>Ga0114966_10002589_pt1 | contig 16073 bp, 12 predicted proteins | sample M_130207_XF_Meta_FD_87029 | JGI IMG/M metagenome (GOLD analysis project Ga0114966, IMG submission 87029) | Freshwater microbial communities from Lake Montjoie, Canada to study carbon cycling - M_130207_XF_MetaG | ecosystem: Environmental > Aquatic > Freshwater > Lake | place: Lake Montjoie...
GATTTACGATTATTAACCAACAGTTCTGGAATATACCTAATAAGGCCACTACTAAAGCCAAAGCTACTTATTTGACCGATGGTTGTTGTGGCAATCACTAATGCCCAAACACCTAGATATTCTTTACCAAGATTTCTGCTAATAATAGCATATGCAGAAAATTGACTCCCCGCAATGAAAATATTTAATCCAAGAAGCCATATTACATTCTTGCTAATTTTTAAAATGCTATTTTTAAAAACTGATTTTAATGCTGTAATAGATTTAATCATGTGATTATATATAACCCGGAAATATGTTGATATTGCGTGCTAATTTGAAGCCGCTTATACCATCATCTTTTTATAAGTAGCAATCCCCAACATAAATGCCAAAATAAACATAGCAAGGAAAGAAAAGAATAATCCCATTTTAAGTTTACTGACTTTATTTTTTTGCATTGGATAGTCAGCGGCATCTATGATTTGCATGAACGGTATTCCTTTTAAATATTGAAACCTTGCCATTTCTAAATTTTTGAACAACTCGGCATATGCTGCACCATAAACTTGAATATTAGCTTGTTGTTTTTGTAAAGGCGCTTGAGCAGATACAAAGGCGGGGTTTATATTGGCATCTTGAATAGCTGCTCGATTAGAAATACTTGTTGAAATATTATTTTTCATTGAGGCGACTCTTTCTTCTAAAATATCTAACGTGTTTTTAGCCTTTTTACTACAAACATCTGTATAAAACATACTAGTTTGAGATTCGAGCTTATCTGTAAATATTTTGGTAAATCGCTCATCAAAACTTACCACTTTAAGTTCGTAGATGCTAAGCTTTTTATCTTTTCGTTGAGCGCTGACAAATTTATTGTGAAATAAATTATACATACAATACAGAATACTATCTTGACGATAAGAAAACGACGCTCTGTTTTGTCCTGGTAAGAAATGTACACTCTTGTAAGGATTTTTGTCTGACTTATTATCTCTTAATGAGGAGTGATCTAGATAGTATTCAATAAGTGTATAGGGCTTGTTATTAAATGTATCTACTGATAGTAATACACTTTCTAATACTCTTCTGCTTAACATTATCTCAACAATGTTATCATTATTGAATACGCTTTTTGAACCGCCTATATTGATGCCAAATTGAGCTGCTAATCCAAGGGCGCCAGATAAGCCAGACTCTTCTCCTTCATCTAATGCAAATGTTAATCTACTTTCATAAGTAGGCTCTTGTTTACTTGCATAAAAAATACCTAGCAAGCCAAATATTAATCCTACAATAATGAACAATAGCCACTTTTTTTTAATGTCGCCTATTAAAAATAAGAAAGCCGAAGTGCCTGACTTCAATGCTGGTTTATTTTTTTCTGATGTAATTTGATTTTCCATTTTAACACTTTTTACGCACCTGCTCTTCAACGTTAATTAATGTTTTACAATATTTTAGCGCTTATCAATACATTAGCGACAACACCAAGTGCAGATACAATTACGGCTAATTCGCTAGGGCTTATTTTCATTCTATTGCTTTTATTCTTTTGTGGAATAAATATCTCCGATCTTGATGTTACTTTAGGATATGATTTAAAACAAAATAATTTTTTAACTGATTTAGCTTTCCCGTTTGGATAAATCACCAACACGCCCGACTTTCTTGCTGAAGGCATATAGTTTCCAGCTTGTCTAATATAAAATTTTATACTTTTTTTCTTGCTATATGGAATGATAGTAGGATAGTATACTTCTCCGGATATCTTTACCAGATTTGAATTCTTCTCTATGTTAATGATGTCACCATCTTCTAAGATAAGATTTTCAGGAGAGTTGGGTTTTGATAAAGCCTTACTAAGATTAGCGCTTACCAATTCATAGCTCTTATAGATTTCATTGCGCAAATTATCATTTGAAGACAACCGATCGCTACTCAGATTTAATACTCTTTGAAATAAAGCTTCTCTTTCCTTAATCGATAGGTTTGATTTTGATATACGCCTAATCGTTGCTGAGCTGCTGTCCGCTGAGGCCCTAAAACCTTCTGCTCTTTTTAAAATATCCGCTAATTTATCGCCGCTTTTTTGAAGAATATATTTACCAGGAAATTTAACATCTCCTAAAACCATTACAGAACGCTGAGACACATACCCTGCAGCAGCTTTTACTATAACAATATCATACGGCTGAAGCATGATGTTGGTGGATAGACTTATTAACCTCGATTCTGTTTCAAGATGGTTTTTCTGATTAATATTTGCATTTATAACTCTACTCGATACTTCTATTTTATTTGAATCTCCAGACTCAGTTAATCCTCCAGCCATTAAAATAACATCTTGCAATGTCATTCCTTCCCTCCACTTAACTACTATTTGTTTTCTAACATTGCCTTCAACATTAACATACATACTATCTCTGAAATCAAATAATGAAGAAATAGAAATGGAATCATCTTTTTGTAATTCTATCTTTTTATCATGAAATAAAACAGAATCCAGGTTTACATTTAACATAGCTGGTGTCCTATTGTTTTGATATCTAAATATCGAAGTGGTTTTAGTATAAGCATCGTCTGTTAATCCGCCTGCTTTTTCAATCAAATACTTAAGTGTCGTTCCCGCTTTTAATTCATAATTTCCGGGCCTTACAATTGAACCTGTTATTGAAATTCTATTTGAGTATTTTGCTGCATTTTTTCTTACAAAGTATTCATCACCGCTATTGACAAGAAACGAACTAAACTGATTTTGAGGTATATCAATAATGGTTTTTCCGGTATCTGTAATTCTATTCAGGGAAACCGAAGTTTTAAAAGCATTTTCTGAAAACCCGCCGCAGAGTTCCAATATTTTACTAACTGTTTCATATTCTAGCAATTCAAATTTCCCTTCACGTTTAACGTTACCCGAAACTGAAATCATGTTTTTGTAATAAGGTATTCTAACGACATCCCCTTCTTCTAGTAAGATATTATCTTTTTGATTTCCATTTACTAAAAAGGCATACAAATCGGCTACTCTTTTTACAGTATTCCCTCTGATTATTTCAATTCCTCTGTAAGTCCCCAATGGGCCAGGGCCTCCACACAGATAAAGTAAATTGTACAATGTTGTTAATGAAGAAACTGTGTATGTGCCTGGCTTCAAAGCTTGGCCAATTACGGTAACCCGAATACTTCTTATTTTACCCAAGGAAATATTAATTTGTGTCTGCCCCGTAGTAATTGCGCGATAAATAGTGCTTGCCAACTTTGTTTTAATCTTTTGTGTGGCCTGTTCTATAGAAAGTCCATTGACATAAATTGGGCCAACATTCGTAATGTAAATCTCTCCTTCTTCATTTACCTTTAAATTGTATTTTTTTTCACTCACACCAAAAACATTAAGAATTATTTTATCATCAGGGCCTAAAATATAAGATCCAGGTGTGGCAATACGAATATTTGGTTCAAAAAGCATGCTATTTTTTTGAAAATACTCAGAACCAAAAACACTCAATTCTCTATTATTTCCTTGCATAGGTGTAGAACTACTGTCATAAGTTCTGATAGTTTCCTCAGTCACATCATCATTTCTTTTTTCTGATTTACTTTTCGAAGGGTTAAGGCTTTCAATTCTATTTTTTAATTTACTTGCCTCTGTTTCGGGTAATCCCTTTTCTTTCAGAATATTGTAAATTTCTTCCTCATCGATTTGCATATCAGCCGCTTTCTTTATTAATAATAAGATTTGAGAATCAGTGTAGGAGTCTACATTAATAGTCGACATATCATTAATGTCTAATAAATTAGATTGAGCAATGCTGATATTAGGGATAACAATTAAGAATAATATTGTTATGATAAAAGTCTTTATACAATTCATTTTAAAAGCCTTTATACGTTATTTATAAGTAATAGAAATAGCGTGCTAAGATAGTAATTTTTGTTTGTTTAAATGAGACATGCGGCCTATTAGAAATTAAAATCTCTATATTTTTCGATAATTCTAAACTTGTTTTCATAAACTTATCATTAAACTAGACCGTAGCGGTATATTTGCATTTATGCACTATGCTTCAGTTGAAAATATTAGTAAGTCTTTTGGAATTAGGACTTTATTTAAAAACATTACCATAAATATTGAGGAGGGCGATAAAATTGCGTTGGTTGCCAGAAACGGATCGGGCAAAAGCACCCTTATGAAAATTATTGCAGGTATAGAAACTGCCGATAGTGGTATCGTTTGGGTTCATAAAGACATCAAAACTGTGATGCTTCAGCAAGACAATGATTTTGATGCCAATAAAACGATTTGGGACAATGTACTTCGTTTAAACAATCCCGTTATTAAAGTAGTAAAAGAATATGAGGAATTTTTAGAAAATGGTTCAGAAAATCACGAACAACTGGCAGAATTAATGTCGCAATTAGATGATTTAAACGCCTGGAATTTCGAAAGTGATTTGAAGCAAATATTAGGCAAACTCAACTTGCATCAACTGAATGAAAAAGTGGGCAACTTAAGCGGTGGTCAAAAAAAGAGAGTGGCGCTGGCTCAGGCCCTTATTGAATCTCAGCTACACGAAGGAAAATGTTTATTAATTTTAGATGAGCCAACAAATCACCTTGATGTTTCGATGATTGAATGGCTGGAAGAGTATTTAGACGCACAAAAAATTACATTATTACTTGTAACACATGATCGATATTTCTTAGACGCAGTTTGTAATGAAATCGTGGAAATAGACGAAGAAAAAGTTTTTATTTATACAGGCAATTACGATTATTTTCTTGAGCAGAAGAGCCTGAGAGTAGAAATTCAACAAAGTGAACTTCAAAAAGATAAAAATATTTTTAGGAAGGAATTAGAATGGATGCGCAAGCAGCCAAAAGCAAGAACGACCAAGAGCAAAAGTCGCCAAGATGCATTTGTAGAAGTTGAAGACAGGGTAAAGCAACAAAAAGAAGTGGGGGAAGTAAGTTTGCAAGTAAAAATGACAAGGCTTGGAGGTAAGATTCTTGAAATGAAGAAAGTTAACAAAAGCTATGGGGATCTTGTTATTATGAAAGGATTTGATTACACTTTCAAAAGAGGAGAAAGGATTGGCGTTGTTGGAAAAAATGGCGTAGGAAAATCTACTTTTTTAAAAATAGCCTTACAATTGGAGGAGCCTGATAATGGTAAAATAAATCATGGAGATACAGTAGTTTTTGGAAATTTTAGCCAAGAAGGCTTGATCTATAAAGAAGATAAACGTGCTATTGAATATGTAAAATCAATGGCTGAATTCTTTCCGTTAGCTGATGGAAGTAAGATTTCTGCTAGCCAATTTATGGAGAAGTTTGGTTTTAGTGGAGAGCAACAATATACTTTGCTGAGCAAATTAAGTGGTGGAGAAAAAAGAAGACTGCATTTAATGAGTGTGTTATTTTTAAATCCGAATTTTTTAGTGTTGGATGAACCTACCAATGATTTGGATTTACAAACATTAAGAACACTGGAAGAATTTTTATTAGAATACCCTGGATGCATTTTAATAGTTAGCCATGACCGTTATTTTATGGATCGCATGGTTGATCATTTGTTTGCATTTGAAGGTGATGGCGTTATTAGGGACTTTCCCGGCAACTATTCTCAATACAGGGAAGCCTTTTCAAAAGGCATGCTTGAAAAGAATCCTCAACAAATAATGAAAGTGCAGCCTGAAGAAAAATCGATTACTACTAAAGTAAGTATTGAAAATTCTGTCGTTAAAAAACTTTCTTTTAAAGAGAAATATGAACTGGAAGAATTAGAAAAAGAAATGCCATCCCTTCAAAAAGAAAAAGAAGAACTAGAGCAAAAAATGAATGGCGAATTGGCGTATAACGAATTGCAAAAAATTGCGGACAGAATAAATACAATCATTACAATGCTAGATGAAAAAGAAATGCGTTGGTTAGAGTTGAGTGAAAAAACAAATTAGAATATCTCTCTTCGGATTTTCGAATTGATATAATGTAATTTATTAAAATACAATCTGCTGATTTCTCTCATTTATTAGATTGATGCCGAATAGTAAAATCAGGTATCCCCATACATAGATTTGCCTTAAACAATTATTAATTAATTAAAACAAGGAGGTCTTTATGTCTACAAAAGCTTTAACTAGAAACGGAGGATTATTGCCTGCGGTATTTGATGATTTTTTTAAACCATGGAATGAGTGGTTTGATACTGGGAGTAATTTAATGAATAGAATACTCACTGTTCCGGCTGTAAATATTGTTGAAACAAAAGATGAATTTAAATTGTCTTTTGCTATACCTGGAATGAAGAAGGATGACTTTCATATTGATGTAGATGGGAATATGCTTACTATTAGTAGTGAGAAAGAAGAAACAAGAGAAGAAAAAGAAAATAAATACACTAGAAAAGAGTACAATTATTCTTCCTTTTCCAGAAGTTTTTCATTGCCAGAAGACATCAGTAAGGACAATATACAAGCTGCATATACAGACGGGGTATTGCATTTAACATTACCTAAAAAAGAAGAAGCAAAGAAAACACATACAAAGAATATTATTGTAAAATAGTATTTCAGTAGGTTATTCTTACGGCCGTTCAATTTATTGAACGGCTTTTTAAATGCTTTTATCGGTAAAGGATTGATATAGAAACGCTTAGCTGGATATTATAATTAACTAAATTATAGCAGTTTTAAAGCTTAAAATATTGCTTTTTTTAAGTTAACTTCGTTGGCCTTCAAAAATAATTTTATTTTATATTTAAATAATTTATTTTTTGGTGCAACGGCGAATATTATGGCAAAAATAAAAAAGGCGATTCCAAAAGAGAATACATCAAATCCCAGTTTATTAACAGAAGCATTACAAAAGCATTTTGGATTTGACGGCTTTAAGGGTGCTCAAGAAGAAATCATTCAAACTGTATTAGAAGGAAAAGATGCCTTTGTAATAATGCCAACCGGTGGTGGAAAAAGTCTTTGTTATCAATTGCCTGCAATGATAAAAGAAGGTGTAGCTATCATCGTTTCTCCGCTTATAGCGCTTATGAAAAATCAGGTTGATTTAGTGAGAAGCTATAGCAGTAAGGATAATGTTGCTCATTTCTTAAATAGCACTTTAAATAAAGGACAACAAAAAGCTGTAAAAGAAGATTTGTTGAGCGGAAAAACCAAGTTATTATATGTTGCCCCCGAAACAATGACCAAAGAAGATAATATCAACTTCTTCAAGACCCTCCATGTTTCTTTTTTTGCTGTAGATGAAGCGCATTGCATTTCAGAATGGGGACATGATTTTCGTCCCGAATACCGTAGATTAAAAGAGATGATGGATTTAATCAATCCGGATGTTCCAATAATTGCACTCACCGCAACGGCTACCCCAAAAGTAAAAAGTGATATTATTAAAAATCTTGGGTTAAGAAATTCGGTGACATTTGTTTCTTCTTTTAACCGACCTAACTTATACTATGAAATTCAGCCAAAAATAAATCTAGAGCAAACCAATAAAAGTATTGTACGATTTATTCAAACCCATAAAGATAAAAGTGGAATTATATATACCCTGAATCGTAAAACAACGGAAGATCTCGCCAATATGTTAATGGCGAATGGAATTAAAGCAGTAGCCTATCACGCTGGCTTAGATGCTAAATTAAGAAGCTTAAGACAAGACCAGTTTTTAAATGAAGATGTCAATGTTATTGTTGCTACCATCGCTTTTGGAATGGGTATCGATAAGCCTGATGTACGATTTGTTATCCATTACAATATTCCAAAATCTATTGAGAATTATTATCAAGAAACTGGAAGAGCGGGAAGAGATGGAATGGAGGGAAAGTGTATTTTATACTACTCCCACAAAGATATTTCCAAGCTAGAGCAATTGATGAAAGACAAACCATTAAGTGAAAGAGAAGTTGGAGCTCAGTTAATTAATGAAATGTTGGCCTACGCCGAAAGCAGCGTTTGCAGGAGAAAAACTTTGTTATATTATTTTGGCGAAGGATTTGACGACAGTAAAAGCTGTGGTCAATGTGACAACTGCCTAAATCCTAAAGAAAAAACTGAAGCGAAAGCAAGTGCGGTAATCGTACTAAAATGTATAAAAGCCTTAGGAGAGCATTTTACAATCGAATATCTTATCCAGATTTTAATGGGAAATGCCAGCAAGCAAGTGCAGATGTATCGACATGATGCATTAGATATTTTTGGAAGTGGTAATGATCAAAATGCGCATTATTGGAATAGCCTCGTGCGACAAATGCTTTTAAATGATTTGATTGAAAAAGATATAGTTGAATATGGTGTATTAAAAATCACTAAAAAGGGAGCGGCCTTTTCAAAAAAACCAACTTCTTTTAAAATCGCTTTGAATAATCTTTTTGAAGAGGCTAATGCCGACGATGAGGAGACCATTGCAGCAGAAGCAGCTCTCGGATCTGTTGATGATACACTTTTAAACACTTTAAAAGATTTACGCAAAAGAGTGGCTAAAGAAAAAAGCCTTCCTCCATTTGTAATTTTCTTAGAAAGTTCATTAGAAGACATGGCAACCATGTTCCCCACTTCAATGAATGATCTCGAAAAAATCAGTGGCGTGAGTAAAGGCAAGGCTATGCGTTATGGAAAGCCATTTATTGATTTAATAACTTCCTATGTGGAAGAAAATGATATCATTAAGCCAGATGATTTTGTGATGAAAAGCGTATTGAATAGAAATAACAACAAGATATTTATTATTCAAAATGTAGATAAAAAAATTGCGCTTGAAACTATTGCTAAAAGTAGAGATTTACGAATTGATGAATTACTAGAAGAAATGGAAACCATTGTAGCAAGCGGAACCAAATTAAATCTGACCTACGCAATTAACGACTTGGTAGATGAGTATGAGCAAGAAGAAATTATGGATTATTTCAAAAGCTGCGAAACGTCTTCGTTACAAATAGCACAGGAAGAATTAGCGGAAGGGAACTTTAATTGGGAGCAATTGAAATTAATGCGTATCAGGTTTTTATGCGAATATGGAAACTAAAAAGCATTAATAATTTGTTTGCTATTATTTTATCAGATGATTTACATCTTAATTTTTTTGAATTAAACAGTTACTTTTATTATACAAATAAACAAAACAACATGAAAAAATTATTTTTTTGGGCATTTATTGTATCCTTTATCTTCAGTTCTTGCGTAAGTAAAAAAGCAATGAAAAAAGAAAAGATTCGCTATGAAACATTGCAAACAACCATGCAATCTCAAAATGCAAATTTACAAGATGAATTAAAAAAGTGTACAGACCTAACTTCCGAAAATTCAAGAAAAAAAGATTTATTGGATGCGGAAATTGAAAGTTTAAAAAAACAAATTGGCTATTTAAAAGACAATAACAATCAGGCATTAAAACAATTAGAAAACCTTTCCGTTATTACAGGATCACAAGCGGAGAGTATTAAAAAATCATTAGATAATATTGGAGCTAAAGATGCTTATATAAAAAATCTGCAGTCGGCTATCAATCGTAAAGATTCTTTAAACATGGCATTGGTAATGAATTTAAAAGGCGCTATTGGAAATCTTGATGATAAGGACATTAATATTAAAGTGGATAAAGGTGTGGTGTATATAGATATTTCTGATAAATTATTATTTAAAAGTGGTAGCTATGATGTAACGGATCATGCTAGTGAAGTATTAGGGAAAGTAGCGTTGGTATTAAAAAATCAACCAGATATTGAATTTATGGTTGAAGGACATACAGACAATGTTCCTTTTAAAGGATCAGGTGTTTTACTAGACAATTGGGATTTGAGTGTAAAGCGCGCAACTTCTGTTGTAAGAATTTTACAAACTCGCTATGGATTAAATCCAACTAATATTACTGCTGCGGGTAAAAGTGAATATAAGCCTGTTTCCGACAATGCCACTTCAGAAGGCAAAGCTGCAAACCGCAGAACTAGAATTGTCATCTTGCCTCAGCTTGATCAGTTCTTTAAACTATTGGAAACAAAATAAATTATAAAAACATTATTAATAAAGCGTCATAAGTAAATTATGGCGCTTTTTGCTTTAAAAAACTATATTAAGCCAGGTATTTTTCCTATTAATCTTCTTGTTTGTAATGATTTAGATGCATATATTTGCACCCCGTATTGTAAACTTCCTGTTTATTTTATGAGGATGGTGCGGTAGCTCAGTTGGTAGAGCAATGGACTGAAAATCCATGTGTCGCCGGTTCAACCCCGGCCCACACCACTTTAAAGGGCTGATAATCAACTAAATGACTGATTATCAGCCCTTTTTGTTTGCAATATAATGCAAATAAGTGCACTAAAATGCACCTTTTTGGAGCACTAACGGAGCACCGGTTTTTTACCCCCCTACTTCGAGATACCACGTGCTAAATTGCTTCATTCTGCTTCATATAGCTTTCTATAATGTTTTATAAAATGCTGAATTTTATACTCTTAAAACATTTTATTATGAACAATTACAAAAAAGGACCTTTAGAAATTCGTTTTACCTTCATGCTCAAGGGCAGTAAAATCTTAAGTGACGGCTTATCGCCTATTGTTTTTAGAGCACTTTTCAGATCACAGCGCAAAGATGTGTTTACCGGGATGAGCTGTCCACCCGATTTTTGGATGAAAGCAGAGAAGATGGTAAACCTATGCTACCCAGGCGCAAAAGAAATGAATCAACAGCTTCACAAGATTTTTGCACACGCAGAAGAAACTTTTCAAAAGCTAAAATTTAAAGGAGATGAGTTTACGCTCGATGACCTCATCGATCAAATCAAAGGAAAATCAGCAGCACCAGAAAACCTTTCTGATTACATTGACATCACTTTAAAAGATGTAAAAAAAAGAGTGGAAATCGATTTAGCAAAAACCACTTATTTCAGGTACCAACGCATCGTGAAATACCTGAATGATTTTTTAATTGAAAAGAAAAGAGTAAGGAACCTCCCAGTGAGTAAAATTGATGTGGAATTCCTTCGTGATTTTTTTCATTATCTAAGAACAGAGAAAGGTAACAGTCACAACACTTGTTCTTCTCTATTGGGTTGTTTGAAAAGTATCATTGCACCTGCTATAAAAAAGAAGGTCATTAAATTCAATCCCTTTGATGAATTTACATTGAACCGAAAAACGGTTGATAGAGATTTTTTAGAAATAGAAGAAATCAAACAAATTCAAGATTTAAAATGCAAAACCGTAGAACTTGATTTTAAAAGAGATGTATTTGTCTTTGCCTGCTTCACCGGATTAGCCTATGCTGATTTAAAAGCATTTGCAAAAAAAGATATCGTTCAAGATAACGATGGCTCTTTTTTTATTCGCCATCCAAGAGCAAAGACTGGTGTTATGTCTATTGTACCATTATTGCCAGTAGCCGAAAAAATCCTGAAGAAATATTCGCCTACTGATGACTGTCGCGATTTTGTATGGAATGTTTGCAGCAATCAAAAACTAAACAAAGGACTCAAACAAATTGCATTAGCTACCGGAATTACCAAGCCCCTGTTTTGCCACCTTGCTCGTCACACTTTTGCCACCACAGTTACTTTGAGTAACGGAATCTCGATGGAGTCTGTTAGCAAGATGCTGGGACATACTTCTTTAAAGCACACGCAGATTTATGCTAAGATTGTTGCTTCAAAAGTGAAGAGTGAGATGAAAGGACTAATGGGTATGTTTCAGTAGCGAGAATAAAATATCAGTAATAAAAATACTAAACAATTAAGAGAATATAGATTTAAAAAAATGAAATTTGAATATATTATTTGGAAAGAAAAGTATAGTAAATTAAATAAGTAGTTCCATTGTATTCTTTTAAGCCATAAGAAACAGTTAACGGATTTGAAGGATAATAAAATAAAGCCTGGTTATTACTATATACAGGTTTTACGTTATTTCTAACAGAGAAATCATTTACTTCCTTTTCCAATTCTATTTCAGCTTTTGTTCGAGTTAAAAATGCAGTTTGATACATTATTCCTTTCAATATGTAGTTATCAAAAATGTAAGTAATTCTATTTCCACCTTCGGAACAATAAGACAAAGATTCTCCGGAGCTAATATCACATGGTTCAATTTCATTCATGTTTTTCACATCTTGAAAACTCTTCTTACCTAAATCTCGAACATTTTGAGAAAAAGATGAAAAGAAACCTAACAAAAAAACAGCGAGGTATAGAAATTTTACTTTTTTCATAAATGAACTAATTTATTATATTTTCTTTTATTTACAAATTAAGAATTTTAATTGTCTTTATTAGGTAGTTAAATGATTTATTTAGTTTTATTTTCAAACTAGATTAAAAAAAATACTTATCAGTTGCTTCAAAGGTGAAGAGTGAGATGAAAGGACTAATGGGGATGTTTCAGTAGACTATTGATGAAGTGTTTAAAGTTTTTGAATAATTATCGATACGAAACTTGAAAACCATAAATGGCAAAGGTTTTTAGATGTGAAAATATTCATTATAATCTTACTTTTTTGCATTATTTTTAATCTTTATTTTTTTTATGAAGCAAATTTTATTTTTAATAATAATTTTAATTCCAATCTTATCATTCTGCCAAACAGCGGAAGACTTCCTTCAAAGTGGATTTTCAAAAGTAAGTTTGAATGATTACAAAGGAGCGAATACGGACTATTCTAAAGCTATTGAAATCAACCCTCAACTTGATGTAGCTTATTATAGAAGAGGCTTAAATAAAATTATTTTACAGGATATTAAAGGTGCAAAATCTGACTTTAATATAGCTATTGAAATCAACCCTCAAAATTTTGAAGCATTATATGGCAGAGCATTGTCAAAAGAATCTTTAGATGATTATTTAGGAGCAATTGCTGATTATACAAAAGTAATCGAATTAAATCCCAAAATAAATTCTCAATACTCCGATATATATGAAAAAAGAGGAAGTGCAAAAGCACATTTGGAAGATCACAGAGGGGCAATTGCTGACTATACAAAAGCAATAGAGGTTAATCCACAATTTGCTGACACTTACGATAAAAGAGGTTATTCAAAATTCATTTTAAATGACTATCGAGGGGCAATTGCAGATTATACAAAGGTAATTGAATTAAATCCCAAAAAAGCTGATGCTTATTTTGGCAGAGGTTTATCAAATCTAAGTTTACGTCAAAAAGATAATGCTTGTATAGACTTTAGCAAAGCTGGTGAATTAGGATATCCAAAAGCTTACGATGCAATTAAAGATTTTTGTCAATAGTGTTTTATACTATTTTTTACCTTTTACCAATACTACTTCCATCTTTTCTCCATGACTTATCAACATTTCTTTAGCCTCACTTCGCTAATGTCTTGATGACTTTTTAATAACAGGTCTCTTTAATCCCCGCTGCATTTGTAATATCGAGTCAAACTCTTCATCAGCCCTATCTAAAACCACTCGTACAAGATTAGGCATATTAAGCTTCATCTTATCTTCAATTTCTATCCGATGGGTATAGAGGGGTGTGATAAATAAAATTTCACTAATTGGCATTTGAGTCATCTTACTCAAACAATTATAACTCACTTGGGTGTTGAAACAGACAGAAGAGTCTTTTTGTATAAAGTAGGTGGTATCTCTACTATAATTATAGTTATACAATGCGCCATCTGAAAAACGAATTTCTATTTCATCTGTTGAGTCAAGTATAAAATCCTTAGGTGTATTGTAAAAAAAAGTAAGGATATACATGTTGGCAGTCACGGTATCTTTCTGTATCAACACTGAAGCATTCACACTGCAAAACAAAGGCTCCAGTTGCAAAGGAGAAGTAGAAGACAGAAAACTTATTACCTCATTCGAATCTTTTCTGAATATTATTTCTTGCGCATAAATTGTATTACATACAATAAGGAAAAGTATTACTATTGTTTTTTTCATAACGATGATTTTAATTGTTATTAAATAATCATTTCATTACTGGCTATAACTGTAGAACGCTTTGAATAAAGTCGTAATTATTATTCTCTTTAGATACAATGTGCATTGGAAATTTTTGATTTTTTGTATCTTCTGTAATATTCAGGCTTTTTAATTCATTGTAAGTGATATAGGCAAACCGTCCTTCACTAATTCCAATTATCATGCTCTCGGTATTTTTTGGAATCTTAGCTACACTCGTAGACATCGGAATTAAAAGGCCTTGCCCCTTAACTACTACATTCGTTACATGAACCTTAATTTCTTTTCCATTAAAATCCACATATTCAGACTGTACACTAAATGAATTTGGGAAGGGCAAAGGCCTATCGCAATTCCATACACCAAAACCATTAATTTGAAAGTTTCTGACAATTCGATTTCTCATGTTTTCAATTATTATTCTTTCGTTCTCTTGTTCAATATTTTTATTCTGAGCATCTATTATAGCATTTTTAGCCTCAATTATTTTGTTGACACGAGCCGTTTTTTCATTGGCTTGGTCGATTTTCGAATTGTTGATCGAATCTTTAATGTAAGCTTGCTTACTTCCTTTGTCTGCTAAGAGTTTAGCCTCAAGATTTTTTTTATATTGAGCCATCTTCTTGTCGTAAACCAACATGGCATTTCCATAGTCTTTATCACTTAATACAGGCCTTACTTTGTATTCCACAGATTTTATTATATCGCCAAAGCGTTTGCTAAACTTAACAGTATACAATCCTGATTTATCTCCTTTTTTGAGTTTTATATCCTCCCAATCTACATAAGAATCCTTCGGATTGAATCTTGTTTCTTGTTTATCCAGTTGAAACTGAAGATTATTATACGACAATAATTCTTTGAAAGATGCTGAATCAACAGTTACTTTGATGATAGGTAAATCATCTGACATTTTTTCGGGTTTCACAGGCTGAGAAATATTAATCACCATTTGAATGGGAGCAGGTTTGCTTGACTTCGATACTTTGATAATTTCACTTTTACCCTGATTCACCCATTGTTGAGTGACTGTATCAAAATAATATAAATTTTGGGCAAGGTCTGTATTCACTGTAGCTATATTAATCTCAGGCTTGCTTTTTTTATTTACAAAAACCGGTTGTCCATCTTTAAACGCCTGTATATCACACATCCCTGCTGATTGAAAATTATAATGCACGCCAGCAGAGTCATAACCCATTGGAATTCCTGACAAATAAAAATCTATGGGATTAGAAAATTCTCTATATTTTATGTCTACTTTCCCTTCAATCAATTTACCGTTTTTATCTACAAATGAATTCGGAGGAAACAACAGCACAGTACCAGAAGCATACATTATGGTATCTCCTTTTGATGCATCTACTGCATAATCAGAAAAAGGAATATCCCCAGAAGGAATAGGAGGATTAACAAACCTTACAGCCGTAACTGTTTTAGTATAGCAATTGCATTTCGCTATCATTAAAATGACAATCAAAATAATTACTAGGGCGATAGTTGCGTTTCTGCGTTTCATACATTTAGATTTAAAAGGTGAATAATAAGGATTAGAAAGAAACTGAGCGTATGTTGAATTAATTATCCGAACTTTTCATTTTAGTAAGCTCTGACTGCTTTATTACGTTTTCATCATACACATTTACATTCAACATAAAATGTGCAAGATTTTCAAAAACTTTTTTATCGGCGGAATTAACGGGTATCGTATATCTAAATTTATCAGTTACAATGCTGATAGATTTTACTGAGTACTGTAACATTTTATTTAATGCATTTTTTGAAACTTCTATGGAAATATTTGCGTCTTGTCCTTGAGTAAAAAAACTGCCCTCTGAAAAAGATGATACATTATAAACTGCTCCATCACTATACCGAATGTAAATTTTATCCTTATCGGTTAATAAGAAATTATATGGGGATGAGAAATAAAAATCAAATACATAATTATTAACACTATCTACGTTATATATAAATCCATCCACTGCCAAGTATCTAGCATCCGTGCCTATTGTATCGATGGTCGTAAAAATCAATATATTGCCTGAACTATCTACAGTTCTTTCACTGATAGATTGTGCTTGAGTTCTAAAACTGATTAAAATAATTATAAAAGCGGAAATGATTTTAAACATAACAGTGTGTTTTAGAGGTGAGTAATAAA
>Ga0114966_10002590_pt1 | contig 16071 bp, 8 predicted proteins | sample M_130207_XF_Meta_FD_87029 | JGI IMG/M metagenome (GOLD analysis project Ga0114966, IMG submission 87029) | Freshwater microbial communities from Lake Montjoie, Canada to study carbon cycling - M_130207_XF_MetaG | ecosystem: Environmental > Aquatic > Freshwater > Lake | place: Lake Montjoie...
GCGATTCATCCAGCTCTACCATCCCGGCTGGGACCATCACGGCAGCTTGCCCAGCTCGATCAAGCGACAGTGTGCCGATGTCGATCGCGCGGGGTACGGCCTCATCACCGATCTCAAGCAACGTGGGATGCTCGACGACACGCTGGTCGTGTGGGGGGGCGAGTTCGGACGGACGAACTACTCGCAGGGGAATCTGTCTCTGACGAACTACGGACGCGACCATCACCCGCGCTGCTTCACGATGTGGATGGCCGGAGCGGGCGTGAAGGGCGGGACGACTTACGGCTCCACCGACGACTTCGGCTACAACGTCGCCGAGAACCCGGTCGATGTGCATGACGTGCAAGCCACGATCTTGGAACGACTGGGGATCGACCACGAGCGGCTGACATACAAGCACCAAGGCCGCGATTACCGCCTGACCGATGTCAGCGGCAAGGTGCTGCGCGAGGTGCTGGTGTAGGGTGGGGCCAGGTAGGAGTCCCCTCACCCTCACCCGCTCACTTTGTGCCGCGTGAGGGATAAGAATAGGCGTCTGCGATCAGAGATCACCGCGAGTTGAGCCATGCTACGCGGCCTCTTCGCTACTGCTTGCTGCTACTTAGTCCTCAGCCCGTCCATCGGCGCTCATCTTGACGATGCGCGGATCGAACCGAGCGACGACTTCGACGAGGTCTTGCTGGGCGGCCATCACTTCTCGGATGTTCTTGTAGACGTAAGGGACTTCATCGGCCCCGGCTGAGATCACGTGGACATCGCGCCTCGCGAGGTCTTTCTGTACGGTGCGGAAGTTGTACTTCTCCTTCGCCGCCGTGCGACTCATCCGGCGCCCGGCTCCATGTGCGGCCGACATCAGGCTGTCGGCGTTTCCTTTGCCGCGCACGACGAACGCGGGATCAGCCATCGAGCCGGGGATCACGCCGAGTACGCCCGCTCCGGCGGGAGTCGCACCTTTGCGATGCACGATCACGTCACGACCGCCGTGCGTTTCCTTCCACGCGAAGTTGTGATGGTTCTCGACTCCCGCGATGACTCGCGCACCGAGCAGCTTTGTTACCAGTCGATGAATGACGTTGTGATTAGCCGCCGCGTAGTCGCCCATCAGGTTCATGGCCGCCCAGTATTCCTGACCGGGCTGATCGTCGAGACTCAGCCACGCGAGACGGCCGACATCGGCGTACCGCTTCGGCAGCAGGTTGCGAGCGATGTTGCTGTAGGTGTCGCAGACGGCGGCTCCCGTGCCGCGACTGCCGCTGTGACTGAGCAGCGCGACGTACTCGCCCGCGTCGAGATTTAATTCGTCGTCGCGTTGTTCGAGCGTGAAGAGACCGAACTCAACGAAGTGATTTCCCGAGCCGGACGTACCAAGCTGCCGCCACGCCTTGTCGCGGTTCTCGCGCGTGACGCGGCAGACGGACCAGTCCTGATCCATGACGGGGTGTTCCTGTGGCTTCTCGTGGACGGAGCCGACACCGAAACGAGTTCCGTTCTCAATCGCCTGCCGGAGCCGAGCGACGTTCTCGGTGAGTTGACTCGTCGGCAGATCGAGGACCGACAACTTCATGCGACAGGCAATATCGACGCCGACGGCGTACGGCACGACGGCGTTGTCCAGAGCCAGCACTCCGCCGATGGGCAGTCCGTACCCGAGATGCGCGTCGGGCATAAGCGCCGCGCCGACAGCCATCGGGAGCGCGCAGGCATGTCGCATCTGGCCATGACAGGCGTCGTCGATGTCGTCGCCCCAGGTCCGGTACGTGATCGGCTCGGGCGGAACGAAGTTGTTTGCCTCGATCAACTCCCGTGCGAAGCGGCCGAAGTACGGATCGGCCTCGTGAGCGGACGGCTCGGTGAGAACCTGCGCGATCAATTGCTTGACCTCGTTCCCACGCAAGTCGCCCTGCTTGGCGGCGAGTTGGATTCCCTCGATGACGCTCGCCAGACATTCATCTGGGACACCGAGTTTGCGAAGTTGAGTTGTGTTCATAGTGGAGCAGTGGACAGGAGTCAGGGGGACAGGTGTGGCGTGGTCAGAGGGAACAGGACAGACGGTGTTTGAAAAAGGTTCGCCGGTGGCTGAATCCGTGCTCCGTCGTTTAAGGCGACCGGCAAGACTTGTCTGACCCACACCCACCCGAAGTGTGAACAAGGGCGAAGTCGATCGACGACCTCGTTCACACTTCGGGTGGGTGTATTCGGGTAAATCATTTCTTGCCGGTCGCCTAACCGCGTGGGCTTGGTAACTCAAACCGGCCGGATCTATTCCAAGTGGTCCTCTCCAGCATGGCCATTCTGGCTGGCTTGATAGCGGCGAACGGCGTCTTCCAACTGCTTGCGTTGCAGTCGGAGCTGGATGTTGGCGAGGCTGGAATAGGCTGACGCGGAGAGCCAATCGCCAAGGGCCATCAGGACCGACCACGCGACGAGGATCAACACCACGATCCAGTAAACGAAGAACAAACCCGGTCGACCGCGAAAGAATTGTTCGAGCTGGTCGCCGAGTGGGATCATGATGCCGACGATCCCGAGCATCCCGCTGACCTGCAAACGGCGACGAACTTGTCGGTCAGCAAACGTCTTCGCGAGCGGGTCGTCTTCTAGCAACTCCGACAACCCACGGCGACTCTGGATTTGTAGCCACGCCGAGACGAGAGCAAACCCAAGCAAGAGCACTCCGACGATCAACGCGGGAATGGTATCGGCGGCAATTCGGAGAGGCGGCATGGGGCGGGATGTTAGGCGAGCGGCGGAAAAAACGTTACTCAACAGGGAGCGGACTCTCTGCTATGGGTTGCCGTCGTCGGAATACCCCGGTGGGACTTGGTCCGAGCGAAACCGTTCTTCCGTCCACGGGTCGCCGTGCATGTGATAGCCCCCCTCTTCCCAATAGCCGGCTCGGTCTTCGTCTATGAGTTCGATGGCCGAAATCCACTTCGCACTCTTCCACGCATAAAGCTGCGGGACGAGTCCGCGCACGGGTCCGCCGTGTTCCACTGAGATCGGCTCGTTGTCGTGAAGGTCGGCCAACAGACAGTCGGGTTGGAGGAAGTCATTCAGCGGCAGATTAGTTGTCCAGCCGTTGTCGTATCCGTGGCAGACCACGAATCGAGCTTCGGGCTTCACGCCTGCGCGGTCCAGCAACGCGCGCGTCGCCACGCCCTCCCAAACATTGCCCAAGCGAGACCACTTCGTCACACAATGAAAGTCGGAGAAAACCTTCACACGCGGCAGCGCATTGAAGTCGGCGCGAGTCAGCGTCAAGGGACGCTCCACCAAGCCGAACACGCGGAGTTGCCAGTCAGCCAGATCGACCAACGGCGGGCCGAAGGCGTCGAGTACAGGCCACTTGCGTGTGCGAGATTGTCCCGGCGGGATGCGATCCTCGCGACGCGTATCCGGGCTGATGATGAAATTGGACGGGCAGTCTTCGGGGCGAACGGGATCGCCCGATTGGTACTTGGAGTCTTCGAGGACGGACATGCGGCGGGTCTCCACGGCGCGAGGTGAAGTGGGGCAATTGAATATTCGGTTTGTATGCCTCACGCAGCCATGAGTGAGGCATATGCGGCCGGCTACTTTCGTAGGGTAAGCCTTTGGCTTGCCCATGCTTTTCGAGGGCAAATCGCCGACGGGCAAGCCAGAGGCTTACCTTACCAAAGGTCTCATCCACGGCCGCGCGGATTGTAACTACGTCGACGGACATCGCGAGCGGCACGCGGGTTGCCTGAATGGACTCGAAGCGGGCGGCAACGGATCGAAGACCCGCCATTGACCGGCTTTCGGCACGCCAATAGACTTCGCCGCCTCAGTGGGTTACGTCATTTTTTCAGTGTGAAAACGCGGGTTTCCGCCGCTCAGTCTGACAGGTTTTGCGAGTGCCTCGCGGCCTCAAGCCTGTCGGTTCGGCAGGCTGTTTTTCGTACTGGTGACGAGCGAGAAACAACGGAGCTGGCTCGACGCGTCCCCGCGTCATTTCAACGGATGAATCATGGAATTCCTCGACAAGATGGGTGATGCGGTCAACGTGGTTCTCGGAGGTGCCGAGCGACTCATCACCGGCATGTTCGGTTCGTCGAACGAACGTCGAGTGAAGGCCATCGGTTACACGCGGAACAAGCAAGGGCAGGCCATCATCCTCCCCGGTTCGATTTTGGATCGGATCAACCAGCTTGAGCCGCAGTTGGAACTCCTCTCCGATGGCGAATTGCGCGAGACCGCTTCGCGTCTGAGACGGCGACTGGCAGATGGACAGACGTTGGATGATCTCGTCCCCGATGCTTTCGCTGCCGTGCGTGAAGCGGGCAAACGCTATTTGAAGATGCGTCACTACGACGTGCAGATGGTGGGCGGCTACATCCTGCATCAGGGGATGATCGCCGAGATGGTCACCGGGGAAGGCAAGACGCTGGTCGCGTCACTCCCCGCATTTTTGAATGCGGTGGTCGGTTCCGTTCACGTCATCACGGTCAACGACTACCTGGCTCAGCGCGACATGGAATGGATGGGACCGCTGCACATGGGGCTCGGCCTGACCATCGGTGCAATTCAGTCCAACACCGGCCATGACGAAAAACAAATCGCCTACGGCTGCGACATCACCTACGGAACGAACAACGAATTCGGCTTCGATTACCTGCGCGACAACATGAAGTCGTTCAAGTACGAGCAGGTTCAGGGACGGCTCAACTACGCGATCATTGATGAGATCGACAACATCCTGATCGACGAGGCCCGCACGCCGCTCATCATTTCTGGGCGCGCCCACGACGACGTGTCGAAGTATCCGGTGGCCGACAAACTGGCGAGACAGCTTAAACGCGACCTGCACTTCGAGCTGAAGGAAAAGGAACACTCGTGCCATCTCACTGAGTTGGGCGTGCGCTACGCGGAAGAACTCGCCGGAGTGGAGAGCTTCTACACGGCGGGCAACATGGAGTGGCCGCATCTGATCGACAACGCCCTCAAGGCGCATCATCTCTACAAAAACGATGTCAGTTACATCGTGCGCGACGATGAAGTCATCATCATCGACGACCACACCGGCCGCATGATGGAGGGACGCCAGTGGAGCGACGGCTTGCATCAAGCGGTCGAAGCGAAAGAGCGGGTGAAGGTCAAAGAAGAGACGCAGACGCTGGCCACGGTCACGCTGCAAAACTTCTTCAAGCTGTACCGGAAGCTGTCGGGCATGACCGGAACCGCGATGACCGAGTCGTCCGAGTTCCTGAAGATTTACAAGCTCGACGTGGTGACGGTGCCGACCAACCGGCCACTCAAGCGAATCAACTTCCCGGACGCGATCTATCGCACGGAACCCGAAAAATGGGACGCCGTCGTCGAAGAGATCAAGGAAGTTCACGAAACCGGACGCCCCGTGTTGCTCGGCACCGTGTCGATCGAGAACTCGGAAAAGCTGAGTGGCAAACTGACTCGCAACGGCGTGAAGCACAACGTGCTGAACGCGAAGTATCACGAACGTGAAGCGGAAATCATCGCTCAGGCGGGTCGCATGAACGCCGTGACGATCGCCACCAACATGGCCGGTCGCGGCACGGACATCATTCTCGGCGGCAACCCCGAATACCTCGCGTGGGATGAACTCAAGCAAGAGGTCGATGAGGACGGAAACCTGAAGTACCCGTCGCGGCTCAATGTCTCGAAGGCCGTCTGGGAAGAACGAACTCGCCAGATCGCGGTTCGGGAAGGAATGGCCGACGAAGGCAAAAAGGTGGCCGAGGTCGGTGGCCTCCACGTCATCGGCACCGAGCGGCATGAATCGCGGCGCATCGACCTTCAGTTGCGTGGCCGCGCCGGTCGCCAAGGAGACAACGGTTCGAGCCGCTTCTTCCTGTCGCTCGAAGACGACTTGATGCGGAAGTTCGGCGGTGAGTGGGTCAAGAATTGGCTCGCCGCACTCGGGATGCAGCCGGGAGAGCGAATCGAAAGCAAGATGGTCACGCGGCAGATCGAAGGCTCGCAAAAGAAGGTCGAGGAGCGACACTTTGAACAGCGCAAGAACCTGCTCGAATACGACGAGGTCATGGACGAGCAGCGTAAACGAGTCTATTCGTACCGACAGGCGATTCTCGAAGGGGCCGACTGTCGCAAGTTGATCATGGCTGAGATCGACAAACAGCTCGCCCACTGGACGGAGCATTTCCTGAAGCCGACCTATCGGTGGGAGACCGTCATCGAATGGGCCAGGCTTCGCTGCGAACTGGAACTCGAACTGCGGTTCATCAAGGACTACGAACCGCACGACTTGATCGAGTACCTCAAAGATCAGGCTGATCGTGATGCCGACGCGCAGATCAAAGAAAAGATCGCGGAGAACCTGCCGAGCGAAGTCGAAGACGACCGGTTGCGAAACTGGCAGGCGATGGCACTCTGGGCCAACCGACGCTATGGCCTGAATACCAATGATCGCGAACTCAAAAAGGTCGGTTTGGACGACATGCAGTCGTACCTGTACCAGCGAGCACTGGAAGCCATCGGTCGGTTCGACTTCTCTCCCGTCACAACTTTCTTGCAGCCCGAATGGGGTCCGCAATCGCTGTCGAACTGGGTGAAGCAACAGTACCTCGTCGAGATTCCGTTCACGGCGTTTGTGGGTCAGTCCTATGAGGACGCTGCGGCCATCATTCGACAACAAGTCGTGGAACGGTATCGCCGCAAGGAGATCGAATTTCCCGTAGCGGTCGGGATGTCCCACTTCATGGCTCAAACACAGCAAGGCGGCGGCGAGCGCTACAACCGGGCCGGTCTCGCCGAGTGGGCCGCGGATCGTTTCGACGTGTCGCTGCCGGTGGAACAGCTTGAACCGAAATCTCGTGACGACATTGCCCATCTGTTAATGGATCTCAGCGCCAGGTTCTTGGAGCGAAGCCGCTGCATCGAACAGCTCGAGACCATGCTGAACGCGGCGTGTACCAAAGATCGAACCCATGGCCACGATCGCAATGTCGGGTCCTTCAGACAAACCCCGGTCGCAGATCCTGTGACGAATCCTGCGGCCGCGATTGAGTTGGTCCAGTGGGCCAATCGTGAATTTCAAACGGAACTCGATGCGGAGACGCTTTCCAAATCGAACCGAGACACACTGAAGGGAGCCGTCCGCCAAGCTTACGAACGCCGATATCGGCGCGAGATCTATCAGACCGAACGCTCGGTCCTGGTCGAAATGCTCGACACGCAGTGGAAGGACCATCTGTACTTCATGGACCATCTGCGAGTGGGCATCGGACTGGTCGGATACGCACAGAAGGACCCCAAGGTCGAATACCGAAAAGAAGGAATGAAGGGCTTCGAGCAGATGTGGGATCGCATCGCCGCGCAAGTCACGGGGACGATTTTCCGCGTCGAGACCCAACTTCCCGAATCGACCGGTTCCGTCTGGCAAATCACCTCGACCGAACACGCCTCGCCGGTGGAGGACATCCCCGACGATCACCCTGCGCTGGCCGGTGGCGGCGGCGTCATGCCGAATAATGGGAACGCTGCGGAACCGATCCGCAACGATGGTGAACGAGTCGGTCGCAACGATCAGTGCCCCTGCGGCAGCGGCAAGAAATACAAGAAGTGCCACGGGGCGTAAGCGAGAATCAGAGCCTGCCGCGCAAGTGAATGGCATTCGACCGCGATGCTTCGCTTGCGCGTCAGGCTTCGATGCGAGTTTGGTTACCACATCACTCTCCGAACACAACTTGAACTCGTCTCGTGAGGGAACGGATGCCCTTCGTCGTCGCTTGGCTGTTGAACGCCGCTTACGCGCTGCTGTTGCTCGCGGTGTCCCCGTTGCTCGTCTATCGCCGCATCGCACACGGAAAGTACCGAGGCGGCTGGCGCGAGAAACTGACCGGTCGTCTGGTGCGGAAGCATCCCGAGCGACGGTGCCTCTGGTTTCATGCCGTCAGCGTGGGTGAGGTTCTTCAACTGCAACAGGTGCTCGATCAGACCGCCGCACGGTTTCCCGATGCCGAGCTGTTCATCACGACGACGACCGACACCGGCTACGACGTGGCCCGGTCCAAGTATCCGCAGCACACGGTCGCTTATTTTCCGCTCGACTTCAGTTGGGCCGTACGTCACGCGCTCTGTGCGATTCAGCCGAGTCTCGTCGTGCTGGTCGAACTGGAGCTCTGGCCCAACTTCATCGTCGAGGCTCATCGGCAGCACATTCCGCTCGCGCTCATCAACGGTCGCATCGGCGAGAAAAGCTTTCGAGGCTACTCGCGCGTGAAGCCACTGCTGCGGCGAGTCCTCGCGTGCTTCGATCTGCTCGCCGTGCAGAACGAAACCTACGCCGAACGCCTTCGACAATTGGGGGCACCGACCGAGCGAGTCACCGTCACGGGCAACATCAAGTTCGATGGAGTCGAGTCGAACCGCGACAACTCCAAGACGGACGAATTGCGTCGGTCGTTCGGGATCGCCCGGCATGAACAGATCTTCATTGCCGGCAGCACGCAGGAGCCGGAAGAGTCGTTCGCAATCGAGACGTGGACGACCTTACAGCGTGAGTTTCCGACACTGCGGTTGATCCTCGTCCCGCGACACAAAGAACGGTTCGAGGCTGTGGCCGAGTTGGTTCGTCAGCGCGGACTGCCACTCGTGCGACGGAGTGAGGGGCATCGTGAGATCGTTGATGAGATTTCTGAGCGGGGTGGCGTCAGCCCCCTGGTTCTTGGGCGTCAGCCCGTTTGCGAAGAGCCAGGGGGCTTACGCCACCCCGCTCAGAAAATATGCACGTCCTCGCTCACGCTTCAGGTTGGTGTGGATGCCGCATCTCCGCCACCGAGCGTGCTGCTGCTCGACACGCTTGGCGAACTCGGCGCCTGCTGGGGACTGGCCGACATCGCGTTCGTTGGTGGCAGCCTGACGAATCGCGGCGGGCAGAACATGCTCGAACCGGCGGGCTACGGCGCGGCGGTTCTCTTCGGACCGAACACTTGGAACTTTCGAGACATCACCGACGCCCTGCTCTCTCTGCGTGCGGCCCGAGTCGTGGCAGGACCGACGGAACTCACCGCCGCAGTGCGCGACTTATTACTCGATCAAACTGAAGCGAGTCGCATGGGTGAAGCGGCGCGCACGTTCGTCGGACAACAACGCGGCGCCACGGCCCGCACGGTCGAGCAACTCGCGGGACTCGTGGCGGATGCAACGAGCGATGCGGACAACAGTGCCGCGTCCTTGCGCGCGGCATGAGGACTCAGGGGTTGTCCGAGAATATGGATCGGCTGTAACGGGGTCATGAGTCAAGTTGTGGGTGCCACGGTCACGGCTTTGCGTGGCCGTGTCTTCGCCACGACCAAAGCACGGCGACGCAAAGGCGTGACCGTGGCACCCTGAAAACAAGCGGTTTCTTTCCGGATAGTCTCTCAATGCAATCGGTGACGTTGCAGGTCGTACTCGTAGCGGGCAGATTACAACGTGCTCCACGACCGACCAGTCGATTGCGTTCACGCTCTTGAGTTCCACCGTTGGGGAATCTCGCCATGCTGCTTGCCTGTTCGCTGTGGATTGGTCTCGTCGCGTCGTTGTTGGCTGTGGATCGACCGCCGGAAGTGACGAGCGAGAAAGGGATGGTGGTGAGCGTCTCACCCGAAGCGAGCGACGCCGGGTTGGAGATTTTGAAACAGGGTGGCAGCGCGGTCGATGCGGCAGTGGCGGTGGCCCTCGCACTGGCGGTGACGTTCCCCGAAGCGGGCAACATCGGTGGCGGCGGCTTCATGATGGTCTGGCCTGCGAACGCGAAGGGTTCCGATCAACCGGCGCAACCCGTCTGCATCGAGTACCGCGAAACATGCCCCGCCGCGTTGAAACGCGACTCGTTCGTCAACGAGCGGCGGCAAGAGGGACATCACACGATCGGCGTTCCCGGCACGGTGGCCGGTCTCGCGCTGGCTCATGAAAAGTATGGAAAGCTTAAGTGGGCGCAGGTCGTTGCCCCGGCGATCCTTCTCGCTCACGAAGGTTTTCACATCGACGCCGCTTTGGCCTCCGCGTTGAATCGCATGGCCGGTTCTCCGACAGCCAGCTTTTCCGAGTTCCGGCGCGTGTTCACGAAGCCCGGCGGCGGTGAGTGGCAATCGGGAGACCGGCTCATCCAGCGCGAGTTGGCTCAGACGATGAAGACTCTCGCGGACGACGGGCCGGACAGTTTCTATCGCGGTCGCATTGCCGAGCAGATCGTGGCGGAGATGCAGTCCGGAGGCGGCTTCCTCACGCGCGAGGACCTCGCGGGTTATCGCGCCCATGTGCGGAAGCCAGTCAGCACGAGTTATCGTGGCTACGACATCTACGCGCCGCCACCGCCCAGTGCGGGAGGGACGCAACTCATGGAGTGCCTCAACATTCTCGAACAGTTCGACGTGAACGGCCTCGGGCCGAAGTCACCGCAGTTCGTCCACGTGTTGGTCGAGTCGATGCGTCGCGCCAGTTGCGACCGAGTTCGTCACATGGGCGATCCTGACTTCACGCCGATCCCAGTCAAACTGCTCTCGAAAGACTACGCGAAGCAACTCGGCGAACAGCTCGACTTGAGTCGAGCCACGCGCAGCGAGAGCCTTGCGCCCGACATCACGCTCACCGATGAACCGCCATCGACAACGCACTTCTCCATCGTCGATGGCCACGGCATGGCGGTCGCCAACACGTACACGTTGCAGAACAGCTATGGCTCGCGTGTGGTGGTGGGCGGTGCGGGCTTCTTGCTCAACAATGAGATGACCGACTTCAACTGGCGACCGGGCGTCACGACGACGCGCGGGCAGGTCGGGACCGAGCCGAATGTGATGGCACCGGGCAAACGGATGCTCAGTTCGCAGTGCCCGACGCTGGTGTCGCGCGAGGGCAAGCTGCTGTTGGTGACCGGCAGTCCAGGTGGAAGGACGATCCCCAGCACGGTCCTCGGCGTGGTGGTCAACGTGATCGACTTTAGCCTGTCCGCACGCGAGGCTGTCGATGCCCCGCGCTGGCATCACCAATGGCTGCCCGATCGCATCCAGTTTGAACGTCACCCCGCCCCGGACTACGCCGAGTTGCTTCGGCAACTCCAGCAGCAAGGGCACCTATTCAGCGACGACGTGAAGCGACTCGGCGACGGCTACCAACGGCAAGGGGATGCCCACACGATCCTGATCCGTCACGGAGTTCTGCACGGTGCGGCCGATTGGCGCAGGACAGTTGGTAAGGCGGCGGGATGGTAGGGATGTTCGCAGGGTGAACGGCGTCATCGAAACTCGCTTTTCAAGCGTCGTTCGATTCGACGACTCTCCGAATTTCAGCGCGGGGTGGCGTCAGCCCCCTGTTTCTTGGGAGTCAGCCCGCTTTCAAAGAACTAGGGGCTGACGCCACCCCGCTCAGAAATTCAGAAGAGGGCTGACGCCCAGAAGTCACGTTTTGAAATCCGTCGCGTCCCCACTGCCCACTTACTGCCGACATCAACGCGACCCGCGCAGCCTTGGATCGGCTGCGTCGCGGAGGGCTTCGCCGACGAGGTTGTAGGACGTAATCGTCACAAAGATCGCGAGGCCGGGGAAGTGGATTAACCACGGTGCGCGCGTCAGAGCGCTGCGTCCGTCGGCGAGAATGCCGCCCCATGAGGGAGTTGGCACGGTGATGCCGAGGCCCAGAAACGACAGCGCACTTTCGGTGAGAATTGCGCCTGCCACTCCGAACGTCGCCGAGACCAAAACTGGTGCGAGAGCATTCGGCAGGACGTGGCGAAAGATGAGTCGCAAGGGCGAGTACCCGAGTGCCCGGCCAGCCAACACGAACTCTTGATCGACCAGCCGTAGAAATTCACCGCGAACCAGCCGCGCGATCCCCGTCCAGCCGGTCAGTCCGATCACGACCATGATGTTGAACAGCCCCGGCCCAATCAGCGCGACGATGGTCAGGATCAGGAAGAACGCGGGAAAGCAGATCACGACCTCGATAATGCGCGACACAATCAGATCGCACATGCCGCGGAAGTACCCGGCCAGCGATCCGACCACGATGCCAATCGTCACGTAGATCGCCACCGCCACGATGCCGACCGACAGGCTGACGCGCCCGCCCCAGATCATGCGGCAGAGAATGTCGCGGCCCAGTTCGTCGGTACCGAGCCAGTGCGAACTGCTCCAGCGCGAGAGGGGCACGACAGCGAGACCGGACTTCGCACGGCGATACCACGCGGGGGGCTGCGTCTTCCCGTCCAGGTCGTTTTCATCCAAGCCGAATGTCACGGGAGGCCACACCACCGACTGAAACACGACGGCCGCTTTCTTCTCGCCGTCATCGCTGGCCAACACGCCTGACTTGTAGTTCGTTCGATCGACTCGCTGCGGAACGAGACTCCCCCAGGCCAAGCCACAGGCCAAGGGAAGTCCGATCATCACGGCGACGTACCAGCCGGTACTCGCGCCGTCGTTCGCGGAGCCACCCCAGCGGCGCAGGATCCGGGTCCAGATCGGCCACGTCAACACGAGTACGTTCGCGACGAGAAACGCGATGTCCGACCAGATCATCGACGCCAGCACCGGCCAATGCGTGCGCGTCACCAGCGTGACATCGCGTCCATCGAAGTCGGATCGCAGTTCGCGTTGAAGGGACTTGAGTTCGCTCGCCACGAGTACCGCGTCGGGCTTGCTGAGCGTTTGAACCAGCCGCACGCCGAGGTCTCGCAGCTTGATCGACTGTTCGGCTGGAAGGGCGGACGACATGAGCGAGACCTGCAATCGTGTTGCCTGCTCTAGGTCTTTGAGTTTGGACGGAGACGGTTCGGCCTGCGAGCGAAGTTCGCTCAACTGCCCGATCGCACCGCGCAGAGTTCGCGCCGCCTCTTGGTACTCGAACCGATTGAAGCCGACGTAGTACAGCGGCCGGTCGTTGGCGATCAGCGGCGCGAAGATGCTGATGGTCACCAAGCTCAGGATCACGCACGCCGCCACGACAGCGAGTCGTCGCTTGCCAAACTCCCGCGCGATCAACTCCCACTGACTCTGCCCGCGGCTTCGAGTCGGCTTGGTTGCCACCGTCACGGGATCCGTTTGGCTCAAGTGATTCCTCACCGCTGGTTCTGTCACAAATGCTCCTTCCAAACTGAAGCCGCTCCGTGAGCCGTCTGCTGAAGAACCGTAGGGTAAGCCTCCGGCTTGCCCTACGGTTCAACTGCATTTACGGGCAAGCGAGACGCTTACCCTACGATTTTCAAACCTTCGCCCGTTCCATCGCGAGTTGTTTGACGGCGCGGAGGTCGAGTTTTCCGGTGCCGAGGACGGGGATCTCGGTGACTTCGATGAAGCTGTCTTGTGATGGAATGAAGAGGTTGGGGAGGTTGCACTTCGACAGTTCGTCGATGATTTGCGAGACCGGTTTCGAGAGCGGTCGGTGCAGCACGATCAGGCGTTCGCCCTTCTTCGCGTCGGGGACGGCCGTGACGGCGAGTGGGATGCCCGCGTCGGCGTTGGTCGGATCGTCCATGATTCTGAGCAGACACTCTTCAATCTTGAGATGCGGGACCATCTCACCACCGATCTTCGAGAAGCGGCTGATGCGACCGGTGATGTGCAGGAAGCCTTCATCGTCGATCAGGCCCATGTCGCCCGTGTCGTACCAGCCGTTTTTGAGGACTGAAGCCGTCTTATCGGGGCGGTTCCAGTAGCCGAGCATGATGTTCGGCCCTTTGATTTCAATCAGCCCCTCGCGGTTCATCCCGAGCGGCTCGCGCGTGACGGGATCAACGGCACGGGCGACGACTCCCGGCAGCGGCTTGCCGACGGTGCCGAGCTTCGTTCCTTTTTGAGTGACCGCGTCGCAGCGATGGTCGGGAATGTTGACGGCCGCCGGGCCGGAAGTCTCCGTCGTGCCGTAGCCCTCGGACGGGAGAATGCCGAACTTGTCGCGGAACTGCTCGGCCAACTCGACCGGTAGTTTCTCGGCACCGACGACGACCAGATCGAGCTTGCTGAACTGCTCCTTCTCGACCCGCTTGATGTACCCGCGCAGAAAGGTCGGTGTGCCGAACAGGATCGTCGCGCCGTGGTCTTGTGCCAGCTTGCCGATCTCGCGCGCATCGAGCGGGTTAGTGTGATACACGACTTTCGGAGTCAGGATCATTGGTAGCCACAGCGTGGCTGTGTAGCCGAGCGAGTGGAAGATCGGGACGACGCCGAGCACCACGTCGGTCTCTTTGATCTGCACGACTTGATCGACGCCATCGACGGTCGCCGACATGTTGTGCTGCGAGAGGACCACGCCCTTTGGCTCACCTGTCGATCCTGACGTGTAGATCGTTGTGATCGGATCATCCATGCGCACGCGAGTCAGCCCGAGGCACCACTCCAGCATCGAAGCGGGCAGCATGTAGGTGCCAATCGCCGCGAGCAATGTGTCCACGCTGCGGACCTGCTCCTTCATGTCTTCGAGGAACACAAATGGCACGTCGAGAGTGAGCGGCTTCTTCTCCAGCAACTTCTTGCTCGTGATGACCCGCTTCAGCCCGGCGTCTTTGACACAGTAGTTGATGTCTTTTTCGGACATCGTGTAGTTGAGGTTCACCGTGACGCGACCGGCCAGCGTCACCGCAAGGTTCGCCAGCGCACAGCCAGCGGTCGGCGGGAGCAGGATGCCGACGTGCTGTTCGTCGGGCGACAGGATGTCCCGCAGCAGGACGCGACGCAGGGCGAGGACCGATGCGAGCAATCGGCCTCCCGTCAGTTCGGCTCCGCCCGAGTCGGCCATGCGGACCCTTTTCAGCGTCTTTTTGCATGAGCGAATGAAATGGCGGGCGGGTGTCAGCTCTCGCGGTTTGTCGATTTCCACAGCATCGGCTCCCAATTCTTGAACGGCGAAACGGACTTCAGCGGCACTCTTCGGTTGCGAAATGGGCTGGCCAAAATGAATCGACACGGGATGCGGCCAGAGACGCAGCCGCTTCTTAAAAAACGCGCCGCCACGAAAACTGAAGCTGCTTCCCCACAGACCGTGCAGGTAAACCGGGATGATCGGTGCGCCGGTCCCCTGCAAGATTTTGAGCATCCCCGGCTGAAAGGCTTGAAGCTGGCCAGTGCGGGTCAGTTGTCCTTCCGGAAAGATGCAGACGAGACTGCCGGTGTTGAGGGCCTCGCGTGCGGTTCGCAAGGATTGAATGAGCGACTTCGGACCGCCATCGGCCTTGATCGGGATGACCTCGTAAATCCGAGCCAGCCAGTTCAGCTTCGGGTTGTTGACGAAGTCGGCATAGACAATGAAGCGGGTCAGTCGCGGGATGTGCATCATCAGCATGATGCCGTCGATGAACGAGACGTGATTCGGAGTGATCATCGCCGCGCCGGACTTCGGAATATGTTCGAGACCATACACGCGGACTCGATAGACCGTGTGACTGAGCAACCACACCGCAAACCGAATCGTCGCTCCCGGCAACAGCCAGATGATGTAGGCGGCGACGGGGATCGTCCCCAGACCGGCGAGCATAAAGATGAAACTCGGTGACAGTCCCAGGATGTTCCTCAACACGTAATACAGCCCGGTCACGCCCAGCATTCCCGAGAACGCGAGAAAATTCGTCGCCGAGACCACTTGCCCGAGATGCTTCGGTTCCGCCCGCTGCTGTAAATAGGATTCGAGCGGCACGTCGAACAGTCCCGCGCACGTCCCCAACGCGAACAACGAAACGCATGACGCGACGAACGCGAAGTCGGGGGAGGTGTCACCGTACCAACCGGCCACGCAAAGCATCATCGACCAAAATGCGATTCCCAACGCACCGAGTGGCACGATTCCCAGCTCGACATGTCCGTTCGACCACCAGCCCGCCAACATGCTGCCGATCCCCACGCCCAGCACCAGTGACATGCCGAGCCAGCCGATGGAATCCTGCGTGAGTCCCAAGTCCGCCTCGCCCAATTGGTCCATGTTCGTGAGGGCCAGCGACGACAGCGTCCAAAAGAAGGCGATCCCCATCGCGGCTCGCAGCAGCGGACGATCACTCTCCAAATGACGGAGGGATGTGAGCGTCTCAGCCCAGGGATTTCGAGGCATCCGCAATGTGGGATCCGCCGCAGGCAACGGGCGGATGCC
>Ga0114966_10002591_pt1 | contig 16068 bp, 22 predicted proteins | sample M_130207_XF_Meta_FD_87029 | JGI IMG/M metagenome (GOLD analysis project Ga0114966, IMG submission 87029) | Freshwater microbial communities from Lake Montjoie, Canada to study carbon cycling - M_130207_XF_MetaG | ecosystem: Environmental > Aquatic > Freshwater > Lake | place: Lake Montjoie...
ATGATGCAACAAAATATACGGAATTTGTATTTGATTCACCATTGTTCTTACAACCTGGTGAACATTGTTTTGTATTGTTATCTAACTCTAACAAGTATGAAACATATGCGGCTGAAATTGGTAAATTAGATACAGTATCAGCAAGACAGATTTCAGAACAACCATATCAAGGTTCATTGTTCTTATCACAAAACGGTTCTACATGGACTGCCGAACAAAATGCAGATTTAATGTTCAGATTGTTCCGTTATACATTTAATACTGGTGCAACTGTGGCACAATTCAATGTGGATTATCCTGATGCTAATACAGTATATGATTTAATGCATTTAATGGCTACAGGAATATCTGTTGAAAATACTTCAATCACATATCAATTCAATTCTGAAAAAGCCACCACTGGTGGTAAAACTGGATTGTTGCCATTTACACCCTTTACTGATTATCCAATGATTGATGGATATGGACGCCGTGTGTTAACAACAACTGCTAATACGACATTGACAGTTAAAGCTACAATGGCAACCAGCAATCCAGATGTTGCTCCATTCATTGATACTTCTCGCATGAATATGATTGCGGTTGAAAACATCATTAATGATTTGCCATTGAGTAACTCTGGAATCGTGTTAGCAAGTGGTGGAACAGGATACTCCACTAATGCAAATGCCGTTGTAACAATTACTGGTGGTGGAGGTTCAGGTGCCACGGCAGCTGCTGTTGTAACTAACAATGTCGTTACATCTGTATATCTAACTGCTACTGGTTCTGGTTATGAAACATCACCAACAATTACATTGGTTGATGCTAATACAACACCAGGCACCGGTGTAACAATTACCTATAACGGTGAAGATAAAAAATCTGGTGGTAACTCCAATGTTCGATACATTACTCGCAAGGTTAATTTAGCTGATGGATTTGATTCTGGTGATTTGCGTGTTTATGTAACTGCATACAAACCATCAGGTTCAAACATCCGTGTTTACTACAAAATGTTGTCGATTTCTGATCCAAATGCATTTGAAGATACAAATTATCAATTAATGACACAATTAAATAACACTAATTTTGTGTCAAATAATTATAACGACTATCGTGAAATCTCATATGCTCCAGGTGTTAATGGCATAGCAAACAATTCTGTAAGTTACACTTCAGGTTCCACTTCATATAGTAACTTTAGAACATTTGGAATTAAGATTGTATTAAATGGCACATCAACAACCGATGTTCCAAAGGTGCGTGATTTCCGTGCGATTGCACTGCCTGCAGGTAATTAATTATGTACGCAAAAGTAAAAGAACATGAAAATTTAATTAGGGATATGAATTCCAAGGCTGTTCTAAATACAGATAAAGAAGGGTTGCATGATTATCTTCGTAAGAGAGAAGTTGCCAAAAAGCAACAAGAAGAACAATCTGAAACTAAAAGTCGGTTGACAAAAATAGAACAAGATATGTCAGAAATTAAAAACTTATTGCAAAATATAGCAAACTCAAGGTTCAGAGATGGCAATTAATCAATTAACAACCGCCAATACATTTCAACAATGGTTGACTGCAACACAGTCTTTAATTTCGACTGCAAATACGTTAACTGATGGTAATGGCGCATCATTCATTGCCAATACGATACTTGATGTTTCTGGTACTGGTTCACAATTAAACGTAAGAAATAATGCTGGTATTAATACTCTTTATGCCAACAATATTTTAATCTCATCTAACATTTCAACTTTAAATGTTACATCAAACGTAACTGTTGGTGGAGATGCTTTTATATCTGGAAACTTGACTGTTTCTGGAAATATCACATTAGATACCATTGGTTTTGATGACCTGATGGTCAATGGTTCTGCGACAATTGCAAATACATTGTCCGTAACGGGTAATACAACACTAAGCAATTCTACCATAACATATGGTAATTTTAGTACGGCCAACATTTCTTCTCTTGTTGGTACTGCAAATACTGGAATTTACACTAGAATTGAGGCTGCTGAAGCTTCAGCTTTAGCATTTTCTATTGCATTAGGTTAATATAAATAGTGAATCAATACTAAGGAATTTATTCAATGGCAAACAATTTTAAAAATTATTTTCTCAAAAACGCCACAACAACTGCGGCCAACGCATATGTCGGCCCAGCATCAACGCAATCTACGGTTATCGGTATGACTATTGGTAACACAACTGCATCACCGATTAGTTGTAATGTAACTGTGGTGTCTTCTGGTGTAACTTATTTCATGGTACAAAATGCCACCATATCTAATGGCGGTGCATTAGTGCCAATTGGTGGTGACCAAAAACTAGTTATGGAAGCTGGAGATTATATGCAAGTACAAACATCAGCAGTAAATTCAGCTGATGTAATCGTATCGGTTTTGGAGATAACATAATATGTCATATCTTGGCAACGAACCTGGTGTAGGGTCTTTTATTGTTGCAACCGAAAGGTTCAACGGTACTGGTGCTTGCACACAGTTTACAATATCACAAACAGGAATTTCTGATGCCAATACTATTGATGTTATCGTAAACAGTATTCAGCAAGACCCAATAAATTCCTATTCTATTGCTAGTGGTGTAATTACGTTTACTGAAGCACCATCCGCAGGTACTCAGAATATTACTGTTAGATATCGTGCAACAACTGTTATCACATATAGCAGTATACAGAATTCACAGATACAAGATGGAACAATTCAAGCATCTAAGTTAGCATCTGGTGTGTTACCTACTGCAACTGCAAACTCTGCGGCACTTTATGCCAATGGCTCATTTGTTGCAGCTAACTCGGCAGGTGTTTATGCTAATTCCGCTTTTGCTGCGGCCAATAGTGGTGGTTCAGCCGCATCATATGCCAATTCAGCATTTGGTGTTGCTAATACCGATGTAACTAACATAAGTATCACTAGTGGTACATACGGCAATGCAGCATATTATCCAATCATTACTGTTTCAGCAAATGGTAGGATTAATACAGTATCAACACAAGTGGTAACGGGTGTGGATGCTCATCCGTTTTTCTTTACAGCAATGGGGTCATAATGCCAACAGCATATAAAATTTTAGGTCAAACACTACCAACTGCCAACACATTAAGTAATGTGTATGTGGTACCTGCAGCAACTTCTGCAATCATTAGCACGATTAGCATTTGCAATCAAAGTTCTGCTAATGCAAACGTAGATATTATGATTCGACCAATCAACGAAACATTGGCAAACAAACACTATTTAATAAAAGGTGTTACAATTCCTAGAGCAGACACAATGATTTTGTCTCCAGGTGTTACACTTAATGCATCAGTTATTGTTGCAGTAAATAATGCTGTTGTTACTGGTGAAACTGCTGCTAACGTATCGTTCAACGTATTTGGAGTAGAGTTAACATAATGCCTAATACATATAAAATTCTTGGTCAAGTAAACCCATCCGCAAACACACAAAGTAATGTGTATGTGGTTCCTGCGGCAACATCAGCTGTAATCAATTCAGTTCAGATTGCAAACCAATCAGCAACAAATTCATCTTACAGTTTGATGGTTTTTCCATCAGCTGAGTTTTCTACTCCTGCATCCAATGGAAAATATTTTATTATTCGTGGTAGCACGATACCAGCATCAGACGCTGCGACACTTACTTTGAGTTTATCATTACCTGCAGGTTCAATAATATCTGCAAATACAAACTCAGCAAGTATCTCTTTCCAAGCGTTTGGTGTTGAAATCACCTAAATTTATTTGAGGTGATATGTCGATACTATTTCTAAAAACTCCTTCAACCGGTTCTTTTATAAGACCTAATGGATACACTTTTCCAACAGGTTTAGGTGGTGTGCCTGCCGATTTGGTACTCGATTATCTTGTCGTTGCTGGCGGTGGCGGCGGTGGTGAAAATCTTGGTGGTGGCGCAGGTGCTGGCGGTCTTTTAACTGCATCTGGTGACACGATGACAACAGGAACATCTAGAACTGTTACAGTAGGTGGTGCTGGTGGTGGTGGAGGACATCCTGGTGGAGGTGGTGCTAACGGATCAAATTCAATATTTGGTCCAGCTATAGTTGCACTTGGTGGTGGCCGTGGTGGTGGTGGAACTTCAACTGCTTATGCATCTGGTGGTTCAGGTGGCGGCGCAAGACAACAAAATGGTTTTGGACTTGGAACTCCAGGTCAAGGAAATAATGGTGCTCAAATATCTCCACTTAACCCTGCAACTGGTGGTGGAGGCGGCGGCGGTGCTGGTTCTGTTGGTAGTGGTGGAACACCAGGTCAAAATAGGGCAGGTGATGGTGGTTCCGGTTTAGCATCACCTTACTCTGGTGCACCAGTAACATATGCTGGTGGTGGAGGTGGTGGCGGATATGGTGTTACTGGCACACCAGCTGGTACAGGTGGGAATTTTCAAGTATCTGCTCCAGCAACTGCTCCTGGTGGTGGTGGTCCTGGTAATGGTGGTGGCGGTTCAACTAATACAGGCGGTGGTGGAGGTGGTGGGAATGTTAATGCAAGTGGAGCTCCAGGTGGATCTGGCATTGTAATCATTCGATATCTTGGTGCTCAAGCTGCTGCTGGTGGCAATTACTTATCATCTGGTGGATATTCTATACATACCTTTCTTGGTGATGGAATATTCGCAGCAAATTCTGCCCCAACATCGTACAGCGTTAATTAAAAAAATGTCAGCAATCAAATTCATAAGAGCAAATATAAATGGTAAGTTAATTCGACCAAACACATACACTTTTCCAACAGGTTTAGGTGGTGTGCCTGCCGATTTGGTACTCGATTATCTTGTCGTTGCTGGCGGCGGCGGCGGTGGTGAAAATCTTGGTGGAGGAGGTGGCGCAGGTGGTTTCTTAACCGCATCTGGTGCAACGATGACAACAGGAACATCTAGAACTGTTACAGTAGGTGGCGGCGGTGGTGGCGGAGGACATCCTGGTGGAGGTGGTGCTAACGGATCAAATTCAATATTCGGTCCAGCTATAGTTGCAATTGCTGGTGGTCGTGGCGGTGGTGGTTCTGCAACTGTTGCAGCGAGTGGCGGTTCGGGTGGCGGCGGTCGACAACAAAACCAGACTGGCCTTGGAACACCAGGTCAAGGAAATGCTGGTTCACAACTAATAAATTCTCCTGGATTTGTTGGTGGCGGTGGCGGTGGTGGTGCCGGTTCTGTTGGTGATGATGCTGCACCAGGTTCTACAAATAGGGGTGGTCATGGTGGATCAGGTTTAGCATCAACATATTCAGGTTCAACATTAACTTATGCTGGTGGTGGAGGTGGCGGTGGTTATCCTGTTACAGGCACAGCTGCGGGAACTGGTGGAAATTTTCAAGTTGTAGCTCCAGCAACTGCTCCTGGTGGTGGCGGTCCTGGTAATGGTGGTGGCGGTTCAACCAATACTGGTGGTGGTGCCGGTGGTGGCGGTGTTAATGCTGGTGCAGCTGCAGGTGGATCAGGCATTGTAATCATTCGATATCTTGGTGCTCAAGCAGCTGGTGGTGGTAACTACTCCTCATCTGGTGGATATTCTATACATACCTTTCTTGGTGATGGAATATTCGCAGCAAATTCTGGCCCAACATTGTACAGCGTTAATTAAAGAATAAAATGGGAATTGAATTTTTAAAAGCTTCTAAAAGTCTTGCTTTTGTGAGACCAACTGGATACACGTTTCCAACAGGATTAACAGCTGGTGGTGTTCTTTCCGTTGATTATCTTGTAGTTGCTGGTGGTGGAGGTGGTGGTGGTCAAATTGGTGCTGGTGGTGGTGCCGGTGGATTCCTAACAGGCACAGCATTTTCTATATCCCGAGCAACACCATACAATGTAACTGTTGGTGGTGGTGGTCCTGGCGGCCCTGCTTCTACTGATGGTCAACCTGGCAGTAATAGTGTTTTTAGTTCGTTAACCGCTATAGGTGGAGGTGCTGGTCAATCTGGTGAATCTGTTCATAACGGAACGCAAAACGGTGGATCAGGTGGCGGACAAGCACGCACTGGAGGTGGTCGTGGCGGTACTGCTGGAACTGCAACACCTGGACAAGGTAATAATGGTGGATCAGGATCTAGTACAGGAGGCACGGACAATGTAGGGTCAGCTGGCGGTGGCGGAGGTGCAGGTGCTGTTGGTGGTAGTGCTTCTGGACCAACAGGTGGTTCTGGTGGTGCTGGTACTGCATCACCATATTCTGGTTCAGCAGTAACATATGCTGCTGGTGGTGGCGGTGGAACATATAATGGCACAGGCGGCACAGGTGGGAGCAGCAGTATAGGTGGCAACGGTGGTCCCGGCAGCATTGCGTCAGGATCTGGTACACCTAATACAGGTTCTGGCGGTGGTGGCGGTGGATATGGAACAAATATATCCGGAAGTGGCGGCTCAGGTGTCGTAATCATCCGATACACTGGTGCTCAAGACGCTGGTGGTGGTAACTACTCCTCATCTGGTGGATATTCTATACATAGATTCACAGGAGATGGAGCATTTAGTGCTAACGCTCAATACTCTATAAATTAACGGGTAAAAAAATAATATCACAATAGGAATAGCATAAATATAAGTATCATTTTATACTATTTTGGAGGTTAAAAAAATGGCACATTTCGCAAAAATTAATAAAGCTACAAACGAAGTTCTTCATGTATCCGTTGTTGATAACTGGAACTGCGTTAATGGCACAGGCAACGAAGTAGAAGCAATAGGCATCGCATACCTTGAAGGTGTTCATGGTGTGCATGATGATGTTTATTGGAAACAAACAAGTTACAATCACAAAATTCGGAAAAATTATGCCGGCATCGGTATGACATACGATTCAGGTCGTGATGCTTTCATTGCACCTAAACCATATCCATCATGGGTATTGGTTGAAGCAACTTGCCGATGGGAAGCACCTGTTCCTATGCCATCTGATTCCGGCACAGGAAATCCACCAAAGATGTATGCTTGGGATGAAGCGACAGTTAATTGGGTTGAAGTTACATATTAATTATTAGGAGATATAAAATGGATTTAAATAACGCAAGTGATGTGATGAAGAATTTTTCAGCTGAAAATGGAATGCCAGTTGGCATTGATACTGCAATTAAGGCTTTAAGACCTGGTTGCACTTTTGAAATTGCAATGTCTGGTGGTGTTGTTACTTACCATAAGTGGTATCACCCCGATGGTCTATCAGCACCAACAAAAGCTGAGATAGATGAGGAAATTGTTTTCCAAGAAAAGTTGGCAAAACATTATCAGTATGCATATGATAGATGCCGTCATTACCCCGATGGGTTTGAACAACTTGATATGTTGTGGCACGATATCAATAAAGGTGTTGAGTTGAAAGACTCAGTGTGGTTTAAGACGATTAAGGAAGTTAAAGAAAAGTTTCCTAAATCTGAAGGCCCAGCACCAACAAAAGATTAATTAGAAAAATAAAATAAATAGACCATTATGGCACTTAATAAAGTAAACGCAGATTCAATCGCAGACGGCACAGTTGTTGCTGCTGACATTGCAGATGGTACTATCACATTTGGTAAAATAGCTTCAGGCACAATTAAAGCTAATAACATTGGCACTTTACAGATTACTGGTAATTTAATTGCTGCTGGTGCAATCACTGGTAATTTACTTGCAACAAACATTATTAATGCTAACAATATAGTTGATGCAACTATTACTGCTGCTAAATTGGCACCAGGTGCTGCGATTTCCAATGGTCAACTTTCCGTTGTTTCTTCAGCAGTTGGTGTTATTGCTGATTCAGCCGCTGGTCGTTTACCGTACAAAATTTTAGGTCAAATTCAAACAACAGCAAATGTTTTGACCACAATTTATACAGTACCAGCTAGCACAAATACAGTAGTTACCACAATTACTATCTGCAATCAAAGTGCAAATACTGTATCGGTTAATGTGGCTGCAAATGTAAGTGGTTCAGCTGTAACAACCAAAAACTTTATTGTTTCGGGTTATGCTCTTGGTGCTGCTGAAACACTAGTTTTAGAACCAAGAGTTTCACTTAATGTTGGTTCTATTCTTTCAGCAAACATTACTGGTGCTAATGCGGCTTCAAATGTTTCTATTAATGCTTTCGGTGTGGAGATTATCTAATGCCAAATATTCATAAAATTCTTGGTCAGATTAATCCAAGTGCCAATACACAAACGAATGTTTATGTAGTGCCTGCTTCTACAGCAGCTCTTGTAAATTCAATTCATGTGGACAATTTATCAACAACAAATGCTACTTATAGTATTATTGTTATTCCTTCTAGTGAGAATTCTACAACACCATTACCAAAACATTTTATATTAAGGGGTTCTATTGTTCCTAATGATGATACGGTGTTATTAGATTTTCCTTTAACTTTGCCAGCTGGTACAGTTGTTGCAGCTAATACAAATGGTGCTAGTTTAGCATTTTCAGCCTTTGGTGTGGAAGTTTCATAATGCCAATTAAATTTCTTAATGTTCCTGGTTCAACAAATTTACGTTCATCAAGACCAACAGGATATAAATTTCCTGTAGGATTGAGTAATAATGGAGGAGATGCCGATAATGGACCAACTTCAGTAGATTATCTCGTAGTTGCTGGTGGTGGCGGTGGTGGTCGACAGCGTGGCGGCGGCGGTGGCGCTGGAGGTTTTAGAACTGCATCAGGATTTTCTATAGCTCAAGGAACACCATATGCTGTAACTGTTGGTGGTGGCGGTCCTGGTGCAACTGTTGTAACAGCTAGAGGCACAAATGGTTTCAATTCTGTTTTCTCTTCCATTACATCTGCTGGTGGCGGTGGTGGTGGTTCATCAGCTCCAGTTGCATCATCTCCCGTTTTAAGTGGTGCAGATGGTGGTTCTGGCGGCGGTAGTGCAACTGATTCAGCTTCTGCTTTAACAAGAGGAACTGGCGGTGCTGGAAATACTCCATCAACAAGCCCAAGCCAAGGAAGCACTGGAGGCCTTGCCAACTTAACTCCTTCTTATGGTGCCGGAGGTGGAGGAGGCGCCGGCGGTGTTGGAGGAAATGGTAGTGGCACTCATCCGGCTTCGGTTGCTGGTACTGGTGGAACTGGTACTGCATCACCTTATTCTGGTTCACCAGTAACTTATGCTGGCGGTGGTGGCGGCGGCAATCAAAACAATGGCCCATTTGCTGGAGGTACTGGAGGCGGAGGCGCTGGTGCTGGTAGTGCGAGTGCCGGTAGTCCTGGAACTCCAAATACAGGCGGCGGCGGAGGCGGTGATGGTAATGCTGGTGTTAATGGTGGTACTGGCGGTTCTGGTATTGTAATCATCCGTTACACAGGTTCTCAAACAGCTGGTGGTGGAAACTATTCCTCATCAGGTGGATATTCTATACATACATTTACTGGTGATGGAACTTTCCGTTCTAACTTATCAAGTATTATTATCAATTAATCCTTTGATACGATGCCTATAAGCTTTCTCAATGATTCGAGTTTAAGTGATTTAATATCATCACGGCCAATAGGATATAAGTTTCCTGTGGGATTATCATCTTTAGCAAACACTACTGTGGATTATTTGGTGGTTGCTGGTGGCGGAGGAGGCGGTAGTGATTATGCTGGTGCTGGTGGTGCCGGTGGATTTTTAACGGCTTCAGGATTTACATTGGCAATTTCGACTCCATATGCTATCACAGTAGGTGGTGGGGGTCCAGCAGTTACTCAAGGCAGTAACTCAGTATTCAGCTCATTCACTTCTATTGGTGGTGGTAAAGGTGGAGGTAATAATGGTGCTGGCGGTTCTGGTGGTGCCGGTGGTTCTGGTGGCGGTAAGGGTGGTGCCAATGTAGCTGGTTCAGTTGGTTCTGGAACACCAGGTCAAGGTAATAATGGTGGTGCAACAACAGCTACTGGAACCTCTGGTGGCGGTGGTGGCGGTGGTGCTGGTGCAGTAGGTTCTAGTAGTACCCCCACTGCTGGTGGCGATGGTGGTGCTGGTACTTCATCACCTTTAAGTGGTTCACCAGTAATATATTCTGGTGGCGGTGGTGGAGGTGGATATACAACAGTTGGTACAACAGCAGGTGCTGGTGGTCCAGGAACTCCTGGTATAAGTGGTGGTGCTGGAGCAGCTTCTGGTACTGGCACTGCTGGTACACCAAATACAGGTGGTGGCGGCGGTGGCGGCGCAGGTGCCGGCGGTGCAGGTGGTGCAGGTGGCTCAGGTGTTGTAATCATTCGATACGCTGGTTCTCAAGCAGCTGGTGGTGGTAACTACTCCTCATCTGGTGGTTATTCTATACACAGGTTTACTGGTGATAGCACATTTACTACAAATTCTGATTTTAGAATCGCAAGCACAACTTACTTTGTCAATTAAAACGAACTAAATAAACATATGTCATACATCGGAAATCAAGTAACAACAGTACCGTTTATCACAGATACCTTTTCTGGTACTGGTGCTCAAACTGTATTTACTCCACTAACAAGAGCGCCTGCTGGTACTGCATCAATTGCTGTCTTTATTTCTGGTGTATATCAACCACCTTCAGCATATTCTGTAAATGGTACTATTCTTCAATTCGGTTCTGCGCCAGCATCTGGCACAAACAACATTATTGTTTTACATTTAGGTAATGGTTCTGCGGTTCAAGTTCCTTCGGATGGCTCAGTTACATTAATTAAATTATCTAACGATACTTACTCATATATCAATTCAGCATTTACTGCTGCTAATACTGGTGGTTCAGCAGCATCATATGCTAACTCAGCATTTACTACTGCCAACTCAGCAGCATCATATGCCAATTCAGCATTTGCTTCTGCTAATACATCAGTAGCTTCTGGTTCATATGCCAACTCTGCATTTAATACAGCTAACTCTGCTGGTACATATGCTAACTCAGCGTTCACTAAGGCAAACAATGCCACATCAAACGGTTCTTTTGCCGTAACAGGTTCAGGTTTAGCAGTTTCATTAACTGGTTCAGTAATAACTGGTTACAAAATTTTAGGTCAAATCGTAACAACGGCAAATTCAATTGCCAACGTATATGTTGTTCCCGCAACAACATCAGCTTCAATCGGTACAATCACAGTTTGTAATGGCACACCAAGTGATGTTCTTTTAGATTTGGTAATGAGACCATCGACTGAAGCACTAGCTACAAAACATTATATTGTTAGAGGCATTACATTGCCAGCTGCGGATACACTCATCATAGATAGTGGTGTAACATTAAATACTGGTGCAATTTTAGCTGCCAATACAACTGGTGGTAATGCAGCCGCTTGCGCTGCAGGCATATCAGTTCACGCATATGGAGTTGAAATCGTATAATGGCAAACGCATATAAAATTCTAGGTCAATTAAATCCAACAGCTAACACGCAAGGTAACGTGTATGTTGTACCTGCAGCTTCAGCTGGAATTATTGAAACTATCACAGTTGCAAATCAGACAACAACAAACGCATCATACAGTATTATGGTGATGCCAGCAGCTAACTTTGCTTCACCTGCTGCAAATACATATTTCGTTGTTCGTGGTGGTTTAGCTCCTGCAAGTGATACTGTAATCATCGACCTCAACCTCAACTTGCCAGCTGGCACAGTCTTTGCTGCCAATGCAAGCACATCTTCTATTTCTATATCGGCATTCGGTGTAGAAGTTTCTTAAAGGGATTAAAATGGGCGTAAGATATTTTAATGCCAAACAAGTAAATGGAGCATTTCTAAGACCAACAGGATATAAATTTCCTGTAGGATTAACTATTCGTCAAAGTGGACCAACATCTGTTGATTATCTTGTAGTCGCTGGCGGTGGCGGTAGCGGAAATAATTTTGGTGGTGGCGGAGGCGCTGGTGGATTTTTAACTGGTTCTAGCCAAGCAATATCTCAATCGACACCATATGCTGTTACAGTAGGTGGTGGCGGACCAACGCAAACAAATGGATCTAACTCTGTATTTTCCCCATTATTCACAGCAATAGGCGGTGGAGCAGGAGGAGGGTGGGCTCCAGGTAATGCTACTTCTGGCGGTTCAGGTGGTGGAAGTTCTTTAGCAGGTGCTCCAGCCGCAGGAACTCCAGGACAAGGAAGTGCTGGAGGAACAAGTTCCGGGCCAGGAGTGCTTGGAGGAAATGAAGGTTCTTCGGGTGGCGGTGGCGCATCAGCACAAGGAGGCCAAGGAAGTGTGAATACGGGTGGCGCTGGTGGTGCTGGTACTGCATCACCATACTCTGGTTCACCAGTAACATATGCTGGTGGAGGTGGTGGTTGCGGAAATACCACAGTTGGACCAGGAGGTGCTGGTGGCGGCGGTCAGGGAGCAGACACTTCACCATCTGATGGTCAAGGAACTGGAGCTACTGCTGGTACACCCAATACAGGCGGCGGCGGCGGCGGTAGCAGCAAGGCTGGTGGCTCAGGTATTGTAATCATTCGATACGCTGGTGCTCAAGCTGCTGGTGGTGGAAACTATTCTTATCCATCTCCTTTTGCATACTCTATACATACATTCCTTGGTGATGGAACATTTATTGCTAACAATACAATCTATTCCGTCAACTAAATTATATAATGGCCATCACATATATTAATAAACCTTCGACTGGTTCTTTCTTTTTAAGACCCGATGGATATAAATTTCCTGTAGGATTGAATGGTGGTTCTTCTGGCCCAACTTCAGTAGACTATCTCGTAGTCGCAGGCGGTGGCGGCGCTGGTGGTGGTTATCCAACTATTACTTCGGCTGGCGGTGGCGGTGCAGGTGGATTTAGAACTGGTACAGGTTTTTCAATTGCATTAGCAACACCATATGCTGTTACAGTAGGTGGTGGCGGTTCTGCTGGCAATGGCGGTAGCGGTGGTTCAAATGGGGGTGCGGGATCAGCTTCTGTTTTTTCCACAATTACATCGGCAGGTGGTGGCTACGGTGCGTGGAATCAACAAGTTGGTGGTAACGGCGGTTCAGGTGGCGGCGCTTCTGGCCCTACTAATGCAAGCCCTCCATCATATGCTGGTGGTTCAGGTAACACACCATCAGTAAGTCCAAGTCAAGGCAGTAACGGAGGATCCGCAGTTAGATTTTCTGGTGCTGGTGGAGGTGGTGCAAGTGCTGTTGGTGGTAGCACTCCAGCAACCACCGCCGGTGGTGATGGTACTGCATCACCATATTCAGGTTCACCAGTAACATATGCTGGTGGCGGCGGTGGGTCTGGTGGTGTAGGTGGGTCTGGTGGTGGAGGCAAAGGCGCTGATGCACCATCAGGAACTGGAGTTGCAGGAACACCAAATACAGGTGGTGGCGGCGGCGGTGGTTCAAGTACTGTAAGTAGTCCATTTCAAGCCGGCCTAGGAGGCGGATCTGGCATCGTAATTATTCGTTATCTTGGTGCTCAAGGAGCTGCTGGTGGAAATTATTCCTCATCAGGTGGTTATTCGATACATACATTCCTTGGTGATGGAACATTTTCATCCAATACCTCAATTCCATATTCCATCAACTAAAAAATAATATATTCTAAAGAAACCCCACTAATGTGGGGTTTTTTATTGGTAACATAGTAACCAATTGGACTAAATATACCGTAAATTTAAGGAGATATCGTGGCAGCATTCACAGAATTGTTAATTGAACAAGGTGCAACATTTTCGACCACAGTTAATGTAGAAGATACCGCTGGTGCTGCTATAAACTTATACGGTTATTCAGCATCTTCTCAAATGCGTAAATCATTTTACGCTACATCAAATACAAAAATTACTTCAATCGTTACAGGCAATGCTAACGGTGAAATTACTCTTTCCATGACGGCAGCTAATACTGCTAACTTGACTCCTGGCCGGCAAGTTTTTGATTTGCTTATCACCTCACCATCTTCTGTGAAGACAAGAGTTGTTGAAGGAATTATTGTGATATCGCCAGGAGTTACGCAATAATGGCAGTCAATGCTAAAATAAATTCAAGTGGTACTATTGGCCAAGTAAAGTTAACTCAGCAAACTCGGTCAACGATTGCTGCACAAAATTTTGTACCAAAACCAAACGTATCATTAACTGAGTTGAATGATATTAATGTTTCTGGTGTTCAAGATAAACAAGTCCTTCAATTTGATTCTGCAACAGGTAAGTTTGTAGCCAATACAGTTACCGCCACAGTAGTTTCAGTTAATGGTGGTAGTTTCTAATTGCCCTAAAACATAAATAGACTATAAAACGGATAGAAGCCTTACAATTTAAAAGGACATTATTAAATGGCAAATACAGTAATTCAACTAAAGTGGTCTGACGTAACATCAGCAACAACTAGCTTAAATGTCGGTGAGGCGGCATATTCAAATACCTCACATAAGTTATACATCGGTGATACTGCTGGTAATGTATTAACTATTGGTGGTAAGTATTTTACAGACCAACAAGGTCTAATATTTACAAAAACCAACGTAGCATTTGATACTGCCAATAGTGCGGCTTCATATGCTAACGCAGCCTTTACTGCTGCCAACACTGGTGGTGCAGCCGCATCATATTCTAATAGTGCATTTGCTGCTGCCAACTCAGCGGGTGTATACGCAAACTCTGGCTTCACAGCTGCTAACACGGCAGATGTTAAAGCGGTTTCTGCTGGTGTTTATGGTAACTCCGCATTTACGGCTGCCAATACTGCGGATGTTAAAGCCACATCTGCTGGTGTATATGGCAACTCTGCATTTGCAGCTGCTAACACTGCTGATGCTAAAGCCGTTTCTGCTGGTGCATATGGTAACTCTGCATTTACAACTGCAAATAGTTCTGGTGTTTATGCCAACTCATCATTCGTTGCCGCAAACTCTGCCGGTGTTTACGCTAATTCTGCATATGTTCGTGCTAATAATAGCATCAATGCAAACACAGGCGGCACGATTACCGCTGACTTGGTCATTACTGGTAACTTAACAGTTCAAGGTAATACAACTTATGTTAATACACAAACAATCACCACACAAGACTCGTTAATCCGTCTTGCTAATAACAATACTGCTGGTGATACAGTTGATATTGGTATTTACGGTGCATATAATCCTGGCGGTGGTGTAAAATATACTGGTCTTGTTAGACAAGCTGGTGCAAATTATTTCTTATTTCAAAATTTATCTACTGATCCAACTGCAAACGTATTAGCTCCAGGATCATTAACTGCTGCTAACACAGGCACATTGACTGCCAATTTAACTTCATATGCTGTTTCAATTAATGGTGTTGATGTTGAAACAAATCAAACAAGAATCTTCACACAAGCAAATTCAGCATTTACAACTGCCAATTCAGCAGGTGTTTATGGTAACTCTGCATTTGCCGCTGCCAATACCGCAGATACTAAAGCCACTTCAGCCGGCGTATACGGTAATTCTGCATTTACTGCTGCTAATACTGCTGATACTAAAGCAACTTCGGCTGGTGTTTACGGCAACTCTGCTTTTGCAGCTGCCAATACAGCTGACGCTAAAGGCACATCGGCTGGTTCGTATGCTAACTCTGCCTTCACTACTGCAAATAGTTCTGGTGTATATGCTAACTCGGCTTTCTCATCTGCTAATACTGCTGATACTAAAGCAACATCGGCTGGTGCATATGCTAATGCGGCCTTCTCAACTGCTAACACCGATGTTACTGGTATAAGTATTACTGCTGCTGACCACGGTTCAGCATCTTCTGTTGCTGCTTTCCGTGTTGAAGCAAATGGTCGTATCAGTTCTGCAAACTCAACCGCCATTGCAATCGCTGCTTCTGCAATTACTTCCGGTACACTAGGTGTTCCAAGAGGTGGTTCTGGTGCCGGTACATTTACAAACAATGGTGTTCTGTTAGGTCAAGGCACTTCAGCATTCACAACTGCATCATCGTCAACTGAAGGTCATGTGTTAACTATCAATGCTTCTGGTGTTCCAACATTCTCGCACTTACAGGGTGGAACATTCTAAATATTATGAAAAGGAATTATTATGAGTGTAGAATTTTCAAATGCGTATCAAGAGGTTTTGCTTGAGAACTTAGATGTAATACTCAAGCAGAACTTTATGATGCAAGCAAGATTAAAATTGTTTGAAAAAGAA
>Ga0114966_10002592_pt1 | contig 16061 bp, 14 predicted proteins | sample M_130207_XF_Meta_FD_87029 | JGI IMG/M metagenome (GOLD analysis project Ga0114966, IMG submission 87029) | Freshwater microbial communities from Lake Montjoie, Canada to study carbon cycling - M_130207_XF_MetaG | ecosystem: Environmental > Aquatic > Freshwater > Lake | place: Lake Montjoie...
AACAACGTATTAGTAAAAATTAATTTCGGGTGTCGTTTGATCTGAGATTCACTTACTTTGTCCTGTAGTTCTCTATACCCTTCAAGATAAACCGTTGGCAAATTAGTTGCTAACAGTTCGCGTAAAAACGTCTCAAATTGCACGGCCGAACTTTGCGGGATCTTAAAACTCTGCCGAGCGGTTTCATTAATCGGATGTGCCGTAAGTTTTGAACTAAATCGCCATAGTCGAGGTAGTGATCGCAGTCGCAAATGCATCACAACTAACGCCAACTTAGATTGCACAACTCCAGCCAAGACAACTTTAGGATTTGGTGAAATTTTCGCTAACAATGTTTCAAGTTTTGATTTTGCTTGCGGCGAAGGCAAACCAAAATTTACGTTTTGCCGATATTCAAGCAACTCTCTATTACGTTCTGGCGACAAGACTAAAATATTCTCTTTTGCTGACTTTGCCAAAAAATTAATCGCCTCAACATAAATGTAATGATTCCAGATATCGGTGGCGAACAATAGTGAAGCTTCGTCGTGTGTCACTGGCAAAAGTTCTTGCCAGGTCAAATCAAGTTTCGCGACCTTCAGCCCACCGTATGTATCCAAGACATACTCGGCAATTTTTAATCGCATATGCACAACTTGTGCGAACTGTTGAAACCAAGCACCGACCACAATTCGCCAGTAACGCAACGGAAACGAAGTACCGTGCTGTCGATTGAGTTCGCTCACCAAATCTTGAAACACCAACTCACTTGACGCCTCAAACGCCTCAAACTCTTCATCCGTAATGCCTGACAAAATCTCTGGAGATTTGACCAAAGTAACTTCAATATTCGGATCGTCAATAAAAACTTTGCCATCCAAACCAATGCCATCTACAACAACAACCGAATTGACATTGCTCCAAAGTTCTGGATACGGCCCAGTGACCAGATGCGTTTGCTTCACACAACCACCTATACCAATCAAATAATAAAGTGGAGACGATGGGAATCGAACCCACGACCCCCTGCTTGCAAAGCAGGTGCTCTAGCCAACTGAGCTACGTCCCCGTAGGGCACGCCCACACTAACAGCGAATAATTCGTTCTAACTCCTCTCACATCTAGGGGTATCCTCGCTGTATGGTCGGCGAACTTTTATATGCATTTCGCATTATGCGTCTGCCGCTCCTTGACGCGGGCGGTCAGGCAATCGGCAAAATCAACGACATAATCGTTGTCGCTGGTCGCAGTGCCGAAGCACCCAAGGTTTTGGGTTTTGTCGCCACCAGTCAACGGCGCCGAATTTTTGTCAGTACGACGCGTGTCGAAACTCTAGACAACTCGGGTGTCCGACTTAAGTCTTGGGATATTAACCTCACCCCGTTTCGCACTCGCGCAGGCGAACAGCTTCTTGGCAAGGATGTGTTGGACAAGCGTGTCGGCGATGAAGTAATCAGCGATGTTGCGTTAGTTCACAATGCTGGCAGGTCATCAACTTGGCAAGTTTCTAAAGTTCGACTTTCGAAACGTGGATTATTAAATACTCGATCAGGCAATCGAATTGTTGACTGGCAAGAAATTGCCTCGGTGTTTGCGCCTAAAACGGCAATCGCTGCTGAAGCTGCACGTCTGCGTGATATGCACGCCAGTGATGTAGCAACGATTATTCGCGCTTTACCTGCCGAGCAACGCCGACAACTTGCTGATGCAATGGATGACGAACGTCTTGCTGATGTTCTCGAAGAACTACCAGAAGATGAACAGTTACGTTTAATTGAAGGTCTCGACATGGAGCGACTCAACAGTGTGTTTGACGAAATGGAGTACGACGACCTCGCCGACTTGCTTGGACAAATGGGAATTGATCAACGCACAAAAGTTTTAGATGCAATGGATGACGAAGACGCAGAAACAATGCGCCAACTTCTCTCGTATGCGAGCGGTACTGCAGGTGCATTGATGACCCCTGACATCATTGTGCTTGGGCCAGACGCAACAGTGGCTGAGGCGCTTGCACTAATTCGCGACCCAGAACGACTTGTCTCGATTGCTGCGCAAGTTTTCATTGCACACGCGCCTCATTATCCACCCACCGGCACATATATCGGCGTTGTAAATTTTCAGCGATTGTTGCGCGAACGCCCAAGCATGACGCTGCGTCACTGCGTCGAAAACGAACCAACTATTGATCCACATTTGCCTGAACGAGAAGTTGCTGAGCGACTTGCTTCCTACAACATGTTGGCAGTCGGCGTTTGTGATGCCAACGGTCGACTTCTCGGCGCAGTCACAGTAGACGATGTTTTGGATAACGCATTGCCTGCAGACTGGCGTCGCAAAGTTGTCGCCCGCACGCCAGAAAACAATCAGATCTCTACGAATCTAATTAACAACACAGGTCATGATTTAAATGGAGTTCATAATGAAGCGTCGTGAAGACCTTGGACGGCCACGCAACCAGCCGAAGATTGGTGTGCAATATAATCGAAGTGCGTTCGGCGAATTCGCTGAAAACATTGCAAGACTCATGGGCACTGCCCGTTTTTTAATCATTCAATCCATCATGGTTTTAATTTGGGTTGGCCTAAATGTCTCATTCATCGCATTCAGATGGGATAAATATCCGTTTATTTTATTGAATCTAATGTTTTCAATTCAGGCTGCCTACGCCGCGCCTCTTATTTTGTTGGCGCATAACCGTCAAGAGTTTCGCGATCGCGAACAAGCAGAAATTGATCGCAATGTTGCAATTCGCACCCAAAACGATGCCGAATTTCTGGCTCGTGAGATTGCCAGTGTGCAGCTGGCGTTGTCAAATGTTGTGACATCAGATGAGTTGGCTCAACATATTGAGCGTCTCAACGATTCGATTTCAAAGTTAACTGAGAAAACTAACTAATCAGTAGCGGCACTAGCGGCACTTCCCGCAACGACCAATTAGGTCTAATCGGTGTTGATCAAGTTGAAACCCTGAGTTTTTCGCAATTTTTGCAAGAGTCAAGTCGAGGCTTGACTCAAGAGATTCTGGTATTCGAACATCGCGAATATCGCCACACTTTGAGCAGACAAGATGATGATGATGGCCAAGAATATCGTCGTTAAGTTCGTAACGCGCCACGTCATCGGTGCTGAAAATTCGTTGCACCACGCCGACACCCTCAAGCACGACAAGATTGCGATACAAAGAACTTTGCGCCAAAACTTTTTTAGTATTACTCGAGCGCTTCAACATCTGTTGAATCATCAATGGACGATCAGAAGTCGACAGAACCGTCACGATCAATCGACGTTGTGATGTATACCGTTGGTTGTGTTTGGTAAACCTGCGCATTACTTCACTGTGCACATCATGGCGTACATCACTGTGCTCGCTGTTTGACCGCTTATTTGCCACAGACACATTCAGCACGATATCTGAGAATGAGTGAGAATATAATTAGTGAATTGAATTATTGAATCTAAAGTTTGACTAAGCCCTAACGAACGAATGCAAATTTATACCTGCACTACAAATTTGTGTAATCAACCATGAATTCGGCATTGACTCATCCCCTAGAACATGGGCGCCGTGTTCGCCAATTTTATTTGTATCAATTGCGTGAGCAGTACTAGCAGCAACAACTCCAGCGACTTGACCAACACGCTCAGCAACGGCAATCACATCTACCAAGCGTGCACCACTTTTCATTCCACGCACTTCAACACGAAGTCCGCCCATCCCACCTTCGGCTTGTGGCGGAATCATCATCGGCACTCTAGAAAAAATTCGATCGCGTCGTGTCGCAGTAACACGTCCAGTGACACGCTCAAGTTCCGGAAAAGCACGTTTAATTAAAAGCGGATCAGGTAATTCGCCGCGGTAACAGTCATATGCACCAACTGGTTCTGGAAACCAACAAAGTTCTCGTCCGCTTCCTGCCGGACGACGCAACCACTCTCCATCATGCCAACCGATTGATTGCCCGGATAATGCACGGTGATGTTGTCTGGCACACGCGGGGCCACCGGTGCCGTGAAGCGCAACATGAACTTCATCAATTGAGTCAAAAGACTCTGCAAGTTGTCGCACCAATAAACCCGACATACCCGGTGACGACGCAGCACCGACAATTAATTTCGCATTATTTTCGGCAGCGAGTTGTGAAAGTGTTAACAAATTCAAACAGTCAGCAATATCGTCGCTTGTTGAAACAACGCTCACACTCGCATTAAGCAATTCTTTGGCGATTAAAAAATGTGGCGACGGCCCACACAGTACGACGACTTTCGCCGATTTCATCGAGTTTCGATCAACAACACCTATTTGAGATTTTCCGCCGCTCAACCGACCGGCTAGGCGTTGACTAACTATCTGCTCAATATCATAAACACAAATTTGCTGCTGCGAGAATAATCGCAGTGTCTCGGCTACCCGAGAGCCAACTACGCCAGCACCTACGATGCCAATCATCTAATTAACCTTTGATTTTCAGTTTTGCTTTGAATCAGTAACTTTGCGCCAGCCACCTTGTTTAATCGCTCCAACACCTTTGCCCTTGAAGCGAATCACACCGGCAACTGCACCAGCCACACTGACAGCAAGTAAAACGCGTCTAATAAATTTCACTGCCACCTCCTAGTACATCGTTAGTTTAGTTGAATGATTTAGTTTACAAACTAGACGATTCGAGCACCTGCTGGTACACCGCAATTGTTTGCTTATTAATTGTCGCAGATGAAAACTCGTTCTCTGCGCGATTGCGACCCTCAGCAGCCATTTTCAGTCGCAACTGATCATCATCAAGTAAACAAATTAATGCTGCGGTCAATGCCTGAACATTTTTCGGTTCAACCAATAGACCGTTTCTTCCATCTTCTACTGCTTCTCGACAACCTGGGACATTAGTTGCAACGACTGCGCGCTGCGTCGCACCCGCTTCAACAAATACTTTGCCGAAACCTTCTCTATATGACGGTAAGCAAACAATATGACATTGCTTCAAAATTTCGGCCACATCGTTTCTGTAACCAAACCACTTAATTGCGCCAGTTGTCGCCCAATCTTGTAATTGCTGAGAGGTTAACGAACCAGGATTTCCAAGATCAACATCTCCAACCAACCAAAACTCAACATCTGGGTGCGTTTTTCTGATCGCAACAGCACTTTCAACGAACTCAAAAACACCTTTATCGATGAGCATTCGTGCAACAAGCACAACAACTTTGTTTCCGTTGGGTTCAGGCGATGCTTTGAAGACTTCTAAATTCACACCGGTACCCCGAATTAAGACAATTTGATTTCGATTGAGAAACTCTCCTTCTACGAGACTGGCTAGGTCGTCTGAGTTCTCGATTATCGTCGTTGCCTCTCGCCGACCCAACAGGGCTCCGAGCATCAATCGAACTGCTGGGCGCAAAACTCGGGCACGCAGATCATTGGATGCAAACAGATAGCCCATTCCGACCGGTGCATTTATTATTTTGGCATCTGGGTAAAAAAAACTAGCCAGCGAACCCAAAACAATCGGCTTGATCGCAATTAAATGCACGATATTCGGTTTGAATTCACGAAAAACTTTTCCAAGTTTCCATATCGACCAAAGTGCACTAAACGGGTTGGTCCCACTTCGAGAAATATTATGGGGTATCACGCGCAAACCTTCGCGCTCAATTATCTCTCTATGTGTTGTGCACCGAACGTGCACAGCAACTTCGAAGCCCGCTTGACGCGCAGCAACTGCACGATCAAGAAATAATGCTGAGAATGCCCAGTCTTCAGTGAATATAAATAGAACTCGCTTCTTTTGTTCTGAGTCAGACATTAATCACCTCAACTTGAGCTCAATAAACATGCGAGTATTAAGAAACTCGGCGCGAAACGAGCCTACTTGCGAGTGGTCTAAACCAAGATGGTGATGAAATTTCCCATTCGCCCTGGTACTCAATCGGTGTGGCACCGGTTCCATTCTTGAAATCATAAACACCTTTATTTTTTTTCGGATCAATCCCACTCAAATCAATTTGTTGCACCCCTGCCTCAGAACATTTCTCAGCAAGGTACCAAAAAACTGCATATGAAGCATAAGTTTTTCTCCCCGCAGGCGTGGTCAGCGCAATAAAATCCCAAGCAAGGTTGTCAAAAATTAAGGCCCCCCGAATTGCTAATGGATCGCCATTGAGATCATTAATTCTGACTAACAAAAGTTGACTGCCAAAGACCGAAATTACGCTCTGTAAATCTGAAACAGATCGTTGTAACGAAAGACCTTCGATTTTCTTGTATTCATCCATGAGTTCGTATGCACTTGAAATCTCCTGCGGGTTTGGTGTCTCCCACACATACGGTGCACTGACATTTTTCGCCGAGCGCTTTAAGTTGCGTTTCCAATTGGGGGAGCACTTTTCAACCCGGGTTTGTTGATCAGCATTAAGCAAATAGATCATGCTTAGTGCCGCACCGATAACTTTTTTAGCTTTCTTCCACTTACGATGTTTTAATATCGTCTCCAACTCACTTGTGGCTTGGAGTGTTATTGATACCCGGAAATAAATCACTGAGGCACCCAAGTGTTGTTTGACGGCTTGTACGAAACCTTTACCAATTGTTTTTAGATCACCTAACGGCCCACCTGGAATCCAAACAACAAAAGATTTAAGCGGCCCTGGACGAACTAAACACTGGGCAATAGTTGTATTAGCCGAATCAGAAGCCGAATAAATAAATCGAAATGTTTGCCAACCAGCATTTGATTTGTGATCGGCCCATTGCGCGGTTTGGTAGATATTTCGCCCTTCAAGACTGGCAACTTTTGCATTCCATTCGGTATTTGTACCAGTCCAACATGACCAGACACCGTCACTAATTAAATTCTTCACAAGAAATTCACTAACCATAAATTCGAATAGTGATCTGGGGCATCCGCCAAAACGGCTTCAGGTAAATCTGGCCAGCGAACTACTTCTACACCAAAACTATTGACTATTCGCTGAACATCTTTTGCTGCTTCCGCGTCGCCGAAAAAAGGAAATCCGTAAGGAGTGCAATTCTCGGGTAGACGACCATGAACCGGGGTGATCTTTGATTTATCAAGAGCAGAACTCACACGCCTATAAAGTTCGGTTCTTCGTCTTGCTTCAACATGCTCGTTTAACTTATGAATTTTTTTCATAGATGAATCTCGTGGTCCAACTGGTACTACATTTTCGGTTTCATCGAGTGCCGTTGACGTAGCGATAAATTCACCTGTTGTTAAAAATCTGCGCAGACGCACAATTGATCTCGCCCAACGCAGTAATGGCAATCTAGTTAGGCGTTCAACTTTTGAAAATCTACTCTGAAGAAAGTATCTTGCGCCTAATGGTTTTTCATTGAGCGAAAGTTGAGGCGGTATAAGTTCTGACAGTTTCGTGTCACTTATATGTAGTCTCGCGCCATCGGGGATTCGAATCGTCTTTCTGATGCTTGTGATGCCTAGTGGCGCCCGATTACCGAGCAAAACTCCATCGATGTTTGCACTTAAATAGCCATGAGCATTATCTTCAATAAGTTTCGCAGAATATTTCTTGCAATAATCAAAAAATATTTCTAAGTCTTGTGCAAAGCCAAAATAATTTACTGCGATGACTGCTTTTATAAGTGAAGAGTTCGGCAATGAAACAGGTGCAAGATTCTGATTAACTTGATAAAAAACTGGCTTTGCACCAACTGTATGAACCGATGAGAGGACATCTTTGCAAATCAAAGCGGGTACCAGAACTTCGTCACCTGGCATAACATCGGCGAGTCGCAAAGCTTCAACAAGTGCCTGGCGGCCATAGGCGTAATAGCGATAGGCGGTTTTTGACTCGCTCAAATGAAGTAACTTCGACGATCTAGATGTCTTTGGATATTTAGCGAACCGCAAAGCATGGTCTGTATACCCCTTACTTTATCGTTGGGCGTGAATCCCATCAGATTGAAGACGAATTTGTGCTGTGGGGCTAACAAGAATCGAACTTGTGACCTCATCCTTATCAGGGATGCGCTCTAACCAACTGAGCTATAGCCCCGTTGTAATACGAGGACTTGCAAGGCTACTGCTGAGTTGCACCAGCCTCAACTACATGATCATTGCTGGCTCGTACTTCTTCTTCAAGCACAGTAACCCGAATTCCTCCGACGAGGTCAGTAATCAGATTAAAAATAGTCGCTATTAGTACCCATAGCCCTGTAAACAAAATAACCATAAATAGCCCAAAAATACTCAGATTTTTGAAAAGTGCTCCGCCGTCAAACGAGAACGTTTCCCAACCAAATGACTCCATAAAATTTTCAACATTATCTATCGTGCCAGTTGACTGAGCAACATTCCATAACAACATCAACGAAATCAAGACTACAAAATACAACACAAGGTGAAAAGCCAAACCAACTTTAAATACCGACCATGGATCAATATCTCGAATCACACGCGATACACGACGCACGCGTGGTCTATTTTTGGGAGCGGGTTTCGACAACATCACCTCTGCAGTGTAGGCAGATGACTATCAGTACTCGTCATGGCATAAGCATCACGAGAAACACCATGAAACTGCACAACGACCTGACATTGGGTATCTTTTAAAATTACAGAAATCAGTTCGGCCTTATTTTCGATAACGATTTGCTCAACAGCATCTTGTCCATAAATCACACAAGAGAGTGCGCCTGCATCAGCAGCAACCTGCGCACGTTGTGAACTAATGATTGTGTTTAACGAGTTGCTCAACCCGGCAACTGAGAAATGTTGCACTTATCGCAACCATAATGAATAACGCAGCCGAGCCGTTGTCATTTTTTTTAAAACTGGTTTTAAAAAAAATAATTAAACTTCGTCGGTCGCCAAAATTGGTGCAACCGAAGCCACAACTTGCCCTTGACCAAGACTCATCACCCGCACACCAGTTGCCGCCCGACCTTGTGTCGAAATGTCTTTAACTGGCGTTCTAATAGTTGTGCCAGCCGAAGATACAGCAACTATTTCATCATCGTCACCGACCATAAATGCCGCTACAACGTGACCTTTTTTACCGGTGAGTTTGATGCCGATCATTCCTAAACCGCCACGACCTTTTCGCATGAAATTGTTGAGTGGCGTTCGTTTGCCGTAACCAGACTCGGTCATTAACAGCAATGAAGATCCTGTCTTTGCGATGTCCATTGACACGACTTCATCACCTGAACGAAGCCTCATGCCGCGCACTCCAGCAGCAGACCTGCCCATTGGTCGAACTTGTTTTTCTGAGAATCTAATCGTTATACCATCACGACTGATAATAAACACATCGTGAGTACCGTGTGTTTCAATAACACGGATCAACTCATCTTTTGGTCGCAGTTTGAGAGCAATTAAACCATCTCGACGAGACGAATCATATTCATCAAAAGCTGTTTTTTTAACTTGACCTTGTTTTGTAACAAAGAATAAAAACCGTTTACCAGGAAATTCGCGCGTATCAATAATCGCTTGAATTGTCTCGCCTGACTTCAATGGCAAAAGGTTGACAATCGGAATACCTTTGGCTGTCCGCTCTCGTTCTGGAATATCTAATGATCGAAGGCGATATACCCGACCACGGTTTGAGAAAAATAAGAGATACGAATGCGTCGTTGTGAAAATAACATTTCGCACAATGTCAGCGTCTTTCATCTTCGCACCACTAACTCCACGACCGCCACGACTTTGTGATCTAAACGAATCTGCTGATACTGACTTAATGTATTGCGCCTGCGTCATGACAATTACAAGTTCTTTGTCATCAACTAGGTCTTCGATGCTCATCTCACCAACATCAGCAGTAATTTTGCAAACTCGCTCTGTGGCGAACGTTTCACGCACGGCACTCAGTTCTTGTGAAATTACTGCTCGTAGTTTTTTGTCGTCGGCGAGTATTGCCTTAAGTTCTTTAATCCGTGCTTGAACATCTTTTTGCTCTGTCTCAAGGTCAATTCGCGACAAACGTGTAAGTTGTCGCAGTTGCATATCTAAAATATCGATCGCTTGTCGTTCGCTAAACCCAAACTGCTTACCCATCAAAGCTGCTTTAGCTGAGTTGCCGTCTTCACTTCCACGAATAACTTTGATCACTTCATCAATGACATTAAGAGCCTTCAGTCGACCTTCAAGAATGTGACCACGATCTTGTGCTTTCGCCAGACGATATTTACTGCGTCTCGTGATCACATCTATCTGATGACGAACATAACCCTGAAGTGCATCACGAAGATTTATCACTCGTGGCACTCCGTCAACCAGTGCAACCATGTTCACAGGAAAACTTGTTTGTAAAGTTGTTAACTTAAACAAATTGTTCATCACTACGTTTGAATTTGCATCACGTTTGAGGGTGATGATTAAATTTGTTTCGCCACCCGACGAGTTGTCGTTGACATCGGCGATGCCATCAAGATCTCCACCATCAACAAGTTCTTGAATTCGCGCAGCAATCGCCGAGCAACTCGCCTGATAAGGCAATTCGGTCACCACAATTCTCATCTGATTACGCTGACCTTCTTCGATTGCAACTTTTGCGCGCATCTTGATACTTCCGCGACCCGTTTTATATGCGTCATTGATTCCGGCGCGACCGAGAATTAAACCGCCAGTTGGAAAGTCTGGTCCTTTGACAAATTTCATTAAGTCGGCAACCGACGCATCTGGATGATTTATTAAGTGCAGTGTTGCGTCTACCACTTCGCCGAGATTGTGCGGCGGAATACTCGTCGCCATACCGACCGCGATGCCCTGCGAACCATTGACAAGTAAGTTTGGAAACCGCGCAGGCAACACCGACGGTTCTTCAGATGTGCCGTCGTAGTTTGCAATTAAATCAACTGTGTCTTCGTCAATATCTGCGAGTAATTGCATTGCAAGAGGATGCAACCGCGACTCGGTATAACGACTCGCGGCAGGTCCAAAGTCTGGTGAACCATAGTTGCCGTGAAAATCAATCAGTGGGTGCCGCAACGAAAACGGTTGGGCCATACGCACAAGAGCGTCATAGATCGCACCATCACCGTGCGGGTGATAACGCGCCATCGTGTCGCCAGTTACGCGAGCACATTTAACGAACGGTCGATCTGGACGAAAACCTTGTTGGTGCATATCCCAGATGATTCGGCGGTGAACGGGTTTTAACCCATCTCGTACATCTGGTAGCGCGCGCGACATAATAACCGACATTGCGTAATCAAGAAATGAACGCTCCATCTCATCTTGCAACTGAACCGGTTGCACACTCACACCTGGCGCGAGTGGCAATTGGGCGACGCCAACACTTTTTGCATTTGGCTTCAGGTTCGACTTCTTGGCGAGTTTCTTCGTTGGCTTAGCAGCACTTTTATTAGTGCCTTTACTGGCTTTTTTGCTAGCCGAATTTTTTTTAGGTTTTTTTGCTGCCATAGTTTTGTTGTCCTGATTAAAAGTAGGTTTAAAAAGTTAGTTTCATGTGTTGGTTAGAAGTCAAGGTTTCTTACATCACGCGCATTTTTTTGAATAAACGCTTTGCGGCTTTCAACGTCATCGCCCATCAATACGCTCATCACATTTTCGGCTTCAGCGGCTTCTTCAACATTGACCTGCAGTAACGTTCTAGTTTCAGCGTCCATTGTTGTGCTGCGAAGTTCTTGCCAATCCATTTCACCAAGACCTTTGAGGCGTTGGAATTCTTTCTTATGGTTTGGATTTGCTATTAAAAACTTTTCTTTTGCTGACTCATCTTTAAGGTATGTCTTTTCTTTTCCAACTTCGGTTGAAAACAGCGGCGGTTGAGCAATATAAATGAATCCGCTTTCAACCATTGGTCGCATTTGACGATAGAAAAATGTCAAAAGCAATGTTCGAATATGGCTACCGTCGACATCTGCATCAGCCAAAATAATCACTTTGTGATAGCGCGCTTTGTCAGCGACAAATTCATCGTTACCTACCCCACCGCCGATTGCGGTGATCAAAGCTTGCACCTCAGTGTTCTTCAACATTTTGTCGAGACGCGCACGCTCTACATTTAAAATCTTTCCGCGGATTGGCAAAATCGCTTGCTTCTGCGGGTCACGCGCATCTACTGCGGTACCACCAGCGGAGTCTCCCTCAACAATAAATAGTTCGCTGTCGGCTGGATTCGAACTTTGACAATCTTTAAGTTTGTCCGGCATTCCTGCACCCGACAAAGCAGTTTTTCGACGGACTGCATTACGCGCATTCTTTGCCGCGATTCGTGCTTGGGCAGCCGCCACTGCTTTTTTGATAATTCGGTTCGCTTCGGTTGGATTTTCAAGCAACCATTCTTCAAGCTTTGTATTTGTTTCTTTTTGAACAAACGATCGAATTGAAACGTTGCCAAGTTTCGCCTTTGTCTGACCTTCAAACTGTGGTTCGCGCAATTTGACGGTGATAATTGCGGTAAGACCTTCACGAATATCTTCACCGAGAAGGTTTTCATCTTTTTCTTTTAGTCCACCAGATGACCGTGCATACTTGTTCAACACCGAAGTTAAAGCCGTCTTAAAACCTTCGACGTGCATACCGCCCTCAACTGTTGAGATGCCGTTGGCGTAGCCGAAAATGCCTTCGTAGTAACCGGTATTCCATTGAAGAGCGATCTCTAATGTCTGATCGGCTTCGCTTGCTTCGTAATGAGCAACTTTATTGAAAAGCGATTCGCGAGCAACATTCAAATGTTTGACGAAATCAATAATGCCACCTTTGTATTGATAGGTGACTTTGTCTTTTTTATCTTTACGTTTGTCTTCGAAGATCACTTCAAGGTTGCGATTTAAAAATGCGATTGTCTGCAACCGTTCAAGCACGGTGCGGGCAACAAACTCAACGCCTTCTGACGCGAAAATTATTGGGTCTGGCCAAAAACTAATCGTTGTTCCGGTTTTTGCTTTCGATGACGCCGCTCCGACTTTTTGAATTTTAGTTTTTGGGTTTCCGCCGTCAATAAATTCTTGTTTGTATTTTGCTCCATCACGATCAATTTCTGCAATAAGTCGCCTAGAAAGCGCATTGACAACGCTCACACCTACGCCGTGTAATCCACCAGAGACTTTGTAACCTTCGCCGCCGAACTTGCCACCCGCATGCAAAACGGTGAGCACAACTTCAAGCGCGCTTTTGCCTTTGTGTGGCCCAGATGGATACGGGTCAACAGGGATACCACGACCGTCGTCATGTACAGAGCACGAACCGTCTTCATTAATCGTCACCGTGATAGTCGTGCAATACCCGGCCATTGCTTCGTCAACAGAGTTGTCGACTACTTCCCAAATTAAGTGATGCAAACCAGTCAAACCAGTTGAACCGATATACATTCCGGGTCGTTTGCGAACCGGGTCTAATCCCTCAAGAACTTGAATGTCTTTGGCACCGTAAGAGGCCGGGGTAATTTTTGCTGAACCTGTTTTTTTTGCGGGTTTAGCTTTGGTTACTGCCATTTTTGAGATACCTTTTCGGATGTTTTGGGTTGATATTTAGATGAAAAAATCACTAAACAAGCCTTCGTATTCTACTATCTAGTTGTTCGCGCGACCTGACTTAACTCTGATGTCTATCCCGCTAATTGTTGTGCCGGTGTGCCGACTCAAAGTTGTGCAGATATCTCGCTCAAGAAACTTTATGTGGGTTGACCATGCAGGGTCATCGACTTCGATTAGTAGACGACCACGGTCAAGTTTGATCGGTGACACATGTTGCGCCACTTGTTCACCGACGAGTTCTTTCCATAATCCGAAAACTCCTGAAACTGTGTCAATATTTGGCGAGCCGAGTCTTTGAAGCAGCCGATTTACTTCTTCGCCCAATGATGTACTGTGGCTTTCGTCTTGAAAATCTTCAGGATCACTCATAATGATTCAAGAATAGTTCCGGCTTGAATTCTCACACTCCTACCTATGTGTGAACCAAGAGGTAACTCGGATGCTGTTGTAATCAAAACTTGACCAACTGGAAAGTGATTTAGTAGCGCTCGTGCTCGGTCTGGGTCAAGTTCAGAAAGCACATCATCTAAAACAAGAATCGGTATCTCGCCAACCGTTTTGCTGATAAAACGGTGTAGAGCGAGTCGTAACGCAAGCGCCATAGTTCGTTGCTCACCTTGTGATGCATGTGTTCTTGCCGCCAGACCATTGATCGCCAATTCAATATCGTCGCGGTGCGGACCAACTGTCGTGACTAGGCGACGGAGATCTTCGCCACGCGATTGTTTCAGTGATATCTCTAATCCTGCATCTAACCATTTCGGCGAATACTCAATAATGATGTTGCTTGAGCGTTGAGCAAGTTCTTCGTAAGCGTGAGCAATAAACGGTGTGAGTTGGGCAACCAAATTCTTTCTGGCGTCGCCGAGTTGCGTGCCGACGCTGACAAGTTTCTCATCCCAGAGATCTAACATCGAATTAACTGCGTTGTTTGCTCGCCCACCAGATTGTTTGAGCACAGCGTTTCGTTGTCGCACAACTCGATCAACATCAAGTCTCAGGGCATCGTATTTAATTGCGTAGGCAACCAGACAATCATCCATAAAGTCACGACGAAGATGCGGGCCGCCTTTAACTAAATCTAAATCGTCGGGCGAGAACACGGTGGTCCGAACCATGCCAAGTAGATCTCGTGTTTTGGGAAGTTTTACTCCGTTAACTAAAACTTGGTTGCGCCCCTGTGTAGTTAATTTTGCTTCGACCAAAATTTCTCGATTGTCGTCGTGACGCACTTGCGCGCGAACAAATGCTGTGTGCGTTGAAGTGCGAATCATTGCCTCGGTTGGCACTCCACGAAAACTCTTCATGGTGGATAAATATCCAAGTGCTTCGGTGAGATTAGTTTTGCCTTGACCGTTAGAGCCGATGATTGCGGTTACCCCAGTATCGAAATCAGCCTTTGCGTTCGTGTAGTTACGAAAATCGCTGAGTTCAATATGTTGAAGAATCACGTCGGGTTGACGCTCGTCAAGTTTCTGTTGCAGTCTTGTTTTAGAAACGAACTGTGTCGAACTAGGTCGTTAATCGCTGCGGCATCACAAGATATAAATAATTCTTGTCACCGACGCCACGCAAAACTGCTGGTTTAACTGGATCTGTTGACTCGATTGTTATTTCATCACCATTAATTGCATCGATTCCGTCTAAAAGGTACTGCGAATTAAAGCCAACAATAATCTCGTTGCCATCAAGTTTGGCTTCTAATTCTTCAACTCCTTGACCAAGGTCTTGAGTGACTACCGACAACCGGATTGAATCTTTTAACATTTCAAGACGAACTGGTGTTGTCTCTCGTGCAAGAATTCGCAACCGTCGAACAGCGTCTAAAAATGGTTCTCTCGCCGTGGTTGCCTTATTTGGATAACTGGCGGAAATCAATTGCTTGTATTTGGGAAATTCGACATTAAGAAGTGTTGTCGTCAGAGTCGCGTTTCCAACTTCGAAAGTTGCTCTGTTTTCGCCAAGCGCCATTGTCATCGTTTCGGCGTCACCGATCAGTCGTTTAAGTTCGTCCAACGCCCGCCCTGGTACAACGATTTCTGCCCCGTGGCCAAGCATTGTCGCACCTGGCAGTTCGCGCACCGCCAAACGATATGAGTCTGTCGCAACCAAACAAACCGAATCTGGTTCGGCAACCATCAACACACCTGTTAAAGCCAGACGTTGCATATCACTCGACGCCGCACGAACGACTTGGTCGAGTGACTCAGCAAAAACTTTTGCGCTGATCGTTACGGACTGTGTGCCAGCGGTGACAATATTTGGAAAATCAGACGCAGCAAATAAATGTATTTTGAATTCTGAGGTTCCAGCTGAAACAGTTATTTCGTCTCCTTGCGCCTCAACAGTGACTTTTTCTTCTGGCATGGAACGAACAATGTCACTAATTAATTTTGCACTGACAACTGCGACACCATCTTGGAGCCCCGCCACAGCTAAGGCAAAACGCACACTGAGATCGTTGTCTGTCGAAGTTAAAACAAGGACATCGCTTTTAACTTCAAAATGCACACCTGATAAGGCCGGCATTGCATACTTACGATTTGAAGCAACACGAGCGCCGCCACTAAGTGCTTCTGAAAGCAAATCTCTTTCGACCCTA
>Ga0114966_10002594_pt1 | contig 16059 bp, 13 predicted proteins | sample M_130207_XF_Meta_FD_87029 | JGI IMG/M metagenome (GOLD analysis project Ga0114966, IMG submission 87029) | Freshwater microbial communities from Lake Montjoie, Canada to study carbon cycling - M_130207_XF_MetaG | ecosystem: Environmental > Aquatic > Freshwater > Lake | place: Lake Montjoie...
AAACACATAGATCAATGGCGGGTCACCCGGATCGGGCACCCAGCTATAATCCCATTCGCATTTGACCAGTGTGTGCCAGTGATCAGTCTGCTTGACGGGCAATCGAGCTTGAGGAAGAACCATGTACTTGCGTTCAGTAGCACCAGGCACATGATATTCCACAGTAGGCATGATGTTGGCCGGGTACCATTGATTGCCAAATACATAGATGTAAGGTGGATCATGTGGGTGTGGTGCCCAAGTAAAATCAAATTCTGAATCAGTTAGGATATCAAAAGATTCTGGTTGTTGTTTGTTTGGCACGATCCGGCCGTGGAAATGATATTTTATTTCGCCGTCCGCAGGCACGAGATATGTTCCCGAGTACTCATGATGCTGATTAGGCCATACATGTGTGTATTCATTTTGCCAAGGCACAGGTTCATAATCAAAATCAAAGTCGCTGTAGTCGGCTAAGTATGAGATCCACCAAAAGTATCTAGTACGGCATAGCTGCTGCGCATGTTCAAGGTCACGGGCCTGGCATTCGTGTGCAAATCGATTTGGTCGTGGGCCGGAATAGAATACATCAAACATGATTAGAATCGACGAAATTTACAGCAACACCTTCTGGCCTTGGATCCGCGACAATCGTCCCGGTACCAGACTTTTTTTGTGCGATCCGTTTGGGCGCAGTGATCCAGACAGTGTGATGAATTATGGTAGAGATGATATACAAGAGTACAATTATATATTCTTTTTTGATCAAGAGCCAATACATTTGGCTCAACACATGCCTACATTTCAACGGGTAAAAGACAAAAACACTGATTTATATATCTATAGCGATGAGTCATGGTTTGATCGCCCAAACGCTTTCCAATGTCATATGCCGTATTATTGGAGGCCCAGCATCTGTACCAGCGAAAAGAATAGTGAAAATGTGGATGCTATCTGTAGCAAACTCGGACTGGATCATCATTACTATTTCTTTCATGGTTGGGCAGCACTAGATTGGTACCGAGGGTACGACAAAACATTTTTGATCAAACCTGTACAAGAACGCAGCATTACCAAAACTTTTATCTCTCCTAATAGGATCATTGCCGGCGAGAGGAATCACAGATTAGAAATGTTGTACTACATATTCAAATACGATATGATTGACAACAATATCTCTTGCCCTGCTGTGTGTCCAGCAGAGGATATCAGTATCATGGATGCAATAGCACCGTTAAAGTCCAAGTATCCTGACATCGAGCATGTGTTTTCTTCTCAATCTTTACCGATTAATTTTGCCAACGAAACTGATCACCCCATGCATTCATGCTGGTTGAGCTTGTTCAACGAGTCTGCAGAAAGCCTATTATATCTAGTGACAGAAACAGTTGCTACTGGTCGCAGATGGCATCTCACAGAGAAAACATTCAAACCCATAGCACTGGGCATGCCGTTTGTTATAGTAGGAACCCAAGGCAGCTTGGAGTATCTGCGTAGTTATGGCTTTCGCACATTCGGAGATGTCTGGGACGAGAGTTATGATGATGCTGACGATAATGTTCGTATAGAGAAAATAGCCAAATTGCTTAAAGAGCTGGATGATCTGTCCGTTGATCAAAAGCAAAAGACATTTGAATCTGCAAGAGATATAATTGAACACAATTGGAATCATTTCTACAATGGCGGATTTGAATCTGTGCTATGGGCAGAACTTCAGGAGATGCTGAATGGAATTAAACTTACTTGCGGACCAAACGATTAATGGCAAAATCTATCCTGCACTAGCGGCATGGCAAGCACGGCCATACACTCCGGAATGGAGGATGTTTGGAGAACACTATCCTTACACAATACCGTTACGCATCCAAGAGTATTGCGATCATCATGGTGTTAAGATAAACATCTACCACATAAATGATCAGTTGCCGGCTAATCTGTACTATCCAATTGCGTTAGGATTCTTTGATTTTTCCATCGACTATTTTTCCTTAATGTCATCCATCATCCGTAAAAAATTGCGACAGGAACAACTACAGATTTTATTTTGCTATCACGAAGGTGACAATCCGGAACGAATCAAACAACGATTGGATCAGTTGGCAGAAGATCACTTGCTGCCCCCTAATTGTTATCGTTTCGTCAGTGCTAATACTGCTGCTGCGACCTTGCCAGGATTTGTTTATTTTACTGATTTTGAATTATGGTACTACCAACGCAATTCAAATGTACCAGCTGCAATCGTACACAAAGACAAAAGAGAACGTGAATTTACCATATTGAATAGATTACATAAGTCCTGGCGGGCGGCTGCTATGTCCGATTTAAAACATCTAGGTGTGTTAGACAATTCGTATTGGAGTTACTGCGAGTCCGGTGAGTTCCAAGACGAAGAATGCCCTATTGAAATTGATAGTATCGTAGGACTTAGATCCAATGTCACAGAATTTTTAAAAGCAGCACCGTATTTTAGTGACACCCTCACTAACGATGAACGTAATAATCATAGTGTGTCTGAATCAAAGTACCATGTCAATAGCTATTGTAACATCGTAATGGAAACACATTTTGATGCTGATCAAAGCAGCGGTACATTCTTAACTGAAAAGACATTCAAACCTATCAAGCACGGACAGATGTTTTTCATAGCCGGGCCGGCTGGGAGTCTACAATTATTGCGTGAGCTAGGATACAGAGTATTTGATTCAGTATTGGACAACAGCTACGATCAAGTGACTAATCACACACAGCGTTGGATCGCATTGACTAAGTCTATCAAGTCTACTCAAAAACATCTTCCGGAAATCTTCAACCAATGCCGCAGTGACATCGAACACAACCAACGGTTATTTTCTACCAAAAAGACCGATAGATTAAATACTTTATTAACCAAACTTTATGAACATCATTAATTCTTACACCAGCTGGCAACCACTCGAAGAAGTAATCGTGGGCCGCGCTTACACGCCGGACTACTTTGATTTCATTGAAAATGCACAGGTACGCAATCAACTGCAACAGATATTGATTGAGACCGAAGAAGATCTTTCTGGCCTGCAAAAGACCATTGAGCAATTTGGTGCTCGTGTTAGGCGTCCTGATCTGCCAGATAAAGATAGTTTCATTGATCATCAGATCAACGATAACGGTCCAGCATTGCCACCCCTTACTCCAAGAGATTGGCAGATTACCTTGGGCGATAAGTTGCTTCGTGTTTTACCAATACAAGAACTAGATAGCCTATGTGCTGAATACGAATCCAACCAACCAGGAAGCGTGATCAACCCACATGGTGAAAACTGGGAATCAGAATGCATATTGAATCAAGCATCTGCATCATGTATAGTCCGAGTAGGAAGAGATGTGTTTTTTGACAATAGTGATTTCCTGCGTCCTGAACAATCTGCTTGGATCACAGAAAATGTCCTGGGCCCAGGATATCGTGTACACGAAGCCATTACTGATGGACACGGAGATGCTGTGTTTGCGATCCTCAAGCCCGGTGTATTGTTGAGCAGCAAGCACGATGTGAACCTTGATCTAGCAAAAGATTTCCCTGGATGGGATGTGTGCAAGATCTGGGACAGCAGTATCTGGGCTGCTATGGAAGTGGGCAAGTTCAAATACGAGCAGAGTCCGGGTGCATGGTATGTGCAAGGGCAAACACCCACTCCGGAGTTTACCGAGTTTGTGAATACCTATCTGACCAAGTGGACCGGCTTTGTGGCTGAGACCGTGTTTGATGTCAATTGCTTGGTGCTGGATGAAAGCCATGTGATCTTCAGTGCATACAACAAAGAAGTGTTTGACTATTGCCGTAAGCACAAGATTGAACCAATCATCAGTGAGCTACGGCATAGCTATTTCTGGGACGGCGGTATCTCGTGCTGTACTCAAGACATTCGCCGTCGTGGTGGATTAGAGACTTATTTGTAAAGATAATTCTGATAGTCTTTAATTGAATCATCTACTGATCGGTGTATGCTCAATCGTCCGGCATCTACTAGATCAGGGTGTGCCCACCAATCTTCATAATCGCATGCAATACCCATGTGACTGATATTGTTTGCTACTAACTCATATCCCAGTGACCATAAAAATTTTCTACTTGCATCCTTGATTGCTGGACCCTCGGCATGGCAATCGTGTTCAAAAGTAATCAAACGAAATTTATATTGATCAAACGGTACACGTTGTAAAATTTCAAATGTGACCCATCCAGGATCACAATCAATGGAAAAATAATCAATCGTCAACGGCATATTGGATAACAGCTGATCAAAATCTACGGTTTGCCCATTCCCTTTAACAAATGATTTTCGCCCAACAGACGCCCACATTTCAGGATAAACATCTTGATAATCTAAACTGACACCGTGCCACCCAAATTGCAATTCTAACAATGCGGTGTTACTGATATGCTCGGGCCACCCTGCTCCTATTTCAAGATAGGTACCTTTATGCAATCCATCGAGCATGCTCAGTACCCAGATGTCTTGATCACTTTGACCATAATTATAAGTGATTGTGTCGGACCCGGCAAATGAACGGAGTAATTGCTTGTCACTCCAGGGCTGTTTGGTTGCATGAACCATTTACATTAGTCGTCACTGATCTTTAGATCAAAGTCGCGCAGGAATTTTTCTGCTATGCTTTCGGTTGATTTCTTCACTACAAATATGTAGGATCTTTCCGGAGTTGTTAACACTTCAGTAGTAACTTCGTAATTGTAGAAGCTCACGATATCAAATCCAGTCTTGTAAAACAAGCCTTGCCACATCCGTTCGCCTAGGATGCTGTAATGGTTGGGATTGTTTTCATGGATGAACATGCGATCATTGTCCGGCGCAGGAACTTCAATAAATGCCACAGCCTGATCCTTGAGCACTCGATGAAATTCGTACAAGGTGAATAACGGGTAAGGACTATGTTCCAGAGCATGTCTACACCAGATGAGATCAATGCTGTCATCATCAACAGACAGATCACTCATGTCGTCTGACAATGTTTGGAATCCTAGTTTTTTACAGATTTTGACATCTTCTTTGCTGAGTGTCACACCAACTAGGTCAGTATAGCCTTCTTTTTGCGCTGCTTGTAAGAACACTCCGGGGCCGCAGCCAATGTCGAGAATCTTGGACTCTTTGGCAATATTCAATTGTGGTAGAAAAGTTTTTACGTGCTGTTCAATTAGCACATCATGAAAGCTGCCGCCTTCTTCTGAGTAAACGGTTCTCTGCGATTTCTTTTCGTAAAGTTTAAATTTTTTGTGATTCATTTTGATCTCGTTGTTATGAGCACACTTTCACACCATACAGGCGTTCAAAGCGATCGGCATCTTTTCTATCATTCACCATGGGTTCACCACGTATGTTTAGACTGGTGTTGAGCAGCATAGGACAGTTGGTCATGAAATACCACTTCTCCAGCAGCTCACGGATGCCTGATCCGTCTTTTGGCACAGTTTGTACTCTACTGGTGCCATCCACATGCACAATCGCCGGAAACAAATCCGGTTTGATACAATTGGCTGTGGTCTGCATGTAACGACTATTTTTAAAACCGTAAGGCATTTCAAAATAGTCATTGACATATTCTTCTAATATCACAGGTGCAAATGGGCGGAACTTTTGTCTGCGCTTGATTTCATTCACTCGATTTTTGATCGAGTATCCTCTTGGGTCTGCAAGGAGACTTCGGTTTCCCAGCGCCCTCGGGCCGAATTCCGCACGTCCACTCGCCACACCAACAATCTTGTCAGTAAGCAAATGATCCAATAAGGTGTTAACAGGATAATCACCAGGAATATCATGACCCAAGAAACTATTAGTCCAGGTAACTTTCTTTCTGTATCCCAAGCAAGCAGCCCCAAGGCTATTGCCAGCATCACCAGGGTTAGGCACAATCCATATGCGTTCATAATAATCTCCCAACATTCTATTGGCCACGCAGTTCAATGCTACCCCGCCTCCGTACACTAGATTCCTGCTACGACCTTCTCCTCTGGCTCTGCCCAACACATTGCGTATCAGTTGCTCGACCATGAGCTGCACACTACAGGCAATGTCCATTGGGTCGGCGTTGGGTAGGAAATCATCCCCAACTCCCACATGAAGATTCTGTGCAAATTTTAATTTTTCTCTAGGATTCAAAAAAGCCTGTTGCATCTCTCTAAGATATTTGGGTTCGCCGTACGCTGCCATGCCCATGAGTATGTATTCTTCATCCATGGGCCGGAGGCCTACTCTAGCAGTCATTGCAGAGTACATTAGACCGATCGAATGCGGATAATGTTGGCTCCATAATTTTTTATATTGAGCATGACCATTGCTATCATATTTTGCATCCCATATAGTGATAGTATCAAACTCTCCAATGGCATCAATTATTACCACAGTGGCTTTGTCGAACGGACTGGTTTGAAACCCTGCGGCTGCGTGGCACAAGTGATGCCCGTGAGTTTGTATCTCAGGTCTGCCCAAGGTGTTGTATACTGGGCCAAGCAATCGATCCCAAGTTGGCCACACAAAGCCTTCTCCGCTGTACGCTTGACGCAGAGTTTTGATCCAAGGACGCTCGTAGTAATGATATTCCATGCTGCGAGAATTTGCATGTCTTAGTGCATCTGTCACTAGATCTTGGCAGAGATTTCGATCATGCTTCTGCTTGCTGTAACGTTCGCTATGACCGGCAAATACGATATCGCCAGCACGATCAACCACACTTACAGCAGCATCATGAAATCCAGCACTGATACCCACATGGTTCATTTATAAATGAACGGGTCTCGTTTGCGCAGTTCTCGCAATTTCTTCCTGTATCGGATCTCTAACATGATCCTGCTCCATAAGTTTTTAATCCAGTTCATTTCATACTCCTTATTTGTTGTAGCTCATAGTCCTTGTCGCTCCAACGATACTCATATGTAGCTTGAGCACGGCCGGTACGTATTTTATATACATCCAGATGAGTTTCTAGTTGTTGCCATATTTCATCATGATCTACAGTGCCAAAACTGCGAATTAAATCTACCTGAGCTACTTTTGGATGGCCAATTGTCAATGACTTGTCTTCAGGATCAAACCCGTTTTGTACAAGCCATGTTCTAAACTCAGTCAGAGCCCGGATCTGCCAATCATATGATCCGGGGTCTCTAGCCCATTCAATGTCAAAGTCGCCGGCTGCTTCGGTCTGTGAGCGTAGTGCGCTGGTAGTTAGTTCGCCCACACGGCTATCTCGTCCTTCGTCATTGAACACCTCCCAATGGTGTTTGCCTACTGCTTTATTTACACCCACATAAACTCCGCCCAGACTTCGATTGATTGTGTCTATACCAAACAATTCATAATCTTCTGTGTCCAATGCAAATCTTGGTGCTTGCAACCAACACATCAATTGTGACGGTCTACGCCACTCGGGTGATTCGATCAATCTGCGAATGCTTAGAACCAGACTTTCGTGTTCATGGCACAACAGATTTAGCTGGCGTATGTGCCATCTTGTCACATCATCTGCTGCGGTATAGTAAGGGCTCATTGCGCCTGAGGTGCCTTGTAGATCTTCAAAATATCTGTGCAATCGATTCATGTGATCTCGATTGACTCCGTCCCACCCCTTAGATTCTGTATCTGACCCTGCTGTGAGCCAGTCCCCGGATACGGTATTTTCCGGAGTGAATGAATCCGTGATCGTGTATCCTAACCCAGCTGAATTAATAGCAGTAATACTACGATTAATCTGTTCGCAAATGTATTCAATTGAACGTTCACTATTGGCCCATCCTAACCAGCAATAGTTTTTTTCTAGATGATAGTTGTTTTGTACTAGATGATCAAGTGCAGCCAACCATTTATGTGAAAGACCGTTATCTTCCACATCGATGTATACGGTAATTACATGGCCATTGGTATTGCGTAAATCTATTTCAATTGTATCAATCAATGTTCATCCACCATTTTAGTACATCGGGCCTGGCCGACAGGATATCAGTCATAGTCATCGGCTGTGTTCTTATCTGTTCTAATTGTAACACACGATCGCGACCTTGGACAAGACTTTGTTGATAAGTATCTGGCCATTGTTCTTGAAATGTGGGACGATTTTTTAACTGTGTTAATACATCTTGCATGGCGCCTGTGGTGTCCAAGATCAATTCATCCAGCCAGGGGTCAAGCAGATGTCTAGGCAATGCTAAAGGGCTCATGATTATATCCGGGCCGAAACTAAAGATAACTTTGGCTAAGATGTCTACTTCGAGTTGTCTAGCGAGTTCTGTAATCGCGCCAACTTCGAACATTCCTGGCAAAGTGAGCGTAAAATCAATTCTGACTTGACGTGGGTGACGTTGGATCGCAACTGCTCCACGGAAGTTGTCAAGCCATTGATCATAGTCAAGGCCTGTTCTAATGTATTCGCCAATTGCGCCCGTGCCGTCGAGACTTGCACATATCTGCCAATCGCGTAGCCCAGGAAGAATATCACGATAAAGATTGGTGCCACGATAGTCCACCCTGGACAAGTTTGTATTATATCTAGCATATACTCTTGGACCATCCCCTAGTTCTATTATGCGTTGCATGTAGCGCCAATGCTGTTCATACATCAATGGCTCACCGCCTACCCAATACACTTCTTCTACTCTATGCTGTTCTACAGCATCACCAAACTCTTTTTCAATTTGCGTGTCCTGAAATTGACTTATCTGCTCTCGAACTTCGGGCCGCATCCAATTGTTTTTGGGATTGCTCCAATTGACCATATCATGTGTCTTTTGCTCCGACTCCCAACTGCTGCTCAACATGTCCCCACACATCCTGCATTTGAAATTACACAGGTTACTGAATCTATAATCCCAACTCACCGGTTGCATACTGGTGCGACCATCTGCATCAGTCTGATCTAAAATTGTTGAGTATTTATGTTTGAACAGCTGGTCGAAGTAGCTGCGATATACATCAGTATTCAGCAGTTGATCATTGCAGACTTCGCATTCGGGCAGGGTTTCCCCGGCCATCATACGACGACGAACTGATCTCATGTGATCGCTGTTCCAGTGCTGTTCCAGTGTGATAGGAATATATGTACCGGTTCCTGATTCAGTGTCAATGTATTGGCGGAAGTTCTGTGCAGGTTCCCTTGACGCACAACACATGCGCCGCTCAGTCTGCGGAGAAAGGTATGTATGCACCCAGGGCGCCAGGCACATGGTCGTTGGCTTATTCACTGGCAAACTCAAGTATAGGGTTGGTGATAGTTTCTGTCAAAAAACGTCGGGTTAGACCGACATCAAAAAATCTTGTTTTATTGTGTTGTAGTTTTTCTTGCACACTTGATTTCAACAATGCAGCAGGATTAAATGATTGGATAATGCTTATTATAGCCTGTATCCGATCAGTATAAAGCGGCAAATCGCTGTAGCTTTCGTCCCATAGTTCAGGAAAAGTTTCAAACCCCATCTGCCGTACGTAGTCTAGATTACCACGTGTGCCTGCTTGTAAAAATGGATGGCCATATGCGATAGGCTTGTAGGTCTTTTCGCACAGGAACCACGAATCATTCTTTGTTATACTGAATCCTGTGATAAGATCGTCGTTGAGATTGCTTTCTACAACCAAGGTGAGATTGCACTGATTGATCCATTCAAAATTAGTGTATCGTTGCCAGTTTGGCACAGCCACAGGGTCAACGTCATTAGGTAGAAATATCCCTCGACTACGGTAACTATACAAACCACGATGTAGTATAGGGGCCATCATATCATATAGAACATCTCTATCTGCCCTGGGCAAACTCAATTGCATAAAAAAATCAAATTCATATGTTGGATTCCATTGATATTGATCATATTTAAATTCACTGAAGTGTATCTGATCGATTATCCAATACCAATACGGAGTGGCTGATATGGTTACTCCGGGAATCAGTTGTGGTTCGTGTCCGGATATCAAAAACATTCCTTGCCCCGGATGCGATATAAATTCATCCAGCACCCAATGCTTTTCGGGATGTATGTAATGTTCATTCTTGGCATCGTATATGACTCGGTATCCTTGGTCAAGGTGTTGTTTGATGTATTCCTGATTAGGCCCATACATGTCATACAAAAACACCGTGGATTGTGGATAGTGCAATGAGGAATCAAAGGTCTCAAAAGGATGCCCTTGCAGCATAAATCGAGTATGCCGCGGAACCCGGTTGGCGGCAAACATCAACACAATGTTCATGGGCCTGTGTATCCAATTATCTGAGCAAAATCAGGTGCTACAATTCTCAGATCTTGATTACGTTTACGATCCAGATCTGCAATCTTCATACGTGTCATAAACCCATCTGTCGATGCACCGTTGCGCATGAAATCTATTATTCTCACAAACTCATCCTGGTATTGGGGCGGCACGTTTGCTGATTCCAAATGTGCGATAATGTGTTTTTTAGCTGTGTCTGGCAGTGTGGCTATGCTAAAATACCAAGCGTCATGCATCATGTTCCAATACACAAAATCAAAGTTTTGTAATGCTATCCAATTTGCCACTTCGTCAAGATATCGCACATTGAACACGTTCACTGTGGTGCAGCATTGTAATTGCAAGTTGGACATTTGGCTTTGCAGATATTGAAAACTTGTGATATTGTCCAATACCACTGCCCAGTCAGAGTTGGTACGTTGATATTCAAATCTAGCGCCTACATCATCTATGCTGAATGCCACTTCCACAGTCTTAAAGTGACGCCATATGTCTGGTCCGCGGTCTGGGAACAATGTGCCATTGGTATTGTAATGTATCTCAACCTGTGATGCGATGCCGCGATCTACTATGCCTTGCAACATGTCAAAATGTTGGTCGATCATGAATGGTTCACCACCGGTAAATTCGATGTAGCGTATATCTGTTAACACTGAATCAATCTGTGACCAAAATTGATCATTCTCTTTGGGCCAGGCGCCGGCTCGCAACATCTGATAAGCATGACTGCTTTTTTGTTCTTCGCGCGGCAGCCAAGAAATCTCTTCGCTTGCAAATTGTGAGCTGGACCACGGGCCACATATCCTACATTTGAGATTGCAGATATTGCCCAATTTAAGATCTAAGAACATCAATGGTTTAGAATCCGTACTCCACTCATCGTCAACCAACACATGCTTCAGACGATCTAGCGTGTGCATACGTTTGCTAGTTCGTCCCGATCGTTCCTCATTCCAACATTTACGGCATGTTTGTGGTTTCTTTCCTGCCAGGAATCCTTCACGTAGCTGTCGCATATGATCGCTGTTTTGTATGTGATCAAAATCAGCTCGACCTAGTTCAAATTTATTTCCGTCATTATCAACAATTTCATCATCGGCCAAACAGCAAGGCCTTACTGTACCAACAGGGCTAGCTTCTAGACTGATCCAAGGTAATACACAAAATTTATCGTGAGGTATTTTCATTGCAATGCTTGTAATTCAGGAATCACATCTAATAGTCGTTCTGAGCGTATGCTATCAAGTTCGTGTGTTTTACGCCAAAATGTGTCAATGAGATGAGTGTTGTCTGCGGCCATCATAAAATTGATTGCTGATTTAAATCCTTCGCTAGCACGTTGTAAAGGATCTTGATCTTGTAACCATGCTAAGTGTTCTTGATATCTGATACGTAATCTTTGTTTGTATTTTACAGGGGCGATATCAATTCTATAGTGTGGAGGATCTTGCAATATGTTTACATTAAGGTCTTGTGGTTTTATAAAACCGCGAGCAACCCAGTCACGGTGAAAATCTGTCAGATGCCATGCGTTCATTATACTAAGTGTGGGGCTGATATAAAAATCTACGTCAGGACAGATATTCAACATTTCAATTCTATTTTGCTCAACCTTCTGCCAGTCCGTACCTTTACGAATATATTCTCCATAATGTGCTGATCCGTCTAGACTGGCACCCACTGCTACACTGTCAAATTGTTTCCAATAATTGAATACACTTTGTCCTTTTAGATCAGTGTGTGTGAAGTTGGTGTTGTAGATCAATCGAACATCAAAGCGTCTTCTGCGAACAAGTTCGTCCAAGATGCGATAATGTTCTTCCATCAGCAAGGGTTCGCCACCAGCAAAGTATATCTGCTCTACATAATCAATATGCGGCAATAACTGTTCCCACATATCAGTCTCTGTGCGTCCTGCATAGTTTAATACTTGATTGCGATCTTTCCAATCTCCACCAGCTAGTTTGGCTTGATCTTGATACCATTGACTGGAGAAGATATGGCCGCAACTACGGCATTTGAGATTACAGAGATTAGAAAATCTTATGTCCCAGTAGGTCATCTCAAAAGGATTCTCATCTAGCTTTTTGATTTGATGACCGTGATGTTTGTTTGCACTTTTTCTTCCTGAAAAGAACCCTGATTGTTCTTGCTCATAACACCGGCCACAAGCAGCATTGGGTGTTTCGCTCAGCATGTCTGCTCGTAGCTGTTGCATGGGTTGATCTTGCCAAATTTCTTTTAAGGTATTTGTTCTACAATTGCCTACTGGATATTTCATTTCTGCATGACAACAAGGATACGCTTCACCAGTGGGATAAGCATGTAAATGTATCCAAGGATAGATACAAAAAGTTTTTGATTCAGTAAGCAAAAATTGCTCACGATTTGTGAGTTCAGTGGTATGTACTAAATCACTGCTGTTGTATTTGTATTGAGTCATACCATGGTTTTAGTGTGGGAAATGCTAGACCAAAGTCTTTGCTGCGACGTTGATCGTATTGTGTGTAAAATTGTTTAAAGTCATTTAACAATTTAGGCATGTCAAATGCTTCAGAGTGTGGTGTCTTCACAATGTCCAAGTAATCTATTAGACGTTGAACATGGTTGAGTTCATGTTCATGCAAAAATTCACTGCCAACCCAATGTTCTAACCAGGTGATCAGTCGTTGGCGATATACCATACGCAAATTGTCAGGCAATACCAGCGGAGATTGGAAGCTGGGGAATCGCAAGATGTTCAAGGTAAAACTCACAGCATCACGACCGTATTCTATTTTCCAGTTCATTATGCATTCCAAGAACTGATCCAGTGAATACAAGCACAATGCATTGATGGTGTTCATTATGTGTATGCCACGGAACTTGCCGGAATCTAACAGACGTTCTACATTGTTGGCCCAGTCGTCCCATACCAGTCCATCTCTGATGTATTCTGCTTGTAAGCCCACGCTTTCATTGGATGTGTATAAGTCAACTTCCAACCCATCAATGCTATCAAGCAATCGGTCCAGATCCACTGCTGTGCCTAGATTTGAGTTAATGGCTAATCGTGTTTGGCTGCGACCAGGATTGTGCTTGAACCAGTCAATCAGCTTCCATGTCTCTCCCGACATCAGCGGTTCACCACCGGTGATCCTTAGTTCTTGGAGGGTGCGATGTAGGTCCGATTCCCACCATTGGAAGAATGCCTCCACATACGGATTAGTTTCACCGAATTTATAAAGTTGGCTAGCGTCGTGAGTGTGAGTAAAATGGTTCCGGCCATCACTAACAAGTCCGTTATAAGGTCCATTCTTTCGTATGTCTCGAACCCAAGTGCTACTAAAAGCAGGGTTACAATAACTACAAGCAAATTGACAAGTGCGATCAAATGCAATTTCAAGGGTTCGTAGGTTAACGTCAGTAGTTGCTGGAGTTTCAAATGCTTCATCTAATACCTTTATGGGATAAATTTTACTCTTGTACACACGGTCACTGATAGCATCACTGCCCATGTCTTCGATCTTCCAACAATACTCACACCCACTGGGACGCTCTCCTGCCTGCATCTTTCGTCGATCCTCTTTCTTTTGATCAGTATTGTGCAGCAGCCTAGGGTTGATGCTGACTTTATCTTTGTCGACCAAATGGGCCGGCGGGTGATGGCAACTGGTAGTCATGCCACTTCCTAACCAAATGGTAGCGTTGTACCATTTTGCTGCACAAAAACTTGCACTCTTGGTGTCCAGCACCTGGTGCTTAAATTCTAGATCGTTCATCAATATGTTTTGCTAAATGTCGGGGTAGCAGGGATCGCTCACGTCGGTTGTGATCACGAAGTTGCTGATAGTTGTATTTACATATGCCCCTGGCAGCCTCTAAGAAAGCCTCAGCACCATTGTAGCATATATCTTTCACAACTGCAACCACTCTATTGGCACGATCGGTAGGATCGTCAATCTGATCAAACGACTCGTCAATCAGGTTGCCGAATGTTTCAAAACCTGCATCGTGCAGGTCGCGATAGTAGCCGCGGTTGGCAGCTACCACAAATGGATGACACATGATCATGGGCTTCCAGATCTTCTCTGTGCGGAAGGTGTGCGGATAGTCAAATATGGTCTCCGACACTAAAGAAAACGATGTATCTATATAAGCCGCGGGATTCACTATGGCATCTCCCCAGGTGTTTGCAAACAAGTGATGCTTGACAAATCCTGCAGGCAAAGAATCCATGTTGGGCAAGGCACGTGGTATTTCATATTGTTCGGGCAACAATCTAACGGGCTCATTCAATTCAGTTTTTAATGCACTGGTCCATGACATCTCAACTTGATCTCCGAGGTTGGTCCATAATGCTCGATCCAATAGCTGTTGTTCTCGCAATCGATCTATTAGATATTTGCGATGTGGCCTCAATCGCCCATTCAGGAACAAGAAGTCGTATGGCTTGGTTGTTTTGTGATACACCTGCGGCCATGATTCATGTGCGTTGATGTTCTCAAGATATTCGACGATGTTGGAAAAATAACAATCGGTCTTGCAGTAGTTCCATCCGGGTTCTAAGTCCCCGGATGTCAGCAGCAAGATCTCTCCGACGTCGATCTGCCCGGATATCACCAATCGTTTGAGTTGCAGCAGTATAGTCTGAGATCCTTCAGCAGGATTACAAAATACTATTCGGCCCGGATGCTCACGTGCCCATTCAGTTATGGATTGCCAGTTCTCTTTAAGCACCACTCTCCCGACGATATACACAGCAGTTGGATCGAGAGTTAGATCGCTCCATCGCCAGAAGCTGCCGTCGGCATAGGGTTTTAGTAGATCCCAGACCTCGGCCCATTCATCTACAATGATCTTGTGATTACCTAGCATGCAAATTACATTGCTTCCACCAGGTCAGCATCTCAGGAAATGTTTTCTCAAAGTCGGTACCTCTACGACGATCGTGTTCTGTAAAGAATCTGTAGAAGTCTCCTAGATCTCGAGTACTTACGTTTACCGTTGATCGCATCCATACTATGTCACGCTCGAGCCGTTGCACTTCATAATCCTTGAACCCGTGGTATGGATCGGATTCAGTTTCTAAGTTTGCTAACATAAAGTCTCTTGCTTGTTCTAGTTTGGCAGCATAGCTTTCGGACAAGGTCTGCAGACTTTGCCACGCCGGTTGTCTCAGCACCGGGGTATCAAACCATACACGCTGATATGTTTGGCTATGTCGTTTTCGCAGGTCCAAGATCCACTGCATCAGTGGCAGGAAGCCAGTCACACTAAGATTGTTCATGGTCACAATAAACGTGAGGCTGTTGCGATACGGAATATCTTGAAGATATGTTTCCACATTAGTCGTTAAACGATCAAAGTCTAATCCATGTCGGATGTATTCAGCTTGCGGGCCAATACCCGAGTCAAGGCTCACATATTGCATGAAATGTTCGATATTGGTATCGCATAAGCGTTTCACATAGTCAAAGTATTTTGTTGATAGTTCGGGCTCTACGCTGAAGTTTGATGTCACTGCTAAATGCAGATCGCTTTTTGGATGTGCCAATACATAGTCAAACACTCGGTAGGTGTTGCGATCCATCAATGGTTCACCGCCGGTCATGCGGAAGTGCTTGAGTTCAGGATACAGCGTGGGCCACCATGACCAGAATGCTTCTACATAAGGATTGTGCTCGCGGGCAGGTATAGGGCGACGGCTCCCAGTGAAATGCTCAGGAGCATTATGAGGCACCAGGGTAGGATATGCACCAAGTCTAGACACTTCATCTGCCCATGAACTACTAAACTGAGGGCTGCAATAACTGCACCGCAGATTGCAAGCATGATTGAAATTAACTTCAACATAACT
>Ga0114966_10002596_pt1 | contig 16055 bp, 13 predicted proteins | sample M_130207_XF_Meta_FD_87029 | JGI IMG/M metagenome (GOLD analysis project Ga0114966, IMG submission 87029) | Freshwater microbial communities from Lake Montjoie, Canada to study carbon cycling - M_130207_XF_MetaG | ecosystem: Environmental > Aquatic > Freshwater > Lake | place: Lake Montjoie...
ATCCTCGCGAGCGCAGCAGGATCGCGCACCAGCGGCGCGAGAATCGAGGCGAGGCGCGCGGTGTCGAGCGTGGCATCGGCCACGAGCATGGCCGCTCCGGCGTCGACGAGCGCCCGGGCGTTCGCTGTCTGATGGTCGCCCGGCCCACCGGGCAAAGGCACCAGCACCGTCGCTATGCCGACAACTGCCAGCTCGGCGACGCTCGATGCGCCACTTCGACACACCGCCACATCGGCGGCGGCGTACAGCGAAGGCATGTCGTCCTCGTAGCGCACGGCGGTGTATCTCAGACCGGTGGAGGCAGGGCCGGTGGAGTCGGTGAGCGCGGCGACACGCTCCGCGAGGCGGTCCCAGTCGAGCTCACCGATCACGTGACGGATGGCGACGTCGCCTCGATCACGCCACGACTCGGCCAGGCCCAAGACCGCATCGTTGATCCTGCGGGCGCCGAGCGAGCCGCCGAAGACCGCGACGAGAACCTGCGCGCCTTCGACGCCATAGGCCGCACGAGCAACCAGACGCGCTGTGGGGCGATCGAGCGTTCGCACTTCCTCCCGGACCGGGTTCCCGGTGAGCACCGATCGCGGTAGTGCAGTCCCGGCGAAGGACACGGCGCAGACCTTGGCGAAACGACCCACCACGCGGTTCGCGAGCCCGGGCACGGCGTTCTGCTCTGCGACCACAATCGGGATGCGCCGCAGGATCGCCGCGAAAGCCGCCGGCACGCTCGCGTACCCGCCGAGCGCGACCACCACGCGAGGCTGTAGGCGTCCGAGAAGTCGGTAGGCGTGCACGAACGCCCGCACCAGCCCCCACGCGGCACCGACGTTGTCGAGCGTCAGTTTTCGCTTGATGCCGCGGCCCGGCAGGAGCGTCAACGCAAACCCCGACTCGGGGACCAACCGTGCCTCGATGCCGCGCTCGGAGCCGACGTAGTGGATGGACTCGGCGCCATGACCGGCGTCGACGAGCGCCTGAGCGATCGCCAGGCCGGGCGAGACGTGCCCTGCGGTGCCACCACCAGCGATGACCGCCCAGCACTTCGGCGGGACAGACGTGACCTTCGCCATCAACGCGCCTGCCGCGCGATGTTCAGCAGTATGCCGAACGCTCCCATCGTGACGACGAGCGAGGATCCGCCGAACGAGAGGAAAGGCAGGGGTACACCGGTCACCGGGATGAGGCCGAGCGTCACCGAGATGTTCATGAACGCTTGCACCAGCAACCACGTGGTGATGCCGATCGCCATGTAGTGGCCAAAGTCGTCGGGGGCGTGTGACGCAGCAGCGAACCCCAGCACGCCGATCAACAGGAACAACAAGATCACGCTCAGCGAGCCGATGAGCCCGAGCTCCTCGGCGATGATCGAAAAAATGAAGTCGGTGTGTGCGTAGGGCAGGTATCCCCACTTGCCGCGACTCGCACCGAGCCCGACGCCGGTGATGCCACCGTTCGACACGGCGATCAACGACTGCACGGTCTGGTACCCGGAGTCGCTCCGGTTGGCCCACACGTCGGTGAATGCGACGAGTCGACGCATGCGGTACGGCTCGGCCACGGCGAGGATCGCCGTGAGCGTCGCGGCCGTTCCAGCCACGCCAGCGAACGCCTTCAGCGGTGCACCGGCACTCCACAAGAGCGCGAGCACGATCGCCGCGCAGATGATGGTCGTGCCGAGGTTCGGCTCGAGCATGAGGAGCACGGCCACCAACCCGAACGACGCCAGCACCGGGCTCAGCACGAGTCCGGCCCGCCAGTTGCTTCGTCGCGCCAGCAGGTCGGAGCAGTGCAGGATGAGCGCGATTTTGGCAATCTCGCTCGGCTGCAGGCGGACCGGGCCCCAGCCGAACCAACGCGTGGAACCGTTCACGGTGATCCCGAAACGTGACTTCAGCACAAGCGTGAGCAACGCGAGCGCGGTGAGCATGATCGGCTTGGTGAGCCGGCGCCAGAAGCGGTAGTCGACGCGCATGGCGACCACCATCGCGGTGGTCCCGATACCCAACCACGCCAGCTGCTGGCGAAAGTAGTACCAAGACGATCCTTCGAACCGCAGCGCGTTGGCGGCCGATGCCGACAGCACCATCACGAGCCCGAAAAGTGAAAGTACTGCGACGGCTATAAAAAGCGCGACGAAGTAGCTCGAGCGTCGTCCGGCGGGTCGGCCGGTCAGGCGCAGCGCTGCTGCCGTCATTTGGTGATACCCGCCGCAATCGCGTCTGCGTAAAAGATCCCGAGCCCGACGCCCGTGCACAGACCCGACACGATCCACAGTCGGATGATGACCTTCGTCTCTGCGATGCCGCCGAGCTCCATGTGGTGATGGAAGGGTGCCATGCGGAAAAATCGTTTCCCCGCGAGGCGGAAGCGAGCGACCTGCAGCACCACAGACACCGTCTCGAGCACGAACAGCCCGCCGATGATCGGCAACAGGAAGTGCGTGTTCGTGGCGAGTGCGAGCGCACCGAGCCCCGTGCCGATCGCCAGGGATCCGGTGTCTCCCATGAAGATCTGTGCCGGCGCTGCGTTCCACCAAAGGAAGCCGAGACACCCACCGATCATCGATGCGGCGATCACTGCGAGGTCGAGCGCGTGCGCCACCTCGTACACGTCCTCGTGACGGAACTGCCAGAAGGCGATGAACATGTATGCCGCGAACCCGAGGATGGCGGCACCCGATGCGAGACCGTCGAGCCCATCGGTGAAGTTCACACCGTTCGAGAACGCTGCGATGATGAACACGGCCCACACGACCCACGCGAACTTGCCGATATCGAGACCGAACGAATCCCAGCGCGTGAACGACACGGTCGTGTGCACGTTGGTCGCCGTGACCATCAAGATGCCGAACCCGCCGGCCACGCCGAGCAACCCGAACAGCTTGGCCCGCTTGCTCAGCCCGAGGTTGCGCTCGCGCATGACCTTGATCCAGTCGTCGAGCAACCCGACGAGCGCGCTGCCGATGATCGCGGCCATCACGAAGATTCCCGTGCGGGTGTAGACGCCATGGTAGAAGTCGCTCGCCACCCAGCCGACGAAGGCCCCGGCGACGATCGCGATGCCGCCCATGGTGGGTGTTCCGGCCTTGGTCACGTGCCCCTCGGGGCCGTCCTCGCGAATTGGTTGACCGATGTTGTGGCGCGTGAGCCAGACGATGAGCAGCTTCGTCCCAGCGAGGGACACCACGAGCGCCACCGCGGACGCGATGAGCAGGCGGACCACCGTCAGCCCTGCCCGGCCGAACGAAGTGCAGAAGTTTCTTCGACGGCAACGACCGCGTCGTCGAAGGACAGAGATCGACCGCGGATCTGTTGGGTCGTCTCGTGACCCTTGCCGGCGATGATCACGATGTCTCCCGGGTGTGCTGCCCCGAGCACGCAACGGATCGCGCTGCGTCGATCGAGCTCGACTACATCGGGTCGCGCGGGCATGCCCGCCACGATCTGCGCGACGATTTGCGCCGGCTCCTCCGACCGAGGGTTGTCGGTCGTGACCACGACGAAATCGGCACCCTCGCGGGCGCTGCGGCCCATGAACGGACGCTTCGTGACGTCGCGATCGCCACCACAGCCGAACGCCACGAGCACGCGACCCGCGCCGACGATCTCGCGGGCCGCGGCAAGCACGTTGTCGAGACCATCAGGCGTGTGGGCATAGTCCACGATCACGGTGAAGGGCGCGTCGAGATCGACGCGCTGGAACCGACCGGGAACCGGCGCCACCGTAGCCAACGCTTCGGCGACCGTGGCCGGTGCGACACCGAGCCCGATGCACAACTCGGACGCGACGAGCGCGTTCGCGACGTTGAAGCGGCCGGGCAACGGCAACGAGACCTCGAGATCTCGCCAGCGGTAGCGGGTTCCGGACGCATCGATCGAGAGGATCTCGACCGTCGAGACGCCGGTGCGCACCACCTGTGCGATCTCGGTGGTGGCCGCAAGGAGCATGCCGTTCGCGGTGTCGACGTCGATCACCGCAAGGGGAGCGAACTGCGTACTGAACAGCGACGCCTTCGCCTTGAAGTACTCCTCCATGGTGCCGTGGAAGTCCAGGTGATCGCGCGACAGGTTGGTAAATCCGACAGCGGCGAACGAGGTGGCGTCGACACGGTGCAGCGCGAGCGCGTGTGACGAGACCTCCATCGCAACCGCTCGGATGCCGTCGTCACGCATGGCGGCGAGGATCTGTTGGAGGTCGGGGGCCTCGGGCGTCGTGCGTGCGCCCGTGAGCGTGCCGATGACACCGGTCGCAAGACCATGGCGTTCGAGGATGGCCTGGACCAGCCGAACCGTGGTGGTCTTGCCATTGGTGCCGGTGATGCCGATCACCGGAAGAGCGCGTGAAGGCTGACCGTGAAAGGTCGCGGCGAGCGGAGCCATCGCCATGCGGGTGTCGGGTACACGAACCTCGGGGACGCCGACCGAGAGCGGACGATCGCAGAGCAGTGCGACCGCTCCGGCCTTGACTGCATCGGACGCGAACCGATGGCCGTCGGTGGTTGCGCCACGAATGCAGCAGAAGAGCGAACCCGCGCGCACGCGACGTGAGTCATGGGTGATGTCGGTGATCATCGGGCCGTCATCACCCCTGGCCAGCGCTCGGTCGGCGGTGGCCGCGAGATCGCCTCCGGCGTCGATGAGCAACGGGCGCAGCAACGTGCTCATGGGGCGACGGTCGTGGTGGACCTGACCGTGGTCGTGGTGGCCTTCACGGTGCTCGTCGGCGCGATCGTTGTCGGTGCCTTCGGCGCGGTTGTCGTGGTGGTGGCCTTCGCGGTAGTCGTCGTGGCCTTCGGCGCGGTTGTCGTGGTGGTGGACGCAGGTGCGGGTGGACCGAGCACCGGCAGTGCTGCGGCCGACTCGACCTTCTGAGGCTGGGAACGCACGCGCTCTTTGTTACTCGTCGGCGTGGCCGCGTCGGCATCGGGTGGGATGCGCAACTGGCGCACGGCGAACGAGGCGATCTCGCTGAAGACCGGTGCGGCGGTCGAACCACCGCTCGCGTTCTGGTTGGCGGGCTCGTCGATGACCACGATCATCGACAGCCCCGGGTCGGCGTTCGGGAGATAGCCGACGAAGCTCACCACGAGCTTGCGGGCCCCGGGGTAGCCGTAGCCGCCCCCTTCGAGCGCCTTCCACGCCGTACCCGTCTTGCCGGCCACGGTGTAGCCCGCGACCTGTGCCTTCTTTCCTGTGCCGTCGGCGACCACGGTGGACAACATCTGCGTCATGCCGGCTGCACTGGAGTCCGACACGACCCGGGTGCCGGCGGCCACTGGCGCCGGTACGAACACGCCGCCAGCGCCCTGGGTGCCCAGCACGTAGCGCGCCGGCACGCGGACACCGTTGTTGGCGATCGCGTTGTACGCGCTCAGCATCTGCATCGGCGTCACCGACAGACCAAGGCCGTACGACATCGTGCGGAACGACACGTCGTCCCACTTGTTCAACGAGAGCAGCGTGCCTGCGGACTCGCCGGGGAACTGCAGGCTGGTCTTCTTGCCGAGCCCGAACTTGTCGAAGTAACTCCAGAGCCGTTCCTTGCCCAGATCCTGCGCCCAGGTGACCGTTCCGTTGTTCGACGAGACGCGAAGGATCTCTGTCGGGGTCATCACCTGGTCGGCCGAACGGCCCTCATCGGTGAAATCCATCTCGTAGGAGCCGATCCTGGCCGAGATGAGCCGCTCTTGATCAGGCGTCGCAAGCCCGTCGTTCAAAACACCAGAAAACGTCAGCGTCTTGTTGATCGAGCCTGGTTCGAAGGTCGACGTGACTGCCCGGTTGTCCGCCGACTCCCTGGCCGGTGCGCCGTCGTCGCGCACCACGTTCGCGTTCGCGAGGATCTCGCCCGTGCGGTAGTTCATGACCACGACAGACGCGCCCTTCGCCTGTTGCTCGTCGACGACCCGCTTGAGGATCTTCTCGGTCTCGTACTGCAATCCACGATCGATCGAGAGCACAAGGCTCGTGCCCGGTGTCGCGGCGAAGACCTGTTGTTGGCCGCCGGGGATCGTGCGATTGCGGGTACCGCGCTCGGAAACGACCTCCCCGTCCGTGCCGTCCAAGGTGTCCTGGTACTGCTTCTCGAGGCCGGAGACGCCGTTGCCGTCGATGTCGGTGCGACCAAGGAGCGAGAGCGCGAGCTCGTTGCCGGACGGGTTGAACCGCCTCGCTTCGTCGACGGTGGAGATGAAATCCCATTTCTGCGCGACTCGCAGCGCTTCGACCTGCGCGGCTGTGGCGGCGTCGACCTGGCGTGCGAGGTACACGAACCACTTGCCGCTCGAGAGTTGCCCGCTGAGGACCGCCGGATCCTTCTGCAGGATCGGCGCGAGCAGGTTCGCAACGCCGGCGGGGTCGGCCACGGCACGGGCGTCGGCGATGATCGTCGTCGCGGGGACCGACATCGCGAGCTCGACACCATTTCGATCGAAGATCGAGCCCCGCTCGGCGGGGATCTTCACCTCGGCCAGACGTTGCGCTCGCGCTTCCTCGTTCGCCTCCTGCAATTTGGGCGATGGAGCGACCTGCAGCGACGCAGCGCGGAAGATCAGCGCGGCGAAGCCCACGAACGTCAGCACCCACAACGCAGCGAAACGACCGCGGGCCCGACCACTGTGCGCGCGCCGGGTCCGGGCTGCGGCACGACGATCCTTGAGCGACGCATGATGGCGGGGGTTCACTTCGCCCCAGTCGGGGTCGCGACCGCGGTCGACGCCGTGGAGGTGAAGGTAGCCGCCGTCGTGGACTTGGCCTTCGCCGTGGACTTCGCGATCACCGGCGGGGGTACGACCGTTCCCGGGATCACCGAGGCCAAGAACTTACGATCATCGGGCGACACCATCCCTTGGCCGCCGGCCGCGACCATGATTCGTGCCGGCGCGCCGAGTTGGGCGACCTGCAGACGCAGTTGCATTTCGCGGGCCTGCTCCTGTTCGATCCGGGTGTCGAACTGGTCGAGGCGCAACTGACCCTGGACGAGCACCGAGTGAAATGCCGCGAGCCCGAGCATCGAGCCAAACACCAGTCCGACCATCGACATGCCGGCGATGCGCAGGCGCCGTCGCGACCGCCGCGCCTCGACGATCTCGAGACTCGCCCGCTTGTCACGCTCCACCCGTGCTGGCTGCACCGCGACCGCAGCCGCGGCGGATGCCCCCGACCGACCGACCGACGCCGCAGCGCGTCCTCGGGCGGCGGTGCTCGTCGCACGAGCGCGCGATGCAGCGCCTGCGGCGCGAGGCGTAGGTCGGGGCGAGGTTCGTGGTCGGCGCTGATCGGTCACGATGCCGTCGCCAACTTCTCGATGGAACGGAGACGAGCGCTCTCGGCTCGCGGGTTGCGCTCGATCTCGATCGCGCTCGGTGTGCGCGCTCCGCGCGTCAGTAATCGCACGAGTCGCGGTGCACCACATGCGCACGGGAGACGAGGCGGGCACGTACATCCACCGTTCTCCGCGAATCGGAAGCGGTCCTTGACGATGCGGTCCTCACCCGAGTGGTACGCGAGCACGGCACCGCGCCCACCGGGGACCAACAAGGCAATTGCGTCGTCGAGCGCATCGGGAAGGATCTCGAGTTCCTGGTTCACCGCGATGCGCAAGGCCTGGAAAGTGCGCTTTGCGGGATGGCCGCCGCGTCGCCGGGCCGCCGCGGGGATTGCGTCGCGGACGATCTCGGCCAGGTCGGTCGTGAGTGCGATCGGGCGCGATCGGACGATGGCGCCGGCGACGCGGCCGGCGAACCGTTCATCGCCGTAGTCGCGCAGGATTCGCGCCAACTCGGTCTCGCTCGCGGTGTTCACCAACGTCGCGGCGTCGCGCGACGCCGAAGGGTCCATGCGCATGTCGAGCGGGCCTTCGGACCGATAGCTGAAACCGCGCTCGGCCCGGTCGAGCTGAGGTGAGCTGACCCCGAGGTCGAAGAGGAACCCGGCGATGGCGTCGACGCCGATTGCGGCGAGCTGCTCGGTCATCTGGTCGAAGCGCGCCCGGAGCAGGACGACCCGGTCGCCGAAGGGCGCCAGGCGTTCGGCCGCGGCGTCGAGCGCCGCAGGATCTTGGTCGAGGCCCACGATCGACATGCCGGCGTGCGCCTCGAGGAGTGCTCGGGTGTGGCCACCGCCGCCGACGGTGGCGTCGACCACCACGCCGCCGGTCAAGGGCTCGAACACGGCGAGCACCTCGTCGAGCATCACCGGTTCGTGCTGGAATCCTGCGTTGGCTCGTGCGTTGCCGCGGCCGCCTTCGCGTTCACCGATGCCTGCGGACCCGACGAAGCTCGGGTCGCCGGGGCTCCGGGGGTCGCTCGGGTGGTCGGTCATGCTCGTTGTCCACCGGCCGCGGTCCGGGCGCGCCGAAGCGCACCTGGTGGCACCAGAGATCCTCGGCCATCTGCAGTCCCCCGATCGCCAGACGCACGTCGGGATTTCTCCCCCGATCGGGCTCGACGGCAAGCGGGCGGAGTAGGGGCCTTCCATCGTGTCGATCGAGAGACTGCAGATGAACGAGCTGCTGGCAGCGGGCGGTGGTCTCCTCTCTTCGGGGAAGCGGGGCGGGTACGGGTCAGCGTGGGCTAGACGCCCCGGCCATTCGCGAAGACCATCACCGCGGAATCGGTGAACGAGTCACTCGCCAACTGCCAAGACGCCGCACTCCAGATTTCGAGGTGGTCGTAGACACCGGTCACGACCACCTCGTTCTCGAGTGCTGCGAAAGATCGCAACCGGGGAGGTAGGACGATGCGCCCTTGCGCATCGAGCTCGACTTCCTCGGCCGACGTCGATGCACCCACCAGGGCTGCCCGCTCGAGCTCGCCTGCTCGGACCTGCTCCCGCATGTGCGAGAGCATCTCTTCGAAGACATCCGTCGGGAACAGAGCCAGACAACCGGCATGGGGGGTCAGATAGCCACCCATGGGGAGCTTCGCGCGGTGCTTCGGCGGCAGGACCAAACGGCCCTTTCCGTCGAGCGACCGTTCGTAGGTCCCCGTGAACACCAATCAGCTCCTGATGACCATGCCGGCGCGCCGTGCGCCCCAACTACTCGGTTGTGCTGCCGTGGTGACTGCGCTCGATGCGCAACCTCCGCGTGCGGGAATTCGAGAAACGCCGGCTTTTGGCCGAACGACCCTTTTCCTCCCACAACGCCCCACTCTATGGTCAGCAGTCCCACCCGTCAAGCATTGGGGGGTCATTTCGCCACGGAAAGTGTCACTCGAACACACGTTCCGCGCGAGGACGCGCGTCGGCGCGCCGGTCCCGAACGCGTGCCCGGTCGAGCGGATTCGGACCGGTCAGCTGCGACGGGACAACGCGCTGCCCACCGCGGCCTGCAGCGCCGGCGCCAGCACCGGGAGGCCCGTGGCGACCGCGTCGAGTGCTGCCGTGGCGGCCGTGCGCTCCTCGTCGTCGAGGGCCAGCAGCCGCACGATGGTGGTGGGGTTCCAGCGCAACAACGCGGCCATCTGGAACCGGGCCCCGCGTCGGCTCCGGCGTTGTGACAGACCCACGACCTTGCGACCGTTCCAGAGCACCTCGCCCGGGCCGCGGCCGGCAAAGCACACCTCCGACGACCAGCGCGAGGTCACCAGGTTGCCCTGATGGCGCTCCAGTGAATCCGCGGCGAGCCCGAGCTCGATCAGCGCCTCGATCCACGCCTCGCCCACCCAATCGGCGGCCGCCACCACGTCGTCGGACCATCGTGGGTGGCCGGGCGGAATCACCACATCACCCCACACCACGTCACCGGGCGCGAGTAGCACGGCTCCCCCGCCGCTCGCGCGCCGCAGCACGTCGACGCCGAGCGCGGCCGCCGCTTCCTCGTCCACGTGGTCGGCCGGCTGGGCCGAACCGAGCACCAACGTCGGACGGTCGATGGTCCACCAGGTGAGCGTGGCCCGGTCGGGCCAATCGGTGCGCGCCGTTTCGAGCGCCCCGCCGATCGGGCCGGAGCGCGCGTCGACGAGAAGCGCCTCGACGAGAAGCGCTTCGACCTGCGCCGGTTCGCTCATGCCGAGCGCGCGACGCCGTCCTGTGCCCGAACGAGGTAGCGCGACCACGCGTCAGGCACCCGCCGATCGGCCAGGACGAAGCGGGCCATGAACAACGGCGTACGAGGCGCCTGGGGCAGGCGCATGTTGGTCTCGTGCAGGAATCGGTCGCGCTTCGAGGAGTTGCAGCGCGTGCACGCGGCGACCACGTTCTCCCAGCAGTGCTCGCCTCCGCGGCTGCGGGGCACAACGTGATCGATGGACTCGGCCGGGCCGCCGCAGTACTGACAGGTGTGGTCGTCGCGCAGGAAGACGGCGCGTCGGTTCAGCGCACGCCGCCGCGGATAGGGCACCCGCACGAAGCGGCCGAGCCGCACCACCGATGGCTCCGCGAACTCGTCGCGCTCTGAGCGGAGGATACGACCGGTGGTCTCCATGGTCTCGGCTTTCTCGGCCAGGACGAGCATCAACGCCCGGCGGCTCGGTACGACGCACAGCGGCTCGTACGTCGCGTTGAGAACCAGGGCCCGAGACATGACCGGGGGTTACTTGTGGCCATTTCCGGCAACCGCCGGAATTCTCGTCGGGCGACCGCGCCGCAGTCGCGCCATGGATGGCGCCGCGGGGAAGGTCCGACACCATGCCAGATAGGTGAGGACGTCCTCCGGCTCGGGGAGACGCTCGGCATCGCCGTACATCGTCTGCGCCCGAAACGCGAGGTAGTCGGCGGCCGGCACCGGGAGGAACGGCCGCCTACGCCACCACCCCGGCGGTGCGAGGCGCACGACCTGGCGCATCGTCACCGGCCACAGCATCGGGCGTGCGAGCAGCGCCCGGCCAACCTGGAGGCACCAGCGCAGCGGCATCAGCGACCCGACCCGTCGGGGCGCGCCAGCCGGCCGGACTCGGTAGACGTGTTCCGAACACCGACATCGACGCCCATGCATCGCCAGCCTACTGCAGCGGCCCCGATGAGCGGACCGTCCGCGCCGAGCCCGGCCGGCACGACTCGCGCACCTCGAGCGTAAGGCAATCGAGCCGTGCGATCGAGTGCGGCTTGCGCCTCGACAAAGAACGGCTCGCCGAACCCGAGCGCCACCGAACCGGCGACGACGGCCAGGCGCAAGTCGAGCAGATTGGCCACCGAACCGAGCGCTTCTCCAACGAGGCGGCCGGTACGCATGCGCATGCCGAGTGGCGCGTCGCTGGCTCGACCACCGGTGATCGCCTCGATCGACAGACCCGACGCCTCTGCTTCGAGGCATCCGGCGGATCCGCACGCACACGGACGCCCGCCGGGCACCACGACGAGGTGGCCGATGTGGCCTGCGTTTCCGAATGCGCCGTCGAGCAGGCGCCCGTCGGTGACGATGCCACCGCCCACACCGGTCGAGACGACCATCGCGATGAAGTCGCGTTCGCCTCTTGCCGCACCTCGCCAGCATTCCCCGAGCGCCAATGCCTTGGCGTCGTTGTCCACGACGACGGGAATTCGGAGATGCGTGGTCAAACGATCGAGGAGCGGGAAGTCACGCCATTGCGGAATGTTCAGCGGCGACACCGTCTCGCCCCCGGCGCGCATCGGGCCCCCGCATCCGACACCGCACACCTCGAGCGAACCGACAGCCACCTGAGCGTCGCGGCATGCCGCGTCGACGAGCGCGGTCAACGTCGTGAACAGCCCGGCTGCGTCGACGCCCGCCGTAGCGGTCGTTCGCCGCCCACGCATCGTTCCCTCGTCGTCGACGATGGCAACCGCGAGCTTGGTGCCGCCGATATCGATTGCAAGGGCATCCGGCACGACGTCACGCTATCGGTAGGCACCCCGAGCGCAGAAACAGCGCGCCACCTTGACGGCGACCGGAATCGTTCACGACCACGCGGTAATGTTTTCATGGATAGTCCGGCGCGAGATTCTGCGTCGCCCCTCCGATGCACCATCCTGGGAGTCGAACAAGCGTGACGACGCAAGCACCGGTCAACCAGGCCGAGACCTTCGCCGATGTGTTCAATGCCATCTGCGACAACATCGAGCTCACCATTCGCGGAAAGCGCGACGTCATCCACCTCGCGGTGCTGAGCCTCATCGCCGAGGGCCACATCCTGCTCGAGGATGCCCCGGGCGTCGGCAAGACCAGCATCGGCAAGGCGCTCGCCGCGTCGATCAACGCCACGTTCGGACGCGTGCAGTTCACCCCCGACCTGCTGCCCGCCGACGTGGTCGGCATGACCGTCTGGAACCGGGCCAGCGGTACCTTCGACTTCCGGCCCGGCCCGGTGTTCTCGAACATCGTCCTCGCCGACGAGATCAACCGTGCATCCCCCAAGACCCAATCCGCGCTGCTCGAGGCCATGGGCGAGCGCCAGGTCACCGTCGACGGCATCACCCACAACCTCGCCTCACCGTTCATGGTGATCGCCACCCAGAACCCAATCGAGCACGAGGGGACCTACCCGCTTCCCGAAAGCCAGCTCGACCGCTTCCTCATGAAGATCAGCGTCGGCTATCCCAGCCGCACCGCCGAACTCGAGATCCTCGATCGTCACAGCGACCACGCACCCGAGCTCTCACCGGTCGTGTCCGCAACCACGATCAACTCGCTCAGCCGGGCCGCCCGCGCTATCCACGTCGCCCCGTTGCTCCGGGGCTACATCGTCGACATCGCCGAGGCCACCCGTCGGCATCACGCGATCGCGTTCGGCATGTCACCCCGTGCGGTGCTCGCGTTGCAGAACGCGTCTCGCGTGCAGGCGGCGTCGGTGCTGCGCAGCTACGTCACGCCCGACGACATCAAAGCGCTCGCCCGCAACGTGATCCCCCACCGGCTCATGGTGGCGCCCGAGGCCCAGATCCAGGGGATCACCGCACTGCAGATCGTCGACCAGATACTCGACGCCATCCCCGTTCCGGCGGGGCTCGGCGCCTGAGTGCCGTGACGAAGCTGCGCCTGCCACGACTCGTCACGCGTCAAGGCTGGCTCGTCGTGCTCGGCAGCGTGGTCACGGTCGTCGCGGCGCGACTGCTCGGGTCGATCGAGCTGTTCGTGCTCGGCATCATCGGTATCGGGCTTGTCATCACGTCGGTCGTCACGGTCCGCATGCGCCGGTTGCAGTTCGAGGTCTCGCGCGCCGTCACGCCACCGCGCGTCCACGCCGGCGCCTCCAGCCAGGTCACGTTGACCGTGGTCAACCGCGGCACCCGCCGCACCCCCGTGGTGCGCGTCTTCGATCCGGTCACCGGCACGCGCGGCGCAAACCTGCTCGTCGCCCCGCTGCAACCAGGCGTGCCGGCACGTGCTGCGTATCGACTGCCGACGGAACGTCGCGGCATCGTCGAGATCGGCCCCATGGAAGTTCAGGTCACTGACCCGTTCGGTCTGTCCAGTGCCACCATTCCCGCGGCGGGCTCGTCCCGACTCACGGTCTACCCGCCCGTGCACCGACTGGCCGCGCTGCCCTCCACCGGCGGCGCCGACCCGCATACCGGGATCGAGCACCATCGCACGTTGTCGCGCGGCGGCGAGAACTTCTACGCCCTGCGCCCCTACGTCGTCGGCGACGAGCTGCGCCGTGTGCACTGGCCGTCGTCGGCCCGCCACGATGAGCTGCTGGTCCGACAGGACGAGCAGCCCTGGCAGGGCCGCATGACCGTCGTCATCGACAACACCATGGGCCACCTGCACGAAGGCGGGCTCGACATTGCGGCGAGCGTGGCGGCCAGCGTGCTGACCGCAGCGCACCAACGGGGCAATCTCGTGCGCCTGGTGTTCGCCGACGGCACCGACAGCGGGTTCATGGCCGGCAACGCACAACTCGAAGCACTGCTCGAACTGCTCGCGATCGTCGCACTCGACCCCGAGGCCACGCTTCGTGGCGCAGTGGACCACGCGGCCACCAACGCTCGCCGCGGCGCAGTCGTGATCATCACCGCCGAGCTCGACACCACCGGACACGTCCTCTTGCAGCGGCTGCAACGTGCGTTCGGCTCCGTGTGCTCAGTCGTCGTCGATCGAAGCGCCTACGACCCCGCGGCACCCGAAGCTGCGCCGGCTGCGTCACGCCGTTTCGTGCGGATCACCCGCAGCGCGACATTCCCCGAGGTTTGGCTGCGGGCCATGCGCGTGCAGTACGCCGATGTGTCAGCACGAGCTCCGTCATGACCGAGAGCAACCTCGCCGAGGGAGCCCGTGCCGAACGCCACGATGCTGCGCCGGCTCCCAATGTGCCGTCCTCCGTGCTCGGCGCCGCCGAGCTCTCGCTCGTTGTGACCTCACTCGCACTCGTCTACGGGTTCAGCCGCATCTTCGTCAACCACTCGTTCTTCTGGCGCCTCGCGGCATTCGCCGCGATCTCGCACGCGGTCGCCATCGCGATACGTCGCCTCGGGCGCGGCATTCTGCTGTCGGCCCTCGCCTCGTTCGTCGGGCTGGCGCTCACCACGGGCCTTGTCCTGTACTCCTCGACCACTCGCCTACTTCTGCCGACCGACGCGACCCGCGACGCGGCACGCGTCGATCTCGACGAGGCATGGCAGCTCTTCCGCGAGATCCGAACGCCGGTTGTCGCCCACCCCGGCTTCGTCCTCGGGGCATGCGTGGCCATGTGGCTCGTCGGGTTCCTGGCCGACTGGGCCGCGTTCCGCATCTGGTCGCCGTTCGAAGCGCTGGCCCCTGGTGCGGTCGTGTTCATCTTCTGCTCGCTCGAGGCGGCCGAGCAGGATCGGCTCGCGTCGACGTTCGCGTTCGCGGTCACCGCCCTGTTCTTCATCCTCATGCACCGCGCGATTCGCGTCGACCGTTCGGCCAGCTGGCTCGCGGCCGAACCCGAGCGCGGCCGCCGGGCCGTCATGCGCACCGGCGCAATCATCGCGCTCACCGCGGTGGTGGTCGGCGGTATCATCGGCCCGTCGCTGCCAGGCAGTCACGACGACGCCGCCATCGCCTGGCGTCGATTCGGCAAGGGCGGCCAAGCCGCTCAACCCCGTATCACCATCAGCCCACTCGTCACCATCAGGTCGCGGCTCGCGAACCTGGCCAACGTCGAAGCGTTCACGGTCGACGCCGATCAGCCCGACTACTGGCGACTCACCGCACTCGATCAGTTCGACGGCACCACGTGGACCTCAAGCGGCGAGTACCAGAACGCCAAGGGGCAGCTCCCTTCGCAGCTGCCCGCGGGCACCACGACGCAAACGCTCACGCAGACCATCACCATCAAGGCGCTCGACCCACCATGGATGCCGGCGGCCTACGAGCCGGTCAGCGTCGAGAGCGACGGCGGCACCAAGGCGATCTACGAGGCCGAATCGGCCACGCTCACCATCGGCAACAAGGTGGCCAGCGGAACCAACCTGACGTACGTCATCGAATCCCGGGTCCCGGTCCGCGACCTCACCGTGCTGCGCGCCGCGACGGACGCGGCCGTACCGGCGGCCATCAGGCAGCGCTATGGCGTCGCCCCCGACCTCACGAACTTCGTGCGCAGTCGCGCCCGCCAGGCGGTGAGCGGAGCCACCAGCCCCTTTGCCAAGGCACTGGCGTTGCAGAACTACTTCCGCAGCCCGGCGTTCACCTACTCGCTGACCGTTCCAGCTGGTCAGGGCGTCGACTCGGTCGACGCGTTCTTGCGGGCCCGCATCGGCTATTGCGAGCAGTACGCGTCGGCATACGCCGCCATGGCGCGCTTCCTCGGCCTGCCCGCTCGGGTGGCGGTCGGCTTCACCCCCGGCGAACAGGACGCGAACGGGGTCTGGCACGTCCGCGGCGAGTACGCCCACGCCTGGCCCGAGGTCTACCTCGCGGGCGCCGGGTGGGTGCGGTTCGAACCCACGCCCGGCCGCGGCGCCCCGGGCGACCAGGCGTACACCGGGGTCCCGTTCCAACAGCCGAGCGCAGGCGACCCGACCACGGCAACCACCGTGCCCGCGCCTACCACCGTGCCCGTGCCTACCACCATCGCCGGCGGGGCCACCGCCACCACGGTGCCCAACCCGTCCGACCTCGGCGACCTGTCCGACCCTTCACTCGTCGAGCAGGGCACTACCGGCCTCGGTTCCCCCGGCGGGCCG
>Ga0114966_10002600_pt1 | contig 16040 bp, 16 predicted proteins | sample M_130207_XF_Meta_FD_87029 | JGI IMG/M metagenome (GOLD analysis project Ga0114966, IMG submission 87029) | Freshwater microbial communities from Lake Montjoie, Canada to study carbon cycling - M_130207_XF_MetaG | ecosystem: Environmental > Aquatic > Freshwater > Lake | place: Lake Montjoie...
ATCCCAGCAGATATCTGATAGAGATAGACTTGCTGCGATTAATAAGCAAATTGATGCTAATAACAAATTGGCGGATGCTAGAAAGAAAGCACTTCAAGATAAAAAGAATGAACAAGATTCTGGTAGAGCAATTGAAGCTAAAAAACTTGAACTTCAAAATGCAGAATCCACTGGAAATACAGCAGTAGCGCAGCAAGCAAGACTTGATTTAGAGGGATTAATTGCCACTCAGCAATATGATGCACAGATTAAAGCTATTGATAAAGCAACTGAAGCTGCAAACGCACCTCTTAAAAAACAAGCAGAAGCCATGGCCAAAAAGCAACAAGATCTTGGTGATGCAGCAGCCTACGCAGGAGAAAAGCTTGGCGACGTAACAAAAGATATTGAAACCAGCGAAGGCAAGATTGAAGCTTTAAATACAGCTATGACCTCCTATAGACTTGCTATTCAAGTACACAAAGATGATTTATCAAAATGGAAGACTACCGATGAGGCTAAAAATATGCTTGCCGCAATTACAACAGCGGCAACAGCGGCAAAAGTTGATACTTCTGGATTACCAAAAGATAAAGATGGAAATATTGGAGTTGCAGCAGGCGAAGCTTTATTTGATAAAATATCATCTGGCCTTGAAGCCTCATTAAAAGCACAAGGAATTCTTGTAAATGGCGATGTCTATATAAATGGAAAAAAGGTAGATCTTAGTAAGGCTGCAACAAAGGACACAAAAAAGGACACGACCCCAGCGGGGGTTAAGGAAAATGCTGCAAAACCAGCTGTTGGGTCTACGGTGCCAGTTAAAGATTCAAAGGGTAATATTACTGGAGTAAAGACTGTAACGGCAGCTGAAGGTAGAGACGACTCTATGCCTTTGCCTCCACCAAGAGGCGGTCAATTTCACTGGAGTAAATTTAAATTTGGTGAGCAAGTAACTGGTCACTCGGATCTTCTTTATAAGACCCATAAAGGTTCAGACGGAAAGTATTATGATTTTTCTGCATATGATATGCCAGGAATGGTATATGCAGATAAAGAAAAGAAAAAGTTTCTTGGATACTGGTCAAACTTAAACTCATTTGGAGTAATGACTGCGTATAAAGATGGAGGCTTAGTCAACGGCCAAGGTACTGGTACATCTGACTCAATATTAGCTCGTCTTTCAAATAAAGAGCACATTTGGTCTGCAAAAGCAGTTGCTAATTGGGGGGCACCAACAGTAGATACTTTGCATCAAATGGCAAAAAGTGGAATGCCATTTCCATTTGAAACACCTTCATCTTCTGCTCCAATAGTTAATCTAACACAAAACATTTATCCATCCGATGGAATGAATACAGATGCATTTGTAAGACAAGTTGTTACAATGACAAAACAAGCTATTGGACAAGACGCTAAAACTAATGCTAAAATGGTAGGAACAAAGAGGACATAATGGCGATAACTTTACCAGTAGGATCACTACTATTTATTGATATAAACGCAGACTATAGTGCAACCACCCTATATAACCCAGGCGATAAAATTTATTATAACGGCACACTGTGGAAAAGAAAAACAGGAGCTCTAACAACCATCGGTCAAACCCCAGCCGCAGGATCTACATTTTGGGAAGCAAGTACTGATATATGGACAAAATTATCAGAACATAACAGACAGCCAGTATCGTTAAGTACAAATAGAATTGAAAGATCAGAGCGCATGGCTAATGGTACAATGCGTAAAATATTTATTGCAGATAAAGTTGCAATTCAAGTTTCATGGAATATGCTGCCGTCAACAGATACAATGACAGTAGATGGCGGATATGGAGCAGAACAAATTAGGACTTTTTATAAAGGCAAAGGCGTTGGCGCATTTAAATTAAAAATATCATACAACGGTGTATCTGCAAGGGATGAAATAATTTCTGTTATGATAACAGATTGTAATTTTACTTTAAATAAAAGAAACGTAAAAGAAAAAATTGCAGACGCTGCTCAAGAATTTTGGGATGTAAGCCTAACACTGGATCAAGTATAATGCTAGAAGCGTCAGTAGATATTAAAGATCAAATTAAAAAATCCTCAACGATATCAATGTCTGCGGGACTATGGGCTGAATATAACATGAATGATTTAATATCTGGAGTAACTATTGAAAATTTAGGCGGGGAAACAGTAACATTAAAAGATGCGGCTGGTGTAGAGTATAAACCATTTTTAAAGCTATTTCCTCTAGCAAGTGTAATTAGCCCTAAGAGACCATCATCTGGTGGTATTAAATACTTTATAACAAATGACTTGGGCGATGCTTCTCAAATTACATTTAATGCTCTTTATCCATATAACACTTTAGTAAAAGATCCTTACAGAATGTATTATGCTGGATCTAAAAATAAATATCAGTATTGGGTTACTCCAAAATCAAGCCCTGCTGGCGCATTAACAGGTTGTAAATTAACAGTTAAATATCCTGCTGGCAAAAATGCAGTAACAAATAAAATAGCCATTAAATTTGAAACATCTTATGGCACAAGAACATTAGTGTCAGAGGTTGGTAAAACTAAGATTTGGTCAGATATGACTTATGTAAAACCATCAAGTTGGACAATAAATATTACAAACGGAACAACCGTAACACCAGTTACAATTCCCGCAGATGTATTATCAGATGGTATTGTAAATTTATATTGGAGTGGCACGGCGTGGTCTACTACAGAATGGACAACAACTCCAGCAGAACCAGTAAACATAGATTCTGTTGTAGTTCAAATTAATTCAATTAACCTTGGGAATACATACCTTGGTGTGATTGAAATATCTGCAAGATATGTAAAGGATATGACAAATAATTTAGTATCATTTAGCACACAAAAAAAAGCATCAGATTCATCCAATGGTCTAACCCCAGTAGGAAATGTAACTGCCAATGCTTTAAACGCAAACTTATTTTTTGAAGATAGATCTGGAATATCGTTTGATAAAACATTTTCTTTTGATAAAACAAAATCATATTTTTATAACAATGTTTTGTTTAAGCCATTTTATAATATTACCAAATCAGATAATACTATTGAAAAAATTAAACAAGGATATTTTTATGCAGACTCATGGTCTGTTGATGAGTTTGGCCAAGTTGATTTACAGGCATTAGATCAGGCGCTATTGCTACAAAAAATTATAGCTCCAGATATTTTGATTAAAGATGCCCCGTCCCCAGCAATTATAAAAAGGTTATTAGACGGAATAGGCTTTACAAATTATAACTTTAATATGTCTCCAGACGGGAAAGATAAGTCTGCTATAACCCCATACTACTGGTATACAGATGACACTAAGACTGTTTGGGAGTGCATACAAGATCTTTGCAAAGATACACAAATGGTTGCAACATTTGACGAAGACAATATACTTCAATTTTATACAAGAGAATGGATATATTATAAAGAAAAAACAAAATCTTTTACCTTTAGATATGATCCGTTAGTATCTGGCACGGCTCCCAACACAACTATTACAGAAGAAGCAAATATAATATCAATGTCAAAAGAAGATCTTCCGTCTGTGGAGGGAGTTAGAATTTTTTACAGGCCTCAGATGAGCTCTTCATATAACGCGGGATCAGATTTGCTTTGGCAATCACCAGTATATTCATTAGGGGCTGGTGCACTGACTCAAAATTTAGCAGCCACCGCAATTCCAACTGAAACTCAATCATATTCTTTATTTATTAATTTAATAACAACAATGGATGGGCTAGATCTTAGAGCTCTTAATAAATCTGGATATTTGGTTTTAAATGATGAAATTATAGAGTATGATGCAATTAAATACGTATACCGCAACGCAGTTGCCAGGCAAGTGGACGGGATCTCAGTTGCAGCTGGCGCTGAACTTTTTCAATGGATAGAGTCAGATGTTGACCTTCAAAAATATCAAGCTCTTGCACAAATAAATAGCTTTCAGCCAACTGGAGAATATAGAATTAAAACTAGAGGAGCATTTGGTACTGTTGTATCCTCTCATACAATAGATATAGATGGATATAAAAATGATTTTGCACTTTCGGGTGGCGTTAGAATGCTAACAAAAAATACTCAATCTGCAGGATATGTTCCAGAGCTTGATATGTCTAAAATTTCAATGACAGCATCTGATAGCAGCGGCAAACAGGTACCAAGGTCAATGCTAACAGTTTCCCAGCCCTCAAATCTTTCTCCAGGAAACAATTATACGGTGGCCCTAATAAACGGTAAATTTATAAGTTCCAAAGATAAAAATTTTTCTGTTGGAACAAGTTTTTATTTTCCATTGGTAAAAGATTCTTTTGGAAGACTTACTGGAGCGGACCAAGTTATAGGCGGAATGGCAATATGCGTATCAGATAATGGGGCAACTGGATACTATATTGAAGTAAGCACAGAGCAAAATACGGCTACTGGCAAAAAGCTTAACGGTAAAAACGTACAACTTTGGAGATTTAAAAAAGGCGCCAAGCCATATGCAGTTAAAATTGTTGACTCTCAAGTAGGAGACAACACCACAGTAACTGGTGTATCTGGTGGACAGCTATACAATCTTGATGTCAAAGTTAATTACGATGATACTGCTGGACAAAAGAGAAGAACATTTAAAATTAATTTTAATAATACTACAATTATAGCAACCGATATAGGAGACAGCTTTGTCTTACCTATAACAGAAAAAATTGGTTTGTTTTCACAAAAGGGTCCAGTAAGCTTTGATTATGTTTATAGCAATTCATTATCTGATGATCAATTTGCTGCTACATTATCATATAATCCTTATAGTGGAATGCTTGGATCAAAATCATCTTTAGCACAATTTTTTGGAGATTTTGTTTTAAAAAAAGAAGATCCAGACCCACTTACAGCCCCATTGTTTTTTAAAGAATTTGGACCAGTTGCTAGAGAGCTTAAGTATATAAATGCAAAATATGCACAAAGACCAGGTCAACCCAGATTTGCACAAATAACTCTTAACCCATTTGTCACTTTGCTTGGATCATCTCCAAATTCATTTGGGCTAGAGGCGTATGTTTTAAATAATGCTGGAACATTTGTTGCTTTGGCTGATGGACAAACCAAAAGCTTTCAAGTTGTTGGAGACCAGATAGTCGCAACAGATCCATATGAATACATTGACCCAGCAAAAGCAAAATTAAAAGATATTGAAATAATTGGATTTGATTCAACCTGGATACAAAAAGAAGAAGAAGCAAGAGATTTGTCTGGTTGGATGGAAACGCAATGGTCAAAACAACAATCATCAATAGATATACAGTGTTTTCCAAATCCACTAATTCAGATTGGAGATTTAGTTGAGATCTCATATCCATTAAATTCTATATATTCCTCAGATGACACCATCCCTTCTGGCAAATCTGCCAGCAAATATGTTGTTTTAGATATTGGTCATTCTTGGGATAGTGGCCTTTCTACTTCTGTAAGATGTAGGTCGATTTATATCCCGTGAAATGGTAGAATGATAAAATGGCAAATGTAGATAATAATAAGATAAAGTTTAGTGGTTTTACTACTAAGCAAAAAATTCAGCTTCCCGCAGATGATCCTCTTGTAGACATCTTAAAAAGCCAATATTATGATCTAGTAATAACCGCACAGATTGACGGAAGCGTTATGCTTAGCCTGCCAAATTCCAAACCTGGCGGAACATTAACTGGAGAAGAAAAATATTTGGTAGACCCAGGCACAGATCCTTTTGTAGACAATAGGCCATTTCCAACTCTATCCGATATAAGCTTAAAGGGGATAGAAATATATCAAGATATAAACAAGACCTCAAAGATAAGATTTAAATTTATAGTAAAAAATAACGCTGGGGATTCAGTGCGTGGGGTAAAAGGAGTTGGTGGATAATGAATATTGTAGGAAGTTATACATTTTATCAAGATGGAATAGAGATACATAAGCAAGAAAATATCATAACTAAATTTGGAAAAAGATTTTTAACTAATTATTTAGCAGGAGTTACATCTTTTGCGTCTAAAAATATTGTTATTGGAATAGGTAATAGCACACCAAGTGCAGACAACAACAGGCTAGACTTTGAATTTTATTCTTCTCCAGTAGACATAAGTTCTCCTAATATTATAACAAATCCAATAACTGGATTAACTACATACTCAATTATATATAAAACATCTTTGCCAAATGATGTAGTCGGAACAATTAAAGAAGTAGGTTTATTTCCTGCACAGTCATCAACTAAGACAGACTATTCTGATAAATACATTAGCTCATTTGAAAATGCAATATCTTGGGCGGATAGCTCTGGCAATAATCCAGATTTAGTTACCACCCCCGTTCCTAGAATTGGTTCATATTTATTTAAAATAACTGCACCCGCAGTAACTTCACCGAATACATATTCTACTAAAGAGTATTCCCTTGAATGTTCTTTAGATATGTCTGGGTATAGCATATATGATTCCCTTACTGCCGCCTTTACTCAAGCAGACACTAATCTGGATTATCTTCTACTAAGATTTTATACTACATCCAATGATTATTTTGAAGCAAGAATCCCTGGGGATGCATCAATAACCTCGCCATCCAGCCCAGATAAAATTAAATCAATATACCTTTCTGATTTATTTACATCATCATTTAAATCTGGATCCCCAGATCAATCATCTATTATTAAAATATCAGTTGGCGTAAAATCAAAGACTATCTCTGGCACAACTTTATATATGGATGGATTAAAGATTAACGATGAAGATACATTTGACCCCACTTATGGATTAATAAGCAGGTCCGTATTGACCAGTCCAATAACAAAGTCTTCTGGGTCTGAAATGGAAATTGAATATAATTTAGGTTTAAGCTTCTAATGTTGCCAGATTATTTAGATAATGCTGGTTATCGTCCTGGGCCGCAAGCCCCAGACCTAGCTCAAACACCAGCACAGGCTGCAGCAGAGGCCTCAAAAGTATCTCAAGATTCCTATGAAGTTATAATAGAAAATATAGATTTAAATTTATATAAAGAATATGGATTTGTATTTTCGTATATACTCTCTAACAATGACACCCAAGACACCACAGTTGTAGTTGGCCCTCCCTCACCACGATTTGTTGTTACACAAGAACAAGTTGCAGCAGCAATACCAGATTACACAGAAGCACCAACAAATGTTGTAGCAACAGGCGGAATATTATCATATCAAGTTACATGGGATAAGCCCTTATGGACAAACTATACAGACACTATAATCTGGGAAGGAACATCTAGTTCCTTTAATGGTTCCGAGCCAGTAGTTTGGACTGGAACTGGTACACAAGCTAATATTCTTGCATCAAGTACAGCAAACAGATATATAAAAATATTACACAGAGATAAATTTTTTCATTCCAATACTACTAGCGCAAATAAGTTTGTAATTAAGGGACCGATAGTTCCAATAGACCCAATAGTTGTTGATATAACTGGACCGCCAGCAGTTGGAACAGCAGGTGTTAGCGGAGGAATTGATCAGACAGCATACTTGGGATTTAATGGATATGCAAATGTAACATGGTCATCTGTTACATCTGGAGATATCCGTGGATACAGAATAAGGTTTAAGCCAACAACAGGATCTGTTTATTCTTATGCAGATTCTCCTGGGGCTGGAACTTCTTATAAACTTGAAGGTCTTGCTATTGGCGTAACATATGAATTTGCAGTAGCAACATATGATCAATATAACAATACTACATCGGGATATGTAAGTGGTGGCACCCTAGCAATACCAGGAACACCAGTAATGACTGGATACATATCAGCTGGAGAATTTAAATTTGGAGATGGAGTTGTTTCTGGAAAACGTGGTCTTTTATTTAACTCCAGTAACTACTGGTATATAAATTCGGGAAGCACAGCCGAATTTAAAGTTGGTGGCCCCACATCAAACTATATCATGTGGGATGGCTCAACTCTAAGTATAGACGGAAATATTGGAGCAACAGGAACTGCAACAATTGGCGGAAACATTAATCTTTCTACATCTGGCGCATCGATTTATAATGGAACAATTAATACGGCAGGAACATTAACTGGAAATGGATTTGCACTTAATTCAACTGGCCTTAAAGTAGCTAACGGAGCAAACTCAGTAACACTAGATGCAGCATCAGGAACAATTACCGCAAATGCTGGAAGCATTGGAAGCTGGTCATTGAGTGGAACACAGATTTTTAAAAATAATGCAATCTTAGATAGCTCTGGATACATACAGCTTGGCAATTCAAATGTTGGAACTATTATAAAGATGTCATCATCAGAAACAGCGTCATCTGATGGTAATACATATAGAATGTGGATTGGTAGCAATGATCCAACAACGGCACCGTTTAGAATTACATCTGCTGGAAAACTTTATGGTACTGGAGTTGTTATAACTGGTAACTCTAGTTTTTCTGGAACATTAAGCATAGGAACCGCGCTATCGGATGGTGGAACAATTGGAGATGTTAAAACAACAGCGAACAGTGCGTCCACAACAGCAACCACCGCCAATAACACAGCGAACAGTGCGTCCACAACAGCAACCACCGCCAATAACACAGCGAACAGTGCAACAATTGCTGCACAAAATGCCGCAACAGAGGCAAATACTGCAAAGGTTTCTGCAGCGGCAGCAAAAGCAATAGCGGATGCAGCACTTCCATCTACAAGTTTTAACAGAGATGCTATTGTTAATAGCATTAATAGTACAACAACTACAACTACAATTAATGGCGGTAAGATAACAACTGGAACAGTATCGGCAAATGCAGTTGTTTCCGATTTTATTTCAACATTTTCTTTAAATGCGGACAAGATTACAGCTGGAACTTTGACTGGTCGAGATATATCAATTGCTGGTGATTCAAATACAAATAGATTTAGAACATCTTATGATAGAAATACTCCAGTAAGTGGATCTACAGTAAGTTCATTAGGAATAAATGCAATAGCGATGATTAGCGCCAACACATCTGGGGTTGTAAGCCACTGGTATCCATTTTTAGATGCAGAATCAGATATTGGGCTTTCAACTTATAAATGGAGATATATTAGATCTAATAATGGAACTATTCAAACTTCTGATATAAGAAAAAAAACAAATATAACAGATTCAGATCTTGGGTTAAATTTTATAAATTTATTAAGGCCAGTAAAATATAATAATAAATATGACCCACAAATTCCAGAGGTAGATGAAAATAATCAACCTATATTAGATGAAAATGGAAATAGAGTCATCAAGCCTGGTCAGGGATACACTGGGTCTAGGTATCATTATGGATTTATAGCTCAAGAAGTAAAATCAACATTAGATCAAATAGGAGTAGGTGATACTTTTTCTGGGTGGGCTTTAGATGATATAAACGATGAGACATCCTATCAAGGATTATCTTATGATAAATTTATTGCCCCTATGGCAAAAGCTATACAAGAACTATCTAATATGGTAGAATCATTACAACAAGAAATAAATACATTGAAAGGTATATAATGGATAAAGTAGAACTAGTAGTACAAGCATTGCAGCAACGTATTGGAGAAATCGTCTCACAATATGAGACACATATAGCAGTTCTTCGTGCAGAAATTACAGAGTTAACAGATAAATCAATCTCGACAAATACAAAGGAGTAAACAATGGCTGTTCAAATAGACCCAGTAGTAATTAATAACGGAGACCCAGTTTCTGCTGAAGTAATAAATAGAATGAATTTAAATATTCAAAAGGTAGCTCTTGGTGAAAAGGTCACAGCAATCAATATTGTAAATACTACTGGAACAACTATTGCAAAATCAGCTAATACTACCGTTTCAGGTTCGTTTACTGCAACTGCAAAACCAAATGCTCCAAAAGCTGGCGATAGGCCATTTGAAAATATAGCATGGAAAGAGCCGCCAGCAGTAACTTTACAAATAATGAATCCAAATGCAGCTGGTGTAAAGCAATTACACGGCGTATACCTAACTGCAGTAACAGCAACTAAATTTAGCTGGATTTTAATTGCCGCTCCTGGCAGTAAAGACGATTCATGTACTATTAGCTGGATTGCCTGCGGAAACATAGATACTAGCGCACAGGGTTAAATAACCCATTGACAGTCCTCACCAATATGTTACAATTACTGTAACATCAAAGTCACGTACCCGTGACTTTTTTACATATTAAGGTAAATAATGAGCAACGATTTAAAATGGATGATATCGTCCGACCAGCAATTTCCGTATCAAGATGATAAGATGATTGCTCTTTGGTTTAAAGTCATGAAATGGTTTAAGCCAGATGTTGTTGACTACCTTGGCGATACAGACGATCAGGCTTGCTATAGCAAGTATACAGAAGGACGCTCAGCAGAGTTTTTAAATCTTCATAAAACTGATAGCCGTGATCTTATTGTTCCAATGATGAGGCATGAAGCAAAGGGCGCACGAGATTTTTATACTAAAACTAGAGACATGCTTCCAGACGCACAACTGTTCTCCGCACTAGGAAACCATGATGTTAGAATTTTTAATTATGTAGATGCAAAACTTCCTGATTATATTTCAGAGGTTACACCAGAAGCCCTATGGGGTCTTGATTCATTGGGATATGAATATATTCATTATAACGAATTGCCAAAGCGACGCTTTGGAGATATCCATGTTCACCACGGACTTTCAATTGCAGCAACTGGATCCGTTCGTAAGGATATGGAAGACCTTCAAGTGTCTTTAATTAGAGGCCACTCTCACAGAATTGCTTCTCATTTAGTTACATATGAATTAAGAAATGGCGGAGAAGGAGAAACCCTTCGTGGATATGAACTTGGTCACATGTGTGACGAAAAGGGTCCAGGAATGAAATACATGCAACACCACGATTGGCAAAAAGGATTTGCCGTAGCCCATATAGTTAATGATTATCCACATATCAACATGATACATGTTGCTCCAGACTATTCATGTGTTGTTGACGGGAAGCTGATTACACTATAATGTGGTGCGGAAAATGTAATGGTAGGGTTTTTGTAGATAGAGTATTCTCACAAAAACTACATATGGAATTATTCTGTATCATGTGCGGCAAACGCTGGATGTGTAATAAAGAAACGAGTGCTTTCGGAAAATGGCTGGATTTAAACGAAACGGCAAATCAAAAAGCTTACGGTATTTCTTCTTAAACGATAAAATACATAAGGTTTTAAAGTCATCTAGATCAAAAGATGAAATGATTGCTTGGTGCTACCCAGACAAAAAGAGAGTGATGTATTCATATTCACAAGTTAAAAAGAATATGGAAACTGCCTATACTGTTGTAGAAGTTGCCGCTATGCTTAACAAGCATAGGGTAACTATACAAGAATATATATTAAATGAGAAAGTTGCTACCCCTCAAAAGATATATCCAATAGGTCAGCCAGACAGTGAAAATTGGTCTCAGTATATGTTTAATCAAAAAAACATCTTGGACATACACCAACATGTATTAGATTCAGGACACTCAAAAGAAATTCCTTCAAAAGCAGAAATACAAGCCCTTCTCAAAAATAACTTAATATTGTATACTAAGACAGAAGACGGAAAATTTGTACCAGTATGGAAGGCGGAGTAGTGGCTGAAATGGCACGGTACACACTTGAATCTGGCGCTGCAAAAAAACGCAAGCGTCAAGCAGAAGTTGAATACTGGAATTCTAAGAACGGCCCTGTGATAGTAAAAAAGGTGGAAGATGGAAAAAAGTAGATCTGTTACTTGCGACATTTGCAATCGGGAGATAGAAGTTCGCTGGGGTATTTTTGCTAGCGATACACTTGGTAGACATAAAAAGGCGGAACACTAATGACAACAAGAGTAAAGATAGATCTTTCATTTACTAGAAATCTTGGTAACTATGAAAGCATTAAAATTGGTGTAGGCATTGAGGATGATGTCAGGCAAGGAGAGACAGTTGATGCTGCCACCGAAAGAGTATATACTTTTGTAGAAAATAAGCTGATCCAAAAAACTCAAGAAGTAGAAGAAGAGCTCAAGCGTGGCAAATAATAAAGAGCCCTATATTTTGCTTAGTCTATTTCAAAATTTGTATAAAGAGAAGTATGGCAAAGAGGCGTCAATTAATAAGTTCCGTGAGAAATGGGCTATGCAAGATGTCATTGATAGTGTAGGATTTAATCGTGCAAAAGAATTGTTAGAGTACTATTTTCGTTTAACAAAGCACTCTCATACAATACAGTTCTTCTTGTATAATTTTGATAAGATGGATACTGTGAAAACTGAAATTGAAAAAGATAAAGAAAAGCGTCGTTTGTTATTAGAAGAAACGAAGAAGATGGTAGAGCAAGGCGGTATAGAATGAATACAGAAGCAGAGCTAATCTCGGCGGTATGCAAGAACAAAGACATCAGTACACTACTTGCAGACAATGTAGACGATCTATTCACATCACATAAAGATATTTGGGATGGACTGAAGTCATACTATTATAAGTTTAAGGCTGTTCCAGAAGCAGGCATTCTTCAAGAGAAGTTTAAAGACTTTGAGCCAATAGATGTTAAGGGTCAGACAGGATACTATTTAGACACACTTAAAAATGAATTTATTTCAAATAAGCTTAAGACTATTATTCTTCGTGCAGGCTCATCGTTGAAAGAAGATGCTGCTTCAAGAGTTCTTGAGAACATGCAGTCTCAATTAGCTGGCCTTAGCAGATTTACAAATAATGTTCGAGACTTAGATATTACAGATGCCGATGCGGCAATTAGGCATATGGAGTTATTGCGAGTACGCTCTGCCGAGATGGGTGGTTCCCCAGGCATTAAGACGGGCTTTGAGGCCATAGACTTGGCATACCCAACTGGTATGGCACCAGGACATTTAATTGTTGCTATTGGCTGGCCAGGGCGTGGTAAGACTTGGTTTACTTCTTACCTTGCATGCAAAGCATGGGAGCAGGGATTTAAACCAATGATTGTTTCTCTTGAGATGTCGCCAGAAAATATGCGTGATCGTATTTATACAATGCTTGGCTCTGGTTTATTTAAAGCATCTGATTTTTCTAAAGGAGATATCAATATTGATAATTTCCGTTCATGGTCATCTTCAAAGTTTGCAGACAAAAATGGGTTTATTTTAGTTTCAAGCGAGGGAACCACAGAAGTTACACCAGCAACAATTCAAGGTAAGATAGATCAGCACAAACCAGACTTAGTTATTCTTGACTATCATCAACTGTTTAATGATAACAAGAGAAGCAATTCTGAAGTGGAAAGAAACCGAAACGTTTCTCGTGAATTTAAGATGCTAGCGGTATCTAATAATATTCCTATCATTGATATTACTGCAGCGACTGCAGATGACGTGTCGGATCAAGATAATCCTCCAATGATGTCTCAGGTTGCTTGGTCAAAAGCTATTGAATATGATGCAGACATGGCCATGGCCGTTCACAAATATCCAGGAACAAATATGATTGAGATTGTCTCTCGCAAGAATCGACATGGACACGAATTTGGTTTATACTTAGATTGGGATATCAACAGGGGTATCGTCAAAGAGATTTATGAGAATCCGTTCCAAAATAATGAATCACAAACCGATAAAAAGATTCCAGGTTAGAGTTGAATTTTTAGATGACTCTGATATGGTTCGCATTAAGTATCAATATGAAAGTATGCTTACGCACCAGATGAGAGACAAAGGGTATCTTAGGGTACTTGACATAGACACTAACTTTTCGGTAGAATTTGATGGCACGACATGGATGTTCTTAATGACACTCTATGGTACTTATGTAGGAAAGAAGAAAGCATGGCGGCACGAAGCAATTACGCAAGGAAAGCTGATACCACGCAATACTCTAAGCAGCATATAAAGGCAATTGTAAAAAGCCTTGGCTTACAGGTAGCTGGTGAAACAGATATAGAGATCTCTTTCTACTGCCCATTTCATTCCAATAGACATAGCGCAAGCTGTAGCATAAGCAAAACAACTGGAGCATGGCTGTGTTTTAATCCAGCGTGTGGTGAAACTGGATCACTAATAGAATTAGTTAAAAGAGTTTTGCATAAGAACGACTTTGAAGCAATGAGATATGTCTATTCAAAAGAAGCCGAAACACTAGAAAACTTTGATGAACTTTTGACGGATATGCTAGAAGACAAGCCAGATTTTGTAGAATTCCCAGAAGATATATTAAAGAATTTATATAACGACTTAGTTTCCAGCCCAGAAGCACAAAATTATTTTAAGTCTAGAGGAATAGACATGTCTTCAATGGCACATTTCTCTTTAGGCTATTCGCCTAAACAGGACATGGTTACTGTTCCAATACATAGTCCAGACGGTCTACCAGTAGGAATTGTTGGCCGATCCATATCGGAAAAGAAATTTAAGAATAGCACTAATTTACCAAGAAGCAAAACTATGTTTAACATACATCGTGCTAAAAAAATAGGCGACAATGTTATTATTGTAGAGTCTAGCTTTGATGCAATCCGTGTGCATCAGGCTGGATTCCCCAATGTTATTGCAACCCTTGGGGGACACATATCTACAGAAAATATTGCATTAATAAATAGATATTTTAATAAAGTTACGCTTATGACTGATGCTGACCACGCTGGGCGTGAGCTTGCCAATAGCATTACTTCCAGATTAAAGAATAAAGACCTCTTGTGGGCTTCTTATGAATATGGTAAGATATATCCACATGATGCAAAAGATGCTGGCGACATGACCGAAGAGGAAATTAAAGCCTGTATTAAAAACGCAGTTTCCAATATTGAATATCAATCTTGGACCCATGAAAAATAACAAACAGATGGATCTATACCATCAACTACAAAGGAGAAATATATGGGAATAGTAAAAGGTTTAAAAGGATTAAATCAAGTTATGGACAAGCCTCAATCAAATGGGGATGGAACAAAAGGTCGTTGGGTAAAGCTAGAGGATTCAGAAAGCGTTAAGATTCGTTTTTTGCAAGAGCTTGATCCAGACTCACCTACTTATAATGAAAAAGCTGGACTTGGGTTTATTGCTGTAGAGCATACTAATCCAAAAGATTATCGCCGTAAAGGTCTTTGCATAATGGAAGATCAGGGTAAATGCTACGGATGCGAACAGCATCGTAAAGATTACAAGGCTGGATGGAAGGGTCGTTCACGACTTTACATTAATGTTCTTGTTGATGATGGTAAAGAAGACCCGTATGTGGCTATCCTTTCTCAGGGGTCAAGCGGTAAAACAATTACTCCAACACTAATTGAATACGCTGGCGAAATGGGAAGCATCACTAATCTGATGTGGCGTGTTAAGCGTTCTGGAACAAAAACAGACACAAGTTACACAATTATTCCACTAGCAAAAGACGAGGCACCATTTGATGCTTCAGCATTAGAACTGTTTGAGCTTGAAACAGCAGCAGTTCGTGATATGCCTTATACAGAACAAGAAGCTTTCTTTGCTGGCGAGAGCACTCATGCAGATGAGCCATCAGCCACAAGCAGCAACTTAGACTGGTAATTAACTTAAATACAGGGGCAGTCTATTGACTGCCCCTGTTATATTTAGTAGAATAAGGCGGAGATGACAAACAACTTTACACACCTACACGTTCATTCATATTATTCACTAATGGATGGATTGAATTCACCTAAAGAATTATGCCAAGCAGCGCTAGATGCTGGGCAAACTGCGATTGCAATTACAGACCATGGTACTCTCTCTTCACACAGAGATATGCAAATTGCCGCAAAGGAAACTGGCATTAAGCCAATTCTTGGTGTTGAGGCGTACATTTCTCCAACCGATAGGTTTGATAGATCATCTAAAACAGATAAATCTATTCAAGCCTATAACCATATTATTTTGCTAGCAAAAAATAAAAAGGGGTTAGAGAATATAAACACTCTGCAAGAGCTTGCTTGGAATGAAGGCTTTTATCATAAGCCACGTATTGATAAAGAGGTTTTAAATGATTATAGCGAAGGTATTATCGTTCTCAGCGGATGTCTTAATGGACTCATTAGTAAGGCTATCGATAAAG
>Ga0114966_10002601_pt1 | contig 16040 bp, 18 predicted proteins | sample M_130207_XF_Meta_FD_87029 | JGI IMG/M metagenome (GOLD analysis project Ga0114966, IMG submission 87029) | Freshwater microbial communities from Lake Montjoie, Canada to study carbon cycling - M_130207_XF_MetaG | ecosystem: Environmental > Aquatic > Freshwater > Lake | place: Lake Montjoie...
AGCGGACTGGAGCACGACTTCAAGCTGCACCTCGGCGAATTTCCCCACCTCAGCGGGCCGATCGCTAGAGGCAGATGGCGGGGCAGCTTGCGACGCACCCTCACCGGGTATTCCTACCATCTCCATGCACGGCAGCGATGAGATCGCCGACGGTGCGGTGGGCTTCGAGTTCGTGGCGCAGCCTTGTGCGGTTCAGCACGCGGTAGCGGTTGCGGCGGCCTTCGCGCTCTCGCTCGATCACGCCGCCGGCCTCGAGTTCGGCGAGGATTTTCAGGACGGCGCGCTCGGTGATGCCCACCTTTTGCGCGAGGTCGCGGACACGCAGCGAATCGTCGGCGGCGAGGGTGAGCAGCACGTGGGAATGGTTCGTCAGGAACGTCCAGGAGGCACTGGATGCGGGGGCGGCGATTTTTTTCTTTGACGGCATATATGCGGCGTGTTACATGAATCACAGTTCATGCGTGATATTGCATGAACACCATATCACAAAACACATCCATGCAAACCATCAAATCATCCGCCATCATCGCACTCCTCGCTCTCGCCACTACCGCCTTCACCAGCGCGGAGCCGGCCGACACCACCGCCTGGCAGAAGCTCCTCGAGGGGAATGCCCGCTTCGTCTCCGGCCAATCCACGCATCCGCACCAAGACGGCCAGCGCCGCGCCGAGGTTGCCGCTGGGCAGAAGCCGTTCGCGATTGTCATCGGCTGCGCGGATTCGCGGACTTCGCCGGAGATTCTCTTCGACCAGGGGCTCGGGGATTTGTTCGTCGTGCGGCTCGCGGGGAACATCGTGGACGACGCTGCGCTCGGCTCGGTCGAGTTTGCCGTGGCGGCTCTCGGCGCGAAGCTCATCGTAGTGCTCGGCCACGAGAAGTGCGGCGCGGTGAAGGCCACCGTGGGAGTGGTGAACGGCGACGCGGCACCTGCAAACCACATCGCCAGCATCGTCGAGGCCATCAAGCCCGCTGCGCAGGCCTCGAAAGGCCGCGCGGGCGATGCTGTCGAGAACGCCGTGAACGAAAATGTCCACGCGGTCGTCGAGAAACTGAAGGTCTCGGCGCCGGTGCTTGGGCCGCTCGTGAAATCGGGCGAACTCAAAGTGGTCGGCGCTCGCTACGACCTCGATGACGGCAAGGTCGAGATCGCGCCCTAAGTCCGCGCCACTACTCACACGATGGACTTCTCACTCATCCTCTCGAATCTCCTCAACCCGCCGGTTCTCTTCTTCTTCCTCGGAATGCTGGCGTTCGTCGTCGGCTCCGACCTGGAGATTCCGCAGCCGCTGCCAAAGTTTTTCTCGCTCTACCTGCTGCTTGCCATCGGGTTCAAGGGCGGCGTCGAACTGAACAAGAGCGGCCTCACCGCCGAGATCACCTGGACGCTCGGAGCTGCGATGCTCATGGCGATGCTCGTGCCCCTGTGGACGTTCTTCGTCCTGAGGCGAAAGCTCGACGTGAACAACGCCGGTGCCGTCGCCGCGACCTACGGCTCCGTGTCCGCGGTCACGTTCATCGCCGCCACGTCGTTCCTCACGCAACTCGGCATCAAGAGCGGCGGGCACATGGTCGCCGCGATGGCGCTCATGGAATCGCCAGCGATCATCATCGGCATCGCGCTCGTGCGGTGGCTGGGAAAAAAGGACGGCACCGCATTTTCATGGGCGCACCTGCTGCGGGATGCGTTCGCAAACGGCTCCGTTCTCCTGCTCTGCGGCGCGCTCGTCATCGGCCTGCTCACCGGCGAGAACGGCGGCAAGGCGCTCGCGCCATTCACGAGCGACATCTTCCGCGGAATGCTCTGCCTCTTCCTGCTCGACATGGGCCTCGTGAGTGCGCGGCGACTCGGCGGCATCCGGCAACTCGGCGTGTTTCCCATCGCGTTCGCCACTATCGTGCCGCTCGTGAATGCGGGCGCGGCCATCGCCATCGCGCATGTGCTGGGACTGGGGCGCGGCGATGCATTGCTCTTCACCGTGCTGTGCGCGAGTGCGAGCTACATCGCCGTCCCGGCCGCGATGCGACTCGCGGTGCCCGAGGCGAATCCCGGCCTCTACGTCACCATGTCGCTCGCCATCACGTTTCCATTCAACATCATCATCGGCCTGCCGCTTTACCTCGGCATCATCAACCGCCTCTGGACCTAATTGCCATGCAACAAGTCAAACGCATCGAAATCATCATCGACACCCCGGAACTCCCCGCCCTGCTCGCCATCCTGCGTGAGCAGGACGTGAGCGGCTACACCGTCTTTGGCAACGTCACCGGCGCCGGCGGACGCGGTGAACGCCGCAACGACGAACCCGGCGGCGGCGCCGGCAACGCCTGCATCCTCACCGCCGTGCCACCGGAAAAAGCCGCGGCGCTCGTCGAAGCCATGCGCCCCATCCTGAAACGACGTGGCGGCATCTGCCTCGTCTCGGATGCGAGTTCGGTGAAGCATTGAGACGGAGATGCGCGCCCACGCCAATCCGGGGACAATGCGCGACCTCCGCCGTCGCGCCGACGAATCCGCGCAGCGCTGCCCTCTCTGCAATCTTTGAAAGCCAATCCCATGAAAGACAAACAACACTTCCAACTCATCGACGGAACCTTCACTCCCTCGGAAGCTACGAAAGTCCTCCTCTCGCTGGTCCAAAGAAAGATGGACTACCACCGACTGGAACAGTTCAGCAATGAGCTGCGCCTCGGCCGGGATCCATCTCATTCAGAAAAACGCCTTCAGGACTTGGCAAAACTTGAGAGTGCATTGAAGGAAGTCTTCGCCTCAGCCGACGACGCGAAGCAGAATCTGAAAATCAACGGCTGGATTGAAATAGCCCCTAGTCCCTGACTGGAGAGCCCCGTTCGCGCTCCTGACAGCCCCCAAGACCGGCGGAGAGTGTCGGGTCTTCAGCTCGTGGCTGAGGGAGCTTGGCACGCAGCTTGTCGAGATGAGATTTCAGCAAGCCCAACTGCCGATCGAGCGCAGTGACATCGTCCAGGATGCTTCCCTTTTCCACCGCCGTTCGCTCGGTCGCCTTCTGCTCGTCCAGTTCGGCGTGCATCTCGGACATGCTGTTCATGACGATGCCGATGAAGAGATTCAGCAGGATCATCGTGCCGAGCGTGATGAAACTCACAAAATAGACGCCTGCTGCGACGGGTGCCGCGCTCTGGGCCGGGTTGAAGAGGTCGCTCCAATTATCGAGCGTGATGATCTGGAACAGGCTCATGAGCGCTGCGGATATGGAACCGAAATCCTCCGGCATCTGCCGTCCGAAGAGGTGAACGCCGGCGACAGCGTAGATGTAGAAGATGAGGCCGAGCAGCACGCTCACGTAGCCCATCGAGCCGAGGCTTTTCAGCAGGGCGCCGACGAGGAGTTGCAGCTTCGGAAGTGCGGTGACGAGCCGCAGCAGTCGTAGGACGCGCACGAGGCGGAGCACGGCGGCGAAGGGGCCACCAATCGGCAGCAGGCAGAGCGCGACGATGGTGAAGTCGAAGACGTTCCATCCGTCGCGGAAGTAGTCGAGCGGGCGGCGTCCGTGCGCGGCAAGTTTCAGCGTGGTCTCGGCGATGAAGACGGCGAGGACGGTGGCATCCAACACGCGCAGCAACAGACCATGGCGTTCCAGCAAGGCGGCGTTTGTCTCCACGCCCGCGAGCACGCCGGCGAAAAGAATCACCGCGATGATTGCGACGCGGAATGAACGTGAATCGACGATGTGTTTTGCGAAGCGGCTCATGCGAGGGAGGCTGTGGTTTCCGATGGACGGGGCGCGCCACTCGCGGGCGGGGGCTCGATCAGGACCTTGTCCACCGAGGTGCGATCCATGTCGATGATCTCGAAGCGCAGGCCGCTGCGCGTGAATGAATCGCCCTCGCGCGGGTGGCCGGTGAGCTGAGCGCCGATGAAGGAGGCGAGGGTCGTGCCGGGTTCGGAGTCCCGGGGCGCGATGGCGACGCCGAGCACGGCGTCAAGTTTCGCGAGATCGTATTGACCATCGACCAGCCACGAACCGTCCGGCCGCTGCCGCGCTTCGGGCAACAGGCGATCCTCGATCGAAGGAATGTCGCCGACGATGGCTTCCAGCACGTCCACCAGCGTCACGAGACCGACCGCGCGGCCATCCGCCTCTCGCACCACGGCGAGATGCACGCCGGTGCGCTTGAATTGGTTCAGCACATTCAGCACGGGTTCGTGGGGTGTGACGAAGAGCGGACTGGTGAGGAGATCGCTCACCCGCACCGGGGCTCCCGAGGCGAGGTTGGCATAGATACTTTTCACGGTGACGACTCCGACGATGTGATCGCGATCCTCGGCGAACACCGGGTAGCTCGAATGGCCGGACACGACAATTTTGTGCCAGAGCGTTTCCTGCGTGTCGTCGGCGCTCACGAAGACGAGCTTCGCGCGAGGTGTCATGATTTCCCGAATCGGCAGACGGTCGAACGAGAGCACGGACTCGACCATGCGCGGCTCGTCCTGGTGGAAGACGCCACTTTCCGAGCCCTCGCGCAGGAGCAGCCGGACTTCGTCTTCCGAAATGCTATCCACTTTGCACGGTCTGATCTGCAGGAGCCGGAGGAGGAAATCGGTCGCGGCGCTGAGGACGTGGACGATGGGTTGCGCGACGCGGCTGAGGCGCTCGATGGGGCGCGCGAGGCGACTGGCGATCTTTTCCGGAGCGGAGAGCGCGATTCGCTTCGGCGCGAGTTCGCCGATGATGACCGACAGGAACGCGAGCGCGATCACAACAATGCCTACACTCAAAGCCTCGGCATACGGTGCGAGCCCGGGCAGCGGCTTCAGTGTGCCGGCTAGCGTGGCCGCCAGAGTGGCGCCACTGAATGCGCCCGCCAGCAGGCCGATCAGCGTGATGCCGACCTGGACCGTAGGCAGGAAACGATTCGGAGCCTCGGCCAGGCGCAGGGCCGCACTCGCCCCCTCGTCGCCTGCCGCAGCCATCTCCTTGAGCCGGGACTTCCGCGAAGACACGACTGCCATCTCGCTCATGGCAAAGACTCCATTGGCGACGAACAGCACGAGTACGATCAGGATTTCAACAATGACGACGTTCATCGCGGGAGCGGCGCGGGCGCCGCGGGAAGCGGGTCAGCTTTCACCACCACCTTTTTCGGACGCAGCAACGAGACGATGATCGAGACGGCCAGAACCCCGACGATGACGCCGAGCGAGACGTGCGTGTCGATTTTCCACGGCGTGTGGCCGAGCAGCATCTTCACGCCGACAAAGCTCAGCACGACGCCGAGCCCGATTTTCAGGTAGTGGAATTTGTCCATCACTCCCGCGAGAGCGAAGTAGAGCGAGCGCAGGCCGAGGATGGCGAAGACGTTCGACGTATAGACGATGAACGGATCCTTCGTTACGGCGAAGATGGCCGGGATGGAATCCACCGCGAATATGAGGTCCGAGAATTCGACGAGCAGCAGCACGACGAAGAGCGGCGTGGCCATGCGGATGCCATTCTCGCGCACGAAAAACTTGTCACCGCGATAGTCGCTCGTGACCGGCATGAATTTCTTGAACCAGCGCACGAGCGGATTGCGCTCAGGATGGATTTCCTCTTCGCGCTTCACGATCATCTTGATGCCCGTGAGGATGAGGAACGCGCCGAAGACGTAGATGATCCACGCGAACTTCTCGATGAGCGCCGCGCCGACGAAGATCATGACCGCCCGCATCACGAGCGCGCCGAGGATGCCCCAGAAGAGCACCTTGTGCTGATACAGCGGCGGCACGGTGAAGTAGGAAAAAAGCAGGGCGAAGACGAAGACGTTGTCCACGCTGAGCGACTTCTCGATCACGTAGCCGGTGAAGAATTCGAGGCCCTTCTGGTCGCCCATGTAGTGCGCGACGCCGAGATTGAAGAGCAGCGCGAGCGTCACCCACACGACGGTCCACGCGATCGATTCCTTGAAGCTCACGACGTGCGCCTTCCGGTGGAAGACACCGAGGTCGAGCGCGAGCATTACGAGGACGAAGGCGTTGAAGCCGATCCAGAGCCATAGGTTGTCAGTCATTGTCAGTTTGTTTTCTTTCCCACGATTGATTTGATGCGTTCACGGAACTGGGTCTGCCATCGCCGCGCGCATGCGAACTCCAGCGCGAGGATCGCCAGCGCGATGGGGATGACGATGATGGCGGGTCCCGGCAGGACGATCATCGCGATGCCGACGACGAGGAGAGTTCCGCCCACGAGGGCGACGAAGAATTTGCGGATGTAGGTCATGTGGATTCAGAAGCGGCGCGCAAAGCCCGAACGCGGGATTGGCGGCGGCGTGGCGCGGCGCACGCGTGCGGATCGGATCATGAGCAGTTCACCGACATTCTCGGCAGTGAGCAGCCCCACGATTTTTCCGTGGTGCAGGACCGGGATGACGGTGCAGCCTGGCTCGCTCGTGAAGAGCGCGGCGTCGAGACTCTGATCCGGAGTGACCGTGGTGAAGTCGCGGTCCATCACCTCGGCAACCAACATCCATTCGCCGTGCTCGTGCAGGGCCTCGAACAGGCGGGCATGGGTGAGGACGCCGACGACACGGTCGCCATCGAGCACCGGGAAATCCTGCTGCGAACCTTGGATGAGCATTCGCGTGGCGTCGCCGAGTGTGTCCTCAGGCGCGAGCGTGCGGAAGTCGGTGAGCATCGCTTCGCGCACAGGCAGTCCGCCGATGGTGGCCTTCGCGTCCGTGGCCGCAGCTTCCTGCGTCGCACTGATCCAGATGAACACCGCGATGAGGACCAGGAACGGATTCGAGAACAGGCCGACGAACCCGAACACGACGGCAAGCCCGCGCCCGATGCTCGCCGCAATGCGCGTGGAGCGGGCATATTCCATCCGCAGCGCCAGCAGGGCGCGGAGGACCCGGCCGCCGTCCATCGGGAAGGCGGGGATCATATTGAACAACACGAGGCCGACATTCACCGCGAGCAAGCGCTCGGCGAATCCGCCGCCGGTCGTGCTGAGCGAGCCAAGCGGTTCCCACGAACCGGTGACGGTGAGCCAGACGGCGAGTCCCGCCGCGATGACGACGTTCACCGCCGGGCCGGCGAGCGCGACCCAGAGTTCCTGGATTGGTTTGTCGGGCATCCGCTCCAGCCGCGCGACGCCGCCGATGGGCAGCAGCGTGATGTCACGCGTGGCGATGCCGAAGCGCCGCGCCATGAGCGCGTGCCCATATTCGTGCAGCAACACGCACGCGAAAAGCGCGACGAAGAAACCCACCCCGCTGATGACGGCGGCGATCGAGCCGTGCGCCGTCCAGTGAGCCACGCCGATGAAGGCGAGGATGAGCAGGAACGTCGCGTGCAGGAACACGTCGATTCCAAGGATGCGACCGATTTTGAATGACCATTTCATAGGATGCAGGGAGTTGTAACGGGTTGTTGTTGATTGTCGTTTCAAGCGGCTTGCCTGGCGGTTGGAGCGGGCATCGCGACCGGTTTGTCTTCGTCGTCAGCGGGCACCTTCATTCCGAACATTTTCTCAGCCTCCTCGGGGGAGATGCCGTGGCTGGTGTTCACGTTGAATCGCTTGAGCAGGTACTTCTCGAAGGAGATCCACTCGCCCTCGTATTCGACGGTTCGCGACCATGCGCAGACGGTGACGAGTGCATTCACCCGATTCTCCAGTTCCCGGGTCTGCCGTGCAGTGCGACTGACCAGAAACGCCATGCAAGCGAGCACGGCGATGCGGATGAGGCAGTTTGCAGCCATGAACACCACCGGCGACGGGTGGTCCACAAACTCGGCGATGAAGAATCGCCCCAGCGGCAACAGGACAGCGAGCGCATAGGCCAGCCGCGGCCCACAATACCACGCTGCCAATGCCACCGGGATGACAAAGAGAATCGGGAACAGCAGGTACGGACCTGTGACCAAATCCAGAAGCAGGATGGCGATGCCGACCAAGACATGCGTCACGGTCCGCGGGAGGGCCCGGGCCGCGAAGCGCTTCAGACTGTCTCGCGCCGATGTGAATATTGGGGCTGATGCACTCATGCGTTCCAATTGCGGAGGTCGATCAGGGAGTGTCTTCCGTCTCGATGAGATCGCTCCATGCGATGCCATGCAACGTGCAGTGCCGCTCGAAGACATCGGGATGGCGCGAGAGGACAACCTTCGTCACCGCCGCGTCGTCGAGGTAGCCGACGCCCGGCACAGTATCCGGCATCATGTCATTATCCTTCACGGCGTAGAGCAGTGCGAAGGCTGTCTCGTTCCGGGCCTGTTCAACTTGCTTCCCAGTGTCGGCTTCGAAGAAGCCTGCGAGGAATTCAAGCTGCCGCGCGAAGAGCGGAAGCTCGGTGCGAAGCGCGTTGATCTTTTCACGGAGCGCGGGGAATTCGCCGGCGAGGCTCGCGGCCTCCTCGCTGCCAAGGAGGCGGCCTCCCTGCTCCACGAAACGGTCGAGGTTGATCCCTTCGTCCGAGACGTAATGCATGTAGGCTGCGAGTTGCGGGTTTGGTTTGTTTGCGCGTTCGATGGTCATTTTCATTTAGGTGATGGATTGAGTGAGGTGGTGGGGTTTCAGTTCCGTGCGCCGGCGGTTGCGAACCGCCCGGGTGAGGCTGCTTTCGTCTGCCGCTGCAATCGCCCGGCCCGTTTCACACGCTTGTAGTCGATGCGCGCCTCGATTTGCCCGACCGTCTTCAGCAGCGCGGCGCGCAGGGTGTGGTCCATCGCCTCGGCAAAAACATCGGGCCCTGGTGTCACCAGATGTGCGCTGATGTGGAACGGCGGGCTCGCTTCGAGCCGGCGCTCGATGACGACACGGGCCTCGTCAATCTGGAGGGATTTGCCGATTTCCTTCAGGTGCTGCTCGATGAGCGCGGTGAACGAAGCGGATGGACTGTGGTGGATATGTTTGAGGATGAGTTTCATGACGCAGCGAGAATCGCAGCCGATTCCATAATCGACAAATACGCATTGTCGCACTTACAGTTAGTTTTTATGGAATCCTCAAATGCCGCAGCCGAGTGGCTCAATTACCATCACCTCCGCTACTTTCACGCCGTCGCAAAGGAGGGCAGCATCAGCCGCGCGGCAGAGAAACTCAGAACCTCGCAGCCGTCCATCTGCGCACAGGTCAAGCAGCTCGAATCCGCACTCGGGGAACCGCTCTACCGGCGCAGCGGGCGCTCGATCGTGCTCACCGATTTTGGCCGCCTTATCTACGGCTACGCCGACGAAATCCTCACGCTCGGCAGCGAACTGCTCACAATCGCGAAGCGCGCACCGACCGCGCGCACGCTCCGGCTCAATGTCGGGATTGTGGATTCATTCCCGAAGCTCCTCAGCCTAGACATCCTCCGGCCCGCCTTTGCGCATCAGCCGCCCGTGCGCGTCACGTGCCACGAGGGAAAACTGGAAGATCTGCTCGGCCAGCTCGCCTCGCACCGGCTCGACGCCCTGCTGGCCGACGAGCCGCCGCCATCGAGCGCCAAGGTGAAGACCTTCTGCCACGCGCTCGGTACGAGCGGCGTGACCTTCTGCGCATCGCCAGCGCTCGGCAAAAAGCTCACCGTGCGCTTTCCGCGAAATCTCCACGGCGCGCCGCTGCTGCTCCCGACGCAAAATACAGCGCTGCGGCGCGATCTGGAAAAGTGGTTTCGCGCGGTGAAAGTCGAGCCCGTGGTGGTCGGGGAATTCGAGGATGCGGCCTTTGCCAAAATCGTGGCGACGGAGGGCATTGGCATCACCGTTGTGCCCACGATCGTCGCCACGGAGGCCATCGAGCGCTACGGCTTTGTGGCGCTGGGCAAGACCGCCGAGTGCCAGATCCACCTCTACCTGATCACCGCCGAACGCCGCATCGAACATCCCGCTCTCGCGCTGCTGGCGAACGAGGCCGGACGGGCGTTCGTCGGGAAGCGGCAGAAAGTGAAACCGGCAAATCGCCGCCACGCGAAATCTTCCTCTCGCTCTGCAGAGGCACGGTGACAGCGCGGCGCGCTCACAGGCCTGTTGAAAAACTCGGAAAGCCTCACGCAAAGGACGCAACGGTCACAAAGGCTCCTCTGACGGAACTCTCCTTTGCGGCCTTTGCGTGAGGCTTTCTCAACGGGCTGCTAACTGACCTCGAACTTGTGTACATCGACGCTGCTCTTCCCCGCCTTCGTGAGCAGCGGGCGCGGCATTCTGTGCATTCGAGGAAGGCGCGTTGCCTGGGGGGTTCGCCCGCGAGCGCGGAAGTCGCGCGCATGGACGCGCGACGTGAGAGCGGTTCGTTGTCGGGGGATGTTTCCATGGCGTGGATTTTTGGAACGATTTCGCCGGCGGCTATTTCGGATTCTTCCCGGCCTCCGGCTTTGGCAAGTCGGCGGGAAGTTCGGCGAGCCGCTCGATTTCCCTCAATTCCGTGTGCATGCGCTCCTTTCCGTTCTTGCCGATTAGCACGCACTTTGAGGGCAGGCGCGTCCCGTCCACTTCGATGGGTGCGGAAAAATTGAACTGCTCCCCTTTCCAATCAATCTTCAGCAGGTCGAGCGTCGCCGCGTCGAAGGAAACATTCATCGCAGGCTCGATGCTGCCGCCCGCCTTCAGCACGCGCACCGCCTTTCCCTCGATGGTCGCGTCGGGCAGCAGCTCGAGCTTCGTGTTCGGATCGGTGAGCGGCGCGAGCGTCCACATCCACACGTCGTGGCACACGCCGCCCTTGTTCTCTGAAGACACGCGTTCGCGCTTGCCGACGTACCAGAGGTTCGGCGGCTGGATCACCGACGTGCGATCCGTGCCCTTGTCGCGCCCGGGGAGCACGTACGTCTCGGAAAATCGAAACGTGCGCAGCAGCTTCTCCGGCCCGCCATGCGCGGCGACAATCTTCTTCGCGAGATCCGCGGCGGTGTCGGCACCTGCGACGGGCTTCTGCTTCGGCGGCAGCGGCTCGACGGATGCTGGCGCGAATGATGGGAGATCCGGCGCGGCGGTCTTCACGCCGTCGGCGGGCACGTCGAGTTTCGCGGTCCACACGATGCCATTCAGGATGAACCGGCGCAGGTCCTCGTTTTTCCAGTTGCGGTAAAAGTGTGGCATCACGATTCCGAAACCGCGTCCGCCGTCCGCGCGCTCCACGCACCACGCGACGCGTTCGCTTTTCGGCGACTCGGGCGGGAGCATCGAGGTCGCGAGTACGGTCACGCCGAGGAGCAGCGAGTTGCCTTCGCCGCCGAAGTAATTGTTGATGTACGGCTCGTCGTTCAGCGTGAATTCCTTCCAACCGCGCGACACCGGGTGCCCCGCCGCCGCGGGTGTGATCGTCGCCGCAGCGTAGATTTTTGCGATGGACTGGTGGTGCTTGCACTTCGTCGCAAAATATCCGCCGAGCCAGCCGAGCAGCGGATGCGCGCCGTCGTCCGCCACGTCCTCCGCGCGCAGGCCGGTCGCGTAATGCACGCACACGATGCCGCATCCGCGCTTCATCATCGCGCCGAGCGACGCAAGATTTGCGGGAGCCTCCGGCATCCGCCCGAGCGGGAATGTGTCGCCGGTGAAGACGACCGTGCTCACCGCGTCGAGCAGCGCCTGGTCCTTCGGCCACTCGGTCACCACGTCCGCCTTCACGCCGGGGACGTTCGTCACGTTTTCGAGGCAATGCTTCATCAGCCGCCCGCCCGCGGCGACTTCGTGGGATCCCGGCGGATGATTGCTCGGCCCGACGACGATGAGCACGCGAGTCTCCGCGTGCGCGGCGCGCGGGGAAAAAACTACGGAGGTGAAAAATGTGAGCGCGGCGAGTGCGTTACGGAGTTTCATGGGGACGAAAATGGGGCGCTCCAAACACAACCCGGCTGCGCGCTTCATCGCGAGGAGAAAGCGCAGCGTTCAGCGCGTGGCGGGCGCGACGATTTCAAATCGTCGGACCGATGGGGATCTCGTCGGGGTGACACCGCGCGGAGCCGCACGCGCCGACCGGAGGCCGCTCGGCGGGGATATTCCGGGGCTGGAAAAGATTTTGAAAATTGTTGTTGCGAAGATCGGATCGATCCCTACAGTGGGAATTGTTCTGGGGGGAACAGCCGCCCTCCGGTTGCCAATCGGCGCCGGGGGGCGGCACTTTTTTTGCCCTGAAACGATGATGTGCGGGAGGCTGGCTTTGCAGTGCGGAAGCCTCACCTGCTCCCGCCCGAAATTCCCTCCGAAAGCGGCGTGGCGCTTACGCTTTCCGCCGCGCTCCAAGGCGCCGGGCGCGGTTCCGTGCGTCCTCTGAATCTTTGAAAGTTTGGGAGAGGAGTTCCCGCAGGTTCAGGGAAGCCGCAGATCATGAAGGCATGAATTCCGCCGGCGGGTTTCCGGAATCGGCGCGAAATTTTTCCGATGGAATCCGCGATACGCAGATCCATTCACAGGCTCTGCGGACAGGATTGTCCGCGTTACGGCTCCGCCTACTTCCGCCAGCCGAAGCTGTAGCCGGTCATCGTGCGCACGCCTTTGCCGGGGCCGCCTGGTTTCAGCGAGGCTTCGTCGAAGAGCGCGGTGTAAACGTATTTGAAACCATCGAGCTTTTTCCGCTCCACCTTTGTGCCGATGTAGCGCTCGATTTTCCGAACGGCGTCAATTTCCGCCGCGGTGAAAATCGTGAAGGCGTCGCCGCTCTGGAGCGCGCGCCCCGTGCGGCCGATGCGGTGGACGTAATCTTCGGGGTGCTGCGGCACGTCGTAATTGATGACGTGCGTGACGCCCGCGATGTCGAGCCCGCGCGCGGCGATGTCGGTGGCGACGAGCACTTCGTATTTTCCGCTCTTGAATCCCGCGAGGGCCTCAGTGCGTTCGCCCTGGCTGCGGTCGCTGTGCATGGCGGCGACGAGGTGATTCGTGCGCGCGAGACGGTTGGTGACCATGTCGGCGGCCACTTTTGTCTGCGTGAAGATGAGGACGCTCTTGTATTCCGTGGTCTCCAGCATCGCGAGGAGGAGATCCATTTTCTGATCCTTCGCGACAGGATAGAGCGCGTGCGCGACGGTGTCGGCGGCGCTTTGCCGGCGGCCGATCTCGATGGCGATGGGATCGCGCAGGATCCACTTCGTCAGCGTCTCGAGTTCGGGCGGGAGCGTGGCGGAAAAGAAGAGCGTCTGCCGGTCTTTCGGCGTCTGCTTGATGATGCGCGACACGTCGGGCAGGAAGCCCATGTCGAGCATGCGGTCCACTTCATCGAGCACAAGATGGCGCACGTCGCCCAGCTTGATCGTGCCGTCCTCCATGAAATCGAGCAGGCGTCCCGGAGTGGCGACGATGATGTCCGCGCCCTTGGCGAGTTCTTCGCGCTGGGTGCCGTAGCCGACGCCGCCGTGGATGATCACGGTGCGCAGGCCGGTGTCATGGCCGTAATTCACGAAGCTCTGGTGGACCTGCTGCGCAAGTTCGCGAGTGGGCTCGAGGATGAGCGCACGCAGCTTGCCGTGCTCACCGAGCACGGTGAGGATCGGGAGCGCGAAGGCCGCAGTTTTTCCGGTGCCGGTCTGGGCGGAGCCCATCACATCTTTTCCCTGCAAAACGAGGGGCATTGCCTGTTCCTGAATCGGCGTCGCATTCTGGTAGCCCTTGGCTTCGACATTGCGCACGACCGCTTCGGACAAGCCGAACTCTTTAAAAATCATCAGACCCTCCATGTAACCTTTGCAACGGCAGGCGCAACTAACATTTTGCGCCGCGCCGCTCGATCCGCCACTGTCGCCCGATGCCACGCTCTCTCGTCTCGCGCTCCCTCGAACCGCTCGTCGCGGTGCTCTGGGGCGTATTCCTCCTGTGGACCGCATGGCTCGCCGTGGTGTGGATCGTGCCCGTGGGGAGCGGGGAATTGGGCTTCGTGGCCGGCTCGCCACCGCCGCCAAATCCGGAACTCCGCCGCGCGATCCTGCTGCTTGCGGAAAATGCCGACACGGTGTGGCTCGCGCTCGCGGTGATGAACCTGCACCGCGTGCTCACGCACGGGTACGGCCTGCGAGTCACGCGCGCGTGGCTGCTTCTTTCCGCCGGCGGCGGGTTCGCGCTCGGCGTGCTGAATGTGAAAACGGGCGTGCTTTTTGGAAAAATGCAGTTCGGCGCGGGGCTTGGGAAACAGTTGTTCGGCGTCGCTCTGGGCTGGGTGCTGCTGTGGCCGGCACTCGTGCTCGGAGCGCGCGAGGCGGTGCTCCGGCTGCGCCCGCGCGCGAGCCACGCGTTTGCGGCAGCGTCCACGGCGTTGCTCGTGCTGCTCACGGAGGCAAATCTGGAATGGCCTGCGCGCGCGCTTCGCGGCTGGTGGGCTCATCCGCCGGATGCGCCCGGCGTGCCCTGGACGAACCCGGTCGTGTGGTTCGGCGCAGCTTGGCTGATGGCGTTTGCGATGCGGGAAAAGGACGTCGCATCCACAGCCGCCGCGCGGTCGGCGAAGCCGGTGATCCTGCTCGCCGCACTGAACGCGATCGCGATCGCGGCGCGGCTCCGGCAGACGTGGTTTTCGTAACAGGATTGTTTCAAACGAAAGCCCGGCGGGTGTGTTAAAAATCGCAACGTCATGAAAATCGTTCAATTCATCCAGCGCACGCTCGGCAGCCCGCCGAAGCTGCATCCCATCGACCACGGCTTCGCCCGGCACTGGACGAAACAGCGCCTCGCCGCCGTCTTCCCCGAGTTGCGCGGCGACGCCCGCCGGCTCGAAGCCGCCTACCGCGCCCTCGACCTCGCTCCGCGCACGAGCGACTCGAATCCGTCGGACTTGGTCTTCGAAATCGGCCTGCATCGGGAAATCGAACCCTGACAGGCCAAGGCTTCTGCGAAATTCCACCGACCAAGAGGCGGAGGAACCACGGATTCCACGGATTCCACGGATGGAAGCATTTTCCTCTGAAAAACGATCCGTGCCATCCGTGAAATCCGTGGCGAACTTTTTCCATATCCGAGTGCTTCGGGGCACAGAGTTCACAGCCTGTTGAGCCACGGGCACAGATGACGAATCATTTACCTCCATCATGTTTCTTGAACAAAAATCCTGGAATTCCATCAAAGATTCCGACCCTAAATTTGTTTGACTCATTAACTACTGACCACGCGTGATAAAGAAATTCTTGACCTTTTTGAACAGAACTCAGAAAAACGCGTCCATACATTGCAGTTACACGAATACATTCCACAGCCCCGAGAGCTCTCATCAACTCCGCACAAAATCTGCTCACACTAAATAGAAAGCGCAGGATACCAATATGGCAAAATACGACGACTCTGATTCTGGATTCAAAATCTACCTCCGCGAGATCGGCCAGACGCCGCTCCTCACCATCCAGGAGGAGATTGACCTCGCCGCGAAGATCAAGAAGGGCGACATGGAGGCCCGCGCCCTCATGATCAAGGCGAACCTCCGCTTGGTCGTGAAAATCGCGCACGACTACGGCAACCTCGGCCTCCCGCTGCTCGACCTCGTCTCCGAGGGCAACATCGGCCTCATGAAGGCCGTCGAGCGTTTCGACCCCGCGAAGGGCGGCAAGCTCTCGACCTACGCCGCGTGGTGGATCAAGCAGTCCATCAAGCGCGCGCTCGCGAACCAGTCCAAGACCATCCGCCTGCCCGTTCACCTCGTGGACAAAATCGCAAAGGTGAAGCGCCTCGCGATGGCCATGAGCGAGGAACTCGGCCGCGAACCCACCGACGACGAACTTGCCGAGGAAGTCGGCATTTCCGCCGCGAAGCTCTCCCAGCTCCGCACCGTGAGCATCCGCCCGGCCTCGCTCGACGCGCCGATGAATGACGACGACGGCACCGAATTCGGCGAACTCGTCGGCGACGACACCGCCGTGGATCCGGCCGAAAACCTCTCGGACAAGAACCTCCAGGAGGAACTCGCCGACCTGCTCGGCGTCCTCGACGCCCGCGAGCGCAAGATCATCAATTCGCGCTTCGGCCTCGATGGCGGCAAGGCCCGCACGCTCGAGGAAGTCGGCCAGAAATTTGGCGTCACGCGCGAGCGCATCCGCCAGCTCCAGAACATCGCGCTGGCGAAGCTCCGCCGCGCGCTCCGCAAGCGCGAGCACCCGATCGAGCACCTGCTCTCATCGAAGCTCG
>Ga0114966_10002602_pt1 | contig 16036 bp, 16 predicted proteins | sample M_130207_XF_Meta_FD_87029 | JGI IMG/M metagenome (GOLD analysis project Ga0114966, IMG submission 87029) | Freshwater microbial communities from Lake Montjoie, Canada to study carbon cycling - M_130207_XF_MetaG | ecosystem: Environmental > Aquatic > Freshwater > Lake | place: Lake Montjoie...
AATATTATTCTCTGTAATTGGTTCAGTTCATAGTACGTCTGAATTAGGTGATACGGCAAAATTATTTGAGGAAATAAATGAAGAAGAACTTAAAAAGAAATTACAAGAAACTTTGGAAGGAATGCAAAATTTATTTGAGAGTAACCCAGAGTCTCCTAGAATGGACTCGTCATTTAATGGAATTAATATGGAAAATATGCCTAATGCTCAACAACTTCATGAACATATTAATTCAATGATGGATGGTAAATTAGGTAAGTTAGCTTTAGAATTAGCAGAAGATACGGCAAAAGATTTAAATATAGATATGGATAATACTGGAGATGTTAAAGATGTTTTTAAAAACTTACTTAAAAACCCTGGAAAAATGATGAATATGGTTAAAAATATTGGAAGCAAAATTGATGAAAAAATTAAATCAGGTGAAATTAAAGAATCTGAATTAATGGAAGAAGGTATGGAATTGTTAAATAAAATGAAAAATATGCCTGGAATGGAAGATATGCAACAAATGTTTTCTCAAATGGGTATTCCTGGTTTAGGTAAAGGAGCTAAAATAAATTTGGGAGCAATGGAAGCTCAATTAAATAGAAATATGAAAAATTCTAAAATAAAAGAAAGAATGAGAGCAAATGTAGAAGCTAAAGCAAAGGCAAAAGAAGCAAATGAAATAGCTTTATTAGAAGCTCCATCGGACATTAGTAAAGAAGACGAAGAAGAATTGATAAAAATTTTTAGCACAGGAGAAAATGTAGAAAAAACTCCAAGAGGAGCTAAACCACCTAAATCAAATAAAAAAAAGGGAAAGAAATAATGTTATAACTTATATAAAAGTAAAACAAAATTTTAAAATTCTATATAATATATAATGACAACTCCATTTTGGTTTAATGACCCAACAATATTATTTAATAAAGAAAGTATTCTACAAATTTGGCCTACTCAACAAATGACTTTTGAAACTAAATTAAACGCTATAAGTAGATTAGTTCTATTTATGTCTCTTTTAGGATTTATTTTTACAAGAAATTCCAATTTAATTATAATTGGAATTGTAACATTAACAATAATATTTACTCTTTATAAATTAAGAAAACAAAGTATTGTTAAATTTAAAGAAGGGTTTTCTGTGAATTCATCTATACAACCATCTGTACAACCATCAACTGCTCCTATGACTATTAATCCAGTAACTTTAGAATCCGTTTTGAGATCAGAATTTCATCCAACAACTAAGAAAAATCCATTTGGTAATGTTTTGTTAACTGATATTGCAGATAATCCTAATAGAAAAGCGGCGGCTCCTAGTTTTAATCCTGATGTATATGAAGAAATTACTAGTTCTGTAAAAAAACAAACTCAAATGTTGAATTTTGACATTATTAATACTAACAAACAATTATATGGTGATTTGTATGATTCATACACGTTAGATAATTCAATGATGAGATTTTATTCTACAGCCAATTCAAGAATTGAGAATGATCAAGGAGCGTATGCAAAGTATCTTTTCGGAAATATGCCATCAGGTAAATCATCTGGTCCAGACGGGGCATTAGCGAGAGTTCAAGACAATTATTTATGGATAAATCCTTAATTTAAGACTATTAATCGTAACAATTTATTTTGCATCCTTTTTCATTATATATCCAAATTTCATAATTATATCCTAATAGTTTAGCGGCATTTTGCTTTAAATATATGTTATGTTCATTATGTTTGGCAGTCCAAGTAGACTTTACCTCAATACACCGATTTTGTGTTGGTATAAATATATCAACATAATGTCTATGATTTTTACCATCATTTCCAAAATACCATATAGTAGGGACATTTTTTGCTCCCATAATAATATTATTTTCATCAATTTTTTCTTTATAAATAATTTCATCTAATCCCAGATGTTCATATCCTTGTGTCAAAATTATATTGCCAGAAGGTAATTTATATTGCTTAGTTCTATAACAACTTTTTATGTTTTTATCTAATATATTAGGTTCTTGAATTGGATGTTCAACTCCATATATTTTTAAACACGTTTCAATCCTTTTTTGTTTAATTTTTTCAGATTGCGATGGATACTTTACTCCATAATTTTTTAAACAGGTTTCTATTTTTTTGTTTTTAATTTCTTGATTCTGTGATATATTTTCAACACCATATTTTTGCATGATAGTTGTCTTGTATTTTTCTTTATATTGTTCTGTTTGTGAAATATTTTCAACTCCATATCTTTTTAAACAAGTGTTTTTTCCTTTATCTCTAATTTCATTATTTTTATTTGCGTTATCAACACCATATCTTTCAATCAATGTATCTTTAATTTTATCTTTAACTTGTTCGCTTTGAAATGTAAATTCTACTCCATATTTGTGTAAATTTGTTAGTTTCATTTTATTATGAACTTCTTCACATTTAACCGGATTTTCTACGCCATATTTTTCTAAACAAGTTTTTTTTCTTTTTTCTACAGATATTGTCTTTACACACAATTTACAATAATATCTATTATTTTCTTTTAATTCCCGAAATACTTTATTAAAAATTTGAACACAACCATCAGTTTTACATTTCCCTTCAATTTTAGTCTCTCGTCTAACAACTTTCTGCGAATAATCTTTACAAAGTTCAATACCATTTTCTTCACAAAACTTTTTCAAACTATCATAAGAATATTTTAGTTCAGACATTATATACTATATATAGAATATATCTCTAAATTGATTTAGATATATATTATTATAGTTAACTATAATGGAAACCTCCAAATTTGAGTGCGAAAAATGCCAATTTAAGTGTGGATTTATTTCACAATGGAATGATCATATTAATTCAAAGAAACACACAGGAGAAAAACGTAAAGAAAGATGTGATAAGATATTAAGCGAAAAATGTGACCTATGTGACTATAAACCAACAAAAACGACAAATATGAAATTACATTATTTAAATAAACACGCAACTTTTGAAGAAAGGCAAAATGGATTTCCATTTTATTGCGAAAAATGTGACTTTGGTTGTTTTGTAGAAGTATTATATACCAGACATTTAGAAACAAAAAAACATATTAATAATTAAATTGAGAAAATATTATTGTAGTAATATATATAAAATGGCTTACGTCTCAGACTTTACATTTAATGGTATGTCAAGAATCGGTAATGACAGTTGTTCTCAAGACCAAAATTCAATTCAAAACTCACAAGCATGTACTTATACACTACAAAATTATTTTGCTCAAGATTGTGCAATGAAAAATGCCAAAGCTTTAGCAGTGACTCAACCATGTATTAATTATACTGGTGGTTTTGGAATGGGGGCGGGTGGTTGTAATGTTGACGATAGTTCTAATCTTTTAATTGGTGGAATACAAACTCATCCAAAGTCAAGAATTGATTTATTTGGTAGACCATTTGCTACTGTTCCATATTTAGGAAGAGGTTCAGTAGACCCAATTTTAGAAGCACAAATACAACAAGGAGAATCAATAACTAACAAACGTAGTGTTACAAGATTAACTGAAAAAAGTTATTTAAAATATCATACAACTCCTTTGATTCCAGAAGTTAAAGAAAATATTCAAAATCCTAGCTTAATGATTGAAGGTATGGCATCTGATGGTTGGATTCGCGGTGGCCTTCCATCTCGCGAACTAACAAGAGATAAAGAGTATTACACAAATCATAATTAAGAAATAATTTATATAAATATTACTTTTGTTAGTTTATTTACTTAAAAGAAATATAACTATATAAAAAATGTATAATACTAAATTTCAAGTTAAATATAATGATATTGAAAAAGAACTAATGTCTAAACTAGATTTAGATAAAGAATGTTCATATTCATATCAAGATGTTTTAGATGTTTGTAATAAACTTTATAGAGATGAATTATTATCTGTATTTGGATTAGAATATTTTGAAAACGAAAATATGAATGAAATGCTGGCAAATGTATACGATAAAATGATGACAAATATAGAATTTAAAGAAATTATTGATAATATTTCAAATTTTTGTTTTAAAGATTTGTTTTTTAAAAAAGAAGAAAATGAAGAATCAATTAAACAACAAATTATTTTAACAACTTTATTTAGTCAAAATTTATTTTTTATTACACATAAATGTGTTTGCCAACAAATTGAATTAGGATCTATTGATAAAGACTTATTAGTTGAACTAAAAACACATTCTATTGACATTTTTACAAATCAATTTGTATAATTTTATATATATTATTCTTTTATAATATATATAAATGGCATCAACACGTAATAAAAATACTTCAGGAAATTATTGTTTAGATCAAAGACAAAATACAGGAATTGAAACTTGGCAATTATATAAAAATGGAGCTAATGGTTATGCTTATGATACAAAAATGCCAGGAAACGGATTAAATCCAGGACAATTACCTTGGGATACATTATCATATAACCCTGTAGATATAGAAACTTTTTTATTTGGAATTAATTCAACGAATTTAGTAAATCCAGCACCTCCTTTAACTCCAGACTTAAAATCCTTACAACAGGCTAATGTGTTTAAATCAAGTCCTATTATTATGCCTATTCCACAAGCCATACCAAAACACCAAAGACCATTCCCTATATAATATTTACATTTATAAATTATAAATATTATTATAATTATTTGGATATAATTTGTTTAATTATTGAGTTTTGTGAATAAATTTCCATTGGATATGGATAAATATAGTGATCAATATTCGATGAATAAATATTATAATGAGATGGATTTTCTGTAAATAACCAAAACTCCGCATATCCTCTGTGACCTCTATTTTCATCTAATAAATCTAATTTGTTAATATATGTTGAGTTACTCCACCAAAAATTTCCAGAAAAATGTTTTTTATCGGTATATTGGTTACGTTCTATGTAATTACATCCAATTGTATCATAACCTTCATTTAATTTATTAATGCATTCCAAATGTTTTTCAACTAAAAAATGTAACATAAGATTTGTCCAATCGGCAATATAATTTATTCTATTTATATTTGTATGACTAATTCCTTTTGTATGTAAGTATAATATATTACTATCTGGATTATTTAGAGCAATAGTTTTAACCTTATTCAAACTAGGATATTCAAATAATTGAGTATTATCAGAATAATTAGTTACTATGTATTTATTATTTTGGTATTTATTTTCAATAGGTAACCCAATATTATTGATAAATACATTATCAACTACATCAATAAATCCAGTTTTATTAATTACTTCTACTATATAATCAAGGACATTTGTTCCTGTTGTTTTAAGTGTGCAACTATGTATAACACAAAATATTTTTTTGTTAGTTTGTTTTCTTCTGGAAATTACCCAATCCAAATTATCGTAAAGTTCTTTATTAAAAAACTCAGAATATTCAACTATTTTTAAATTATTTTTATATTGATTAATAAAAATTTCATCTAAAAATACACTAGTTTCTGATAATATTTTATAACCGGCTGCTAATAATCTATCACATCTAATATGTTCAAAAATTTTACTATCTTCCTGAAAAAATCCGTGTATATTTAATAATACACAACATGACGCAATTTGTTCATCGCGAATATTTTTCCAACCTTGAATAATTTTAAAAGAATAATTATTTTCAATTAAAAAATTAACAACGTCACTTCGTCTTTTTATTTTAGGATATTCCGCTAAAATAATACCAAAATCATATACTTTTTCTGTGCATTCATTTAATTTTTTTAATAAATTAGTCTCTTCTTCATATATTTGATAAGGTAAGTGTTCAGTGACATTATAACCATTATCATCTAATATTTTAATGTTAGACTTACTATAATCATATATTTTAACACCTGTATATTTCATTACATTATCCATTATATGAATTAAACGAATCTTTAAATTTAAAGGTTCTAAGTTTAATATAGATACTTCAATATTTTTTTTATAAAAATAATTATATGTATTATCGTCCCATATTCCAAAAATAAATAATACTTTATTTGGGGTTAATGTACGAGCGTAATCTAAATCTGAAGTAAATGTTACATTATATTTTGTAGTTAAACTATCTACATAATCTAGTACCATATTACTAGAATACTCCTTCCGAATTATAATTAATAAATTAATTTTATTATCTTCTTTCCGCACGTTTTCAATAGTTTCTTGTGACACGTTTTCAATAGTTTCTTGTGACACGTTTTCAATAGTTTCTTGTGGCACGTTTTCAATAGTTTCTTTTGGCACGTTTTCAATAATTTCTTTTGGCACGTTTTCAATAGTTTCTTGTGACACGTTTTCAATAGTTTCTTGTGACACGTTTGCAATAATTTCTTTTGGATTATTATTAAATAATATATTTTTCCACATTTTATAACGATTTTTCCAAGAACATGATTTTGCGTAAACTTTACCATTTTTTCTTAATTGTGTTTTTTGTTCATCGGTTAAACTAAGAATAGTATTTATTTCTGAATTTGGGGTTACTTGTATTCCATATTTGTCAATAGTAAATGGTAATCCAGCAATAGGATAATATAAGCATATTACTTCAGATATTAGCATTTCTAAAGCAGTTATACAAGATGTTTCCGGCCAATGTGTTGGATATAACCAGTATTCAGAAGAACTCATTTCCTCATATAATTTATCATTTTTTAAGTTTCCTAAATATGTAATACTATTAGTGTTATTAATAATATTTTTGAGTAATAAATATTCAGAGGTTGATGGAAAAGTACCATAATGTGAAATACTAAGAGTTGCGTCAGGCATTTTGTCTAAAATTTCTCTCCATAATTTTAATAATACATTTAATCCTCGATCAGGTCTAGACGTATATATAAATTTATTTTTTATTTTGTTAGTATTGTTTATTTGTTTAAAACTATTAATATTAATTCCATTGTTAATTATGTTTATTTTATTGGTTAAAATAGGATATTTTTCAATAAATAAATTTTTATGCCATTCAGTTAAACATATGCATCCATTTATATGTTTATTCCATTTAGTAAGAATTTGTGTAGAATTTAATGAACACCCATAATGTAGAAGTTCAATATCATGTGCCCAAATATATGATTGATAAAATGAGGATGATTGAAACATTTCATAAAAAGAAATATAACGTGAAATTATTATTGTGTGAAATGGAGTATTTTCAATTAAATGTTTTAGATTATGTAATGGTATATATATAACATTTTCTATTTTTTCGTATTCGACAGAACCACTTATAAAAATATTATAATCTTTTGGAAAATATTGACTAATATAGGCAACCGCTTTTTCAGAACCACCTAACGCTTTATTAAACATTAAACTATAATTCCAATTAATATCCATAAATCCAGTATAAAAAAGTATATTTTTAGATGACATACATTCATTTTTAGAGAATTTTTGAGATTTTATTTGTTGTTTAGGAAAATATTTATCTATATTTAATCCAGCATTAATATAAATATCATTTTTTAAAAAATCAAAATCTAGAACATTCACATTATTTAAATTTAAAAAATCAATATAATTATTTGCTAATGTAATAAAATTATTATTATTATCGGAAGAGACATATTGAAAAAAGAATTGTAAATTATACAGAACATTTTTAATATACCATTTATCAAACATATGTTGTTTTTTAGTAAAAATAATTTCAAACATTTTAACAACACATTTAAAATCCTTAACTTTATCAGCAATCAAAATCATATAGTATGGAACAAAGAAATTGTATTTATCAATATTTACAAATAGTTTATTTTGTATATCACCTGTTAAATATTTGTTTTCAAAAAAATCTTTAACGATTAAATAATAATTATAGGCTACATTATACATATTTTCGCAACAATAATAAACTAATAAAGGAAATAAACATTCTACTCTTTCGTTATCATATTTTAATGATTTTACAAGATAAAAAAATCCAGCATCTTCTTGTTTTAAACTTGTATAACACTGATAAATATATAGACAGCTAGTGTATTTTTCTTGTACCCATTGTTTTTCATGATTTAATGTAATTTTATACCATTTGATAGCATCTTCAAAACGACCACAATCTCTGTAACTATTTGCGCAATAATAAGCATATCTATGAAATAAAACGTCATTCTTTTCTACTGCTTCTTTGTATGCTTTTTCAAGAATAAGTGCGTCTTTTAAATACTTAGCAGGGTCTAAACTGCGATTTCCTGTTCTTCCAGATTCAACATAATAATCACCATTAATTATAGTTGAGTTAGAAGGAGGTTCTTTACAAGTAAGATATTCATGAATAACAGATAAAAATTCAAACATTTTATAATTATTAATTAAAAGAGGTCTTGTATACATAACACCTTTTGGAGAACCAAATTTCAAGTTATATTCATCAAATAACACATTTGTTGGTATTTGAATATTTCCTACTATTTCATCATCCGCATCAAAAATAAGTAATAATTGTGTTTTTTTATATGCTCTTTTTAGAGCAAGTGTTCTATTATGAGCAAAATTAACCCATTCATCATAAAATAGTTCACCTTTTATTGCCTTTTCTTGAAAAAAATTCATTATAATTTGCGGTGTATTATCAGTTGAACCTGTATCACAAATAACCCAATAATCAAATTTTATTTTATTACAAAGTTTTTCAAGTGTATTTTTAATTATGTGAGATTCGTTTTTAACAATCATATTTAAACAAATAGTTGGGGGGTTTTCAGTTATATTTAAATTCATAATATTAAATTTAAATTCAAATATTTAAATTTAAATAATAAAATAGATTATTTTTATAATATTTTATAAAAAAATATTTTCTAGAATAATTAGTAATTAGTAAAGGCAAAAATAAAATATTAAAATAAGTATTTAGAAAATTATAAATATATAATTAAATATTTAAAATTCAGGTGTATGTTTTTTAAATAAACATCCTTGTGGAGTTAAATTTTTTACCTCACTTGTAACAATTTGTGGATTTTGATGATCACAATTACTCATCCAAATTTTTATAATACAGAAATTTTTTTTAGGCGAAATGGTAATTCCAGTCACACTATTAACGAATGTGCTATTTGTACTAATGCTTTCTCCAATAAGCACATATGTAAGATCTCTCCAAACTTCAAATACATTTTTATTTGATACCTTATATGAGAAACAGCCACCATGTCTATTTTTTGGGTCTTCCCACATAGGCGTGATACCATCTCTCATAATAAACAACATACAATTTTTTACAAAATTTTCTGGACAAGATTCAGTAATAGCAATAGCTTCTTCAACATTCTTAAATTGATAAATTTTTTTGTAACTTTTAACACTCCAATCTGAGTCTTGAGGCAAATGAGCCCATAAATTCCATTTATATTTTAACTTATGAAATGTGGAAGTATCAGACAATATATTTTTAGTAGACATTGTTAAATTAGTATGATATGATTCCATAATATATTAATTAATTCAATTTTTTTTAAATTAGTTTAATTAATATTTAATATTTGTATTTAGAAACGCAAAACAATTATTTATCCAGAACATTATTTTCTAAAGAATGAATTTGATAATCATCTTCCATAATTAATATATATTGGTTAGGTAAAAGCGTGATAATATTTACATTGTTGTCAATAATCGTAAGTTTATAATCAAATTTGGCTTCATTAAATGGCATTTTAAGAATGTTTTTTATATAATATTTCAAAAATTGCTGATTTAAACAATTATTCACAATGTAATAATTATATTTATCATTTTTTAAATTTATAGGATATGTTTTATTTTCATGTTCTAATTCAATTGATATAAAACTTATTTTTGATACTTTGTAATCAAATGTTGTTGGAAAACTTGTATAAAAAACATTATTTACACATTCGGTTTCAGCATTTTTATCCATTAGAAACAAGCCAGCATAATTATATTTTTTACATTCTAATTTAATCAACTCTATATTATCTTTTAAAATTTTACTTATTTCATTTCCATTTTCATCTATTAAAACTAACATATTTATTATTATTTCAGCTAATATTTTATTTTTTTTTAAATATGACATGATTTGCTTATTAATTATGTTAAATTTTATATGACATAAACTAAACATATATAAACAATTATACCCTAAACTAATCATTATTGGCCTTATTTTTTCTTTTAATTTATTAAAAGAATTATTAATATAATTATTTTTTAAACTTAAATTAAATACTTTAACACCTATTAATATTAATAATATTAAGTAAATATTCATAATATATTGTTTAATTTTTTATTTAAATAGTTTTTATTTATAATAAATTATCCATATTGTGGATCAGTAACTCTAAATGAAGATAACGCATTTGTATCTAAGTGTTTTACAGTTACCTTTTTGTCAGGAACCACAACTGTTGGACTATATATTAAATTACCATGTTTTGAACTATTACATTTATCATACTGTATATTTAATTTACCAGTTGCCGGATCTAACCCAAATACATATAGTAATATTGCTATTATTACTGACATAAAAATAAAAGGAATAAATACTATTATCCAAGAGATAATTCCCATTCCTGACTCACATAACGCATTTAAAAGTATTGTAATTATAATCATTACAATTACTTTAAAAAATGCTGTATTATATAATCCTTTAAATGTATCTATAATTATTTGGGTTAATGAAAATGCTACATATATTAATGCTGGGGCACATAGATTAAACATTTAACTTATTATATATTTAGAAAAGAGTTTTATGTATTTAGTTAAAAATTGGTTCTCCATCCTTTATAATACCCACTTGTTTTCCAATATCACCATCAGATGTTACTTCATATAATATACCATTGTCTTCATCTGTTACAAAATAAGTTATATCATCAATTTCAATTTCAAATACCTCTTCTTCTTCTTCCTTTAAATCTTCCTCTTCTTTTAAATCTTCAAGGTCTCCTTCTTCTGTTCCCACCTCATCTTCAGAATCTTCTTCCTCATCTTTTAAATCATCATCTTTTAAATCCTCTTCTTCTTCTTCTTTTAAATCCTCTTCTAAATCTTCATCTTCTTGTTCCAGTGGTTTTGTTTCACAATCCAAATTTTCTAATACACATAAACTAGTTGTTACACATTTTTCTTCAATCTTCAACTTAATATGTGCTTCTTCTTTATTTTTTATAACTTCTTTTTCTTTTTTATTTCCATTTGAAAATCCAGGATAACTTGTCAATGATTGTTGTCCTCTAATTTGCTGACATAAAAATTTGCTATTATTGTTAGTATTGCCTTTTATTTCATACAATTCTTTTTCAAGTTCTTGAATTTTTGTATTTAAATTCAAGATGTTGTCATTATATTTTGTTAAATTATTAGTTATATTTTGAATATCAAATTGTAAAGTTTTAATTTCTGTTACTAGTTCGAGATTTACATTTACATTTGTTGTATTTTTTTTCTCTTCAAAATGATATTCATTAAAATTATCTACATTTTCCTTTAATTTTTGTAACATTGTATACATTTGTTCAATGGTTGCCATTTGAATTAGTTTTTCAAGATTAGTATTTGAAAATGTCATTTATAAATTATATAATACAATTTGTTTAATATGATTTAAAAAAATATTTATTGTAATTATATATGTTAAATGAAATAAATTTTGTTAGTAATAATAATTTTGAAGAACATGTTACAAAAATTATGAATCAAACGAATTATACTAAAGAAGAAGCTATAAATAAATTAAAATTATTCAACAATGATTTTATAAAAGTAATTAAAGATTATATGAATATTCCTGAAAAAAACAAGGAAACAAATGTAAAATCAGTTAATCAAGAAATTTTTAGACAAATTAGAATAAAATTAGACAATTCAATGAAAGATTATAGAGAAAAAAATCCCATTAATGTAGAACAAATTGTTAACAATTTTAAAGAATCAGATGAGCGTGAAAAAAATAAGGGTTAAAATATATTATTCTAATAGTACAGATGACCCAAATTTTTCATTTAAAATCAAACTTTTATTTTGTTTTTTTCTTTGTAAACGAGTTTTTACTTGATAATTATTTGATGGAATAATTTTGTTATTTAGAATAAAATCATCATTATCTTCATGTAGTTCTGGTAATATTCTTGTAAGTGGTTTATCAACAATTAAAAATAATCTTTCATTTCTTAATAATGATCTATATTCTTGAATTGATAAATTACCATAATATTTTTCTAACATATAATAAGGATTTGGGGCAGGTTTAATATTTTTTTTGTAGTCATAAATTTTTGTGTAAATATGATTAAATAAATGATACCGTTCAAACTTTGTAGAACTATCTATATTTTCATTCATTAAATGAGCTACTCCACATTCTGGACTACAAAAACACCCATAAACATTATATGTTCCATTAATAAAATGCTTTGGAATATAAATTGGAGGATTGTCAAACTCACAAGTATCCCAAAAACAAGCAGACTTTTTGTTATTTACATTATTAATATGTAAATTGTATTCCAGTTGTTTTAACTTTTTATAAATTTCTTTGTTAAAATCTTTTCCAACAAACTCTTCATCATAATCATCACAATCACTATCTAATGTTGATATAGTTGTTGAATTTATATTTTCACTTTTAATTAATTCATAATTTAAATTATTTTTATTTTCTAAAAAATTATATGTTTCTATAAATGTATTATTTTGTGTATTTGTTTGTAAATCCTTCATTGAACATTTAAGATGAAGAATTACATTTGGTTTATCTTCCTTTTGAGGTACAGTTGATACAAATTGTTGTATTATTTTTCCACCTTTTGGTTTTCTTCCTCTTTTTTTTAATACACTTACTTCATCTGTTTTGATATTATTTGTATCATCAATTGTTTCATTATTTGTATCATTCAAAGTATCATCAATTGTGTCATTATTTGCATCATTATTTGTATCATTATTTGTATCATTATTTGTATTAGTTGTTAAAATATGATCATAAATATTATTTGAATTTTTATGATTTTTACTTGCTATCTCAGATATATTTAAATTAATTTTATGTTGCGTTTGATTTATTTTTTTAGTATCTATTTTTTTAACTAATGTGTCTACATTTAATGCTGTTAATAATTCCTTTTTAGACTTACGACCTCTTTTAGCTTTAATTTTATCATTTGTAAGCAATTCTACATTTTCAAGTTGTTCACTTTTAATTCCCATTTGTTTATATACAATAATAAATTGTTTAATTTAAATAGTTTTTCTATATATATTTTTTTATAAAAAGAAAAAATGTAATATAAATTATTTATCATAACAATTTCTACATACAGGAATATAATTATCACTTCCAACAACTGTTTGTATTTGTTCGCAAGTAATACGTTTTGAGAAAATGCCAAGAGTTCCATTTTTACATATACCACATAATGATGTTAGTTTAGTAACTTTATCACAAAGCGGAATTAAATCTAATATTTGGCCAAATTTTTTACGTTCAAAATCTCCATCTAAACCACAAACATAAACCTTTTTACCATTTGCCAATAATTGTTTAACAAATTCTTCAAGATCTGGAAAGAATTGACCTTCATTTATTAAAATTACATTACTTAAATAAACTTTAAATTTATCTGTTAAATAAATTGACTCCAAATCAGTATATTCAAACCAAACATCAAATAATTTGTTAGTTTTTATACAAGGTATTTTAATTTGGTCGTGTGTTGAAAGCATTTCTGTATCATACCTATTATCAATTGAATGATTTATTACGCAAACGGGAATATTACAAAACATATATTGCTTGTAGATTTCAACTAATCTGCTAGTTTTACCGGAATACATAGACCCAAGTATAATTTCAAGATAACCTGATTGTAATTGAGATGATGTTATTAATCTGGACATTAAATAGAATTATAATAAATGTTTAATATTTAATAATTTATTCAATTTTTTATATATTAAATATAAAACATATTTATAATGAATGGAACATAACGGTATACCATTTGTAGAAAAATATAGACCAGTTAAATTTGATGATATCATATTAGATCCGCTAAATAAACAAATTTTTAAAAATATTATTGACACTGGATATTTTCCTAATTTATTATTTTATGGTCCACCAGGAACGGGTAAAACAACAACAATTATAAATCTTGTAAATTCATATCAAGAAAAATTAAATCAAAAAAATAAAGAATTAATGATACATTTAAATGCTTCTGATGAACGGGGAATTGATATTATTAGAAGTCAAATAAATCAATTTGTTAATTCAAAAACTATGTTTAATCATGGGATGAAATTTGTGATTTTAGATGAAGTTGATTACATGACAAAAAATGCTCAACAAGCATTACGATATCTTTTACAAAATTTTTCTAATTCAGTTAGATTTTGTTTAATTTGTAATTATATTAGTCGGATTGATGAAGGATTACAAAATGAATTTTTAAAATTAAGATTTAATCAACTTCCAAAAAATAATATAATTAAATTTTTAAATAATATTTCAATATGTGAAAATTTAAATTTAAATCAACAATCATTAAATTTAATTCAAAGTCTATATAAATCTGACATAAGAAGTATGATAAATTTCATACAATCAAATCAAAATATAAAGGATCAAAATATTTGTATTATTGATAATAGTATTTGGGAACAATTATTTAATAAAATAAAAAATGGTGATGATTTGTCATCACTAACATTGTTTACAAATGAGATAAGTTATAAGTATAATATGGATAAAAAAAATATAATAAAAGATTTTCTAAATTATATTATTCGTAATAAAGAATATTTAAATATTCCTAAATATTTTAATTTTGTTGAAAACATTATTCATTTTGAGGATTGTAACAATAATCATTATGTAACATATTCATTAATTAAATTATCAACATTATTAAAAGATTTATTCTGAAAGAAGAGAAATTCTTAATTTAAGTTTTAACATAAAATCATTGGGTGGCGAACTTTTTGACGGGTCAAAAAAATTTTGTTTTAAACTATATTCATTTGTCTTAAACCCTTCCTTCATAATTGTAGGGGGAGTTTTAGAAATTTGAATAATTTTACTTCTTTCATTTATTATACGTGGTTTATAACTATTCATTATTCTATATTAAAAGAAAATAATTGAAATAAAATAATTTAAAGAATATAAAGATATAACTGAAATATACATATACATAATATGGAATTAAATTTAACAAATAATATTGACGATGAATGGAATAATTTCATCGCTAATAAATATGACAATGATATAAGTGACGACGAAAATAATACATTACACGATGATTTTAACACAAACTCAAATGAATTTGATATTGCCACTTTTAAAAATTGTGAGGTTCCTGAACCTACTGAAATTTATATTTCTACAAAATCTAAAATTGCGTATTTGGCTCAACCAGTGGACCTTAACATATTTTGGGATATTAATGTGATGCCCTATTTTACTCCTCAAAATGGAGTTATTAAAAAACAAATTAAAATAAATTCAAAAACACCTGAAGAGTTGGAATTTGTTCAACAACGGCTGAAAAAAGAACTTTATTGTGATGAGTATATTATGTCTCACATTGATAATCCAAATGGACGTATTAAGTTTAAAGATATTCGTAAAATTACTATTGGATTATCAAAAAAAGATATTATGAGTTATCGTTCAAAGAAAAAACAGGCATTTTATAATTGTTTTGTTATGATTCTTCGCATTAAAATTGAAAATTTATTTAGAGAATTTCATATAAAAGTATTTAATACAGGTAAATTAGAGATTCCAGGAGTACAAAGTGAAGCGATGTTTGAAACTGTATTGTCGCATATAATTAATATTTTACAGCCATTTTATTTGACACCATTAACTTATTTTGAAAAGAGCGATACTGTTTTAATTAACTCAAATTTTAATTGTGGATTTTACATTAATCGTGAAATTTTATTTGATATTATTAAAAATAAGTATAATATTCAAGCTATTTATGACCCTTGTTCATATCCTGGAATTCAATGTAAATTTTATTATAATAATGATAT
>Ga0114966_10002606_pt1 | contig 16023 bp, 18 predicted proteins | sample M_130207_XF_Meta_FD_87029 | JGI IMG/M metagenome (GOLD analysis project Ga0114966, IMG submission 87029) | Freshwater microbial communities from Lake Montjoie, Canada to study carbon cycling - M_130207_XF_MetaG | ecosystem: Environmental > Aquatic > Freshwater > Lake | place: Lake Montjoie...
AAAAGTAGAGTTTTCCATTATGTATTGTTGTAGGTAATATACCAGCTCCCATTATATTAAATAATAATATTATTTTATTATATGAGTAAATCAAGAAAACATAGACATAAGAAAGAAAAAAGAAGACATAAGAGAGGAAGAACAATTAAGCGTCATCATCATAGAGAGATAATAGTTCCTACATCAACGCCTTTAAATGTTCGTAAAGTTAGTAACAAAATTGCTCGCAAATTAGTGTCGGGTTCTTACGCACCTACAATAAATCAGGGACTTGTAACACTTAAGTCCATACCTCGTAAGGAATTATTAGATTGTAATATGGAGGCTGCCTTTAAGTTAAAAGAACCTCTACAAATTGGCGTTCCTGGTGCCGTATCTGGTAAAAAATGTTATAACTATTACACTGAAGAAGCAAAGGCATTTTTGTTAAGAAATTTAGCAGCAGATAAGCATATTAATCCTAAGAAAATTATTCCTCCAATTCAAGCTCAATCAAATTGCTGGTTTAATGCGATGTTTGTTACATTTTTTGTTAGCGATAAAGGTCGCAAGTTTTTTCACTTTTTGCGACAACTTATGATTGAGGGGAAACAACAGGATGGTTCTGCTATACCTGAGAAATTGCGTGATGCTTTTGCTTTGTTAAATTTTGGCGTTGACGCATGTTTAACAGGTAATGAATTTGCGTATAAGTTGAACACAAATAGCATTATTCATCAAATATATAAATCCATGCCTCAATCATACATTCAAAAATACCCTTATATTGTAGATGTTGATCAAGCTGGTAATCCTTTATTGTACTACATAAGTATTATTAATTACTTAAATAATAGTTCAATTCAAATACTTTTTATTCGAGATGCTAATACCAACTGGAAAGACAAAGTGGTTGAAAATGTTCCAAAAATGGGACACTTACCTCATATAATTGTTCTAGAAGTATATGACGAAGTGGCTAGTGAATTTAATAAAAAACCGATTTCCTTTACCGTAAATGAAGGCAAATATGAAATAGATAGCGCTGTTATTAGGGATGTGTCTAAGCAACATTTTTGCGCCACTATTACATGTGAAGATAAAGAAATGGGTTACGACGGTATGAGCTTTCATCGTCTAGTTTCTTTAGATTGGAAACAGAAATTAAACGCCAATATTAACTGGCAATTTGAAGGCACAAAGGACTATGATGGTACGCCACTAGAGTGGAATTTCATGAAAAGTTACCAACTTCTTATGTATTATCGTGTTCAATAGGAAGACAAAATTGTGTCGACTAGTTTATGACTTCCTGTTGCTGATGGTTCAATACCAAACGAGAAATCGTCTGGTTGAGTTAAAACGCCGCTAATTTTAAGCACACTAAGGCCATTTTGGGCTGCATACTCGTAAATCATTTTGTTCCATTCATTAATTACAGAATGATACTGCTTATAAGTCATGTTATCTGGGTAATAAATATCTAAAAGAACTATATTCGCATTTGGTAACTTTTTTTGAATACTTTTAATTAGCTTCTTGTATGCTGCGAACATAGTTCCTAAAATACTAGTATCAGTTGAATCATTACCTTGATCAACATAATGAGTTAAGATATCATTTCCACCAGCAGAGAGAAAAACTGTTGTTTGAGATGTATTTAGTTCTTCTGGAATTTTGTCAACTTGACTATAAACATCAACTATTTTTGAATGATCAATAGCTAAACATGTAGTTTTATCATTTGTTCTCTCTATAAGCAACTGATCAATACTTTTTCCATCTGAAACATAAGCATCATTTTTAAGTATACTATCACCTAATAACACAAATGATTGTTTGTCTGAATTAAATGGTTCCATCGACATATACTTAGAACTCATATAAGTATTCCAATAGGAAACACCGATTATAAAGCAAAGTAAAATAAATATATATAAGTAAAAATTTTCCATATATATTTATTGATAATATTTTTATGACAAGTTATATGTAATTGAGTTTGAAAAATTAGGATTTCCAGCATAACTTTGATTAACTGATGGACTAAAGTTACCATTATAAATATTAACAACTTGAACATTATAACTTCCAATAACAGCGTTTAAAGGTACAACAAAAGATATATTTGATGTACTATAAAATATAATAGGTAATTTTTTAAAAGAACCAAAATTAACATATGTTGTACCATAACATGGAGGTAAAAAATTAGAACCGTTTATCATGACATTAGAATAAGTTCCATGAACACTATTTGTTACAGAGAGACTATTAATTGTTGGTGTAAAACTCGGATAAACACTTTTATATTTTCTACAGTTATGATTTTTTGAGCTATTTGATAAATATTTATTTAAATAATTAGCATAATCAGGAGATAATTGAATATTAGTATCACGAGCACAAGCCATTTATAATACATTAGTATTTTATTTAAAATTGAAATAAAAATAAGGATTTAATAAACTGTACATTAATAATAAAAGAAATGTTACCAAGACAAAATTCGTTAGATAGAATTCCTGAATCTGAGCCAGTTAATTTGGATATTAACCAAGAAACAGAATTAGAGGAATTGGATAATAAAATGAAATATATTAGTCAGAAAATAGCAGAAGAATTTCATATTTTAAATAATATAGTTTCAAAAACAAATAGTGTTTTAAATGTAAATTTTAATAATAAATTTATGAATACAAATTTTGACCAACAGGAAAATATTGAATGGTATTTAGATAGCTTAGTTCATGAGTATCAAACCGTAAAAGAATTATTAAAAAAAGGAAGAGAAATCAGGCATAATAAAGAATCAAAAGAAAAAGAAAAAGATAATGAAATAAGGTGTGCCAGAAATACGTTATCATATTATGGAATTAACTTAGAACAATAAAAAATTATATAAATTTATAAAATGTATAAAAATAATAGCCACTATATACATATAAATGATTTTTTACAATCTTTTTTTGTTTTTCTCTCTACTTGGATTTGCGATAAGTTATGATAGCGCACAATTAAACACAGGTGTTTGGTTAAGTGGCGCAGCATATTGTGGTAAGGATAAATATTCATCTATGATATTAAAAGGTCCCGCATCTGGTTTTGTATATAAAGACACCTTATATGATGTCAAAACAGATTTACAAGGTTATATTGGTATACTACCAACTACAAAATCAATTTATGTTGTATTAAGGGGTTCATCTTCAGCTATAAATTGGTTAGACGATTTTGAAGTCAAATTAGTGCCATATACCTCATTTCCTGAGTGTAATTGTAATGTTCATTATGGTTTTTATAATTCAGCTTTAGGAGTCTCAACTAAAGCAGTAAGTGTTGTAAAAAATTTAATGAAACAATATTCTGGATACTCAGTTGTGGTAACAGGACATTCATATGGTGCTTCTTGCGGACAATTAATTGGAATGGAATTAGAGAGAAATGGTATAAATGTTAAAGTGTATGATTATGGACAACCTCGCGTTGGTGACAGCAAATATGCTGCGTTTGTGAATACAAAAATTGAAGAACATTATAGAACCGTTCATAATAAAGATATGGTGCCTCATGTGCCTCCAATTGAAGGATTAGGTTATCATCATAGTTGTAGGGAGATATTTGAGGATTCAACTGGAAAATTAACAGTATGTAGTTCTACAAATGGTGAGGATCCAAACTGTGCTGACCAGTATAGTTTAACTCAGACTAATACAGGCGATCATTCGTATTATTTAGGTCACCACATGTCGTGTGAAGATAGTACTGTTTAAAAAATAATTGTAATATTTAATTAAATTATAATTATTTTAAATAGGACCAAAATCATCAGGTTTCTCTCTAACTTGTCCTTTTACCTTTTCATTTGCTATATAGTAAAACAAATAACCAGTACAGCAACCTATTACAGCACCAACACAAACTTGTAAAACACTATGATGATTATATAGAACGCGTTGTAACATTGTTAATAAAGATATAGCAAGATATGTGTAAGAAATATTATTCTTTCTTAGAGATAAATAAATAAATACTGTTGAAAAAAATGATGACTGAGAATGACCAGAAGGCATTCCAAAAAGGTCATAAGGCATTCCATCCTTAAATATAAATCTCTTACCATGTTTCAAGGCTAAATCAAATACTTTTTTATCTACAGTTGGTCGCGGTTGTAAAAAAATTCCCTTTAAAATTAGATTAAAAATATTATCAATGAATACACCAACAGTATAATAAAAAAATAAATTATGTTTATTCCATAAAAGATACATTGAGAGAAAAATTAAGATTATTGGTCCATAAGCACCAAATTCATTAAACAATTCTGAAAGCATTTCCATAAAATAGAGAGATATTTTAATATTGATACAAGCATTCGCAAACAAGTGTAACGCACCAATCATTTCCATTTAAATTTAAAATATTGCCTTTATCGTCTAACAATTTAACTGCCATTCTCTCTATATTAACAGGTCCAAAGTATGTTCTGGAACTATCTTGGAGAGAACCACTAAATTCTACTAATAAAGAACCAGTAGGAACACCAACAGATGTTTTAACAGGTATAATAGCTAAAATATCAGAAGATGTGGGCGCCTTTGCCAAATAATTTGTAAGATTATTATTATTACTATTTATAGAGTTAATAGTATAAAGTTGCGCATTTGTTAATGTTCTAGGTGCGCTTGGTAATACAACTTGTGTTGATGTATATTCTTGTTGGTATTTTCCAGCAATTAATAGTCCATTCTGAGCATTTACAGTTTGATCATTTAAAACAGATTGTAATACAACTCCGTCAACAAGTTGTTGAAGATTATTACCTTGTTGAGCAGGTGTTATACATGTATATGGTATATCAGGTGAATAATATGATGGTATTTTTAAAGTATTTGAATATTGGGCAATTGAAACAAGACTATTATTTACATGATTCTGGTTATAATCATCAATTACAAGTATTAAATACTTAGTACCGTTAAGGTCTAAAATAGATGATGCGGAATTACCACTAGGGTCAACAGTGACATAAGGCAATTTATAACCCATTATCCATCCCAATGTATTATTAAAGTAATGATTAGTATTACTTTTACATTTAATATCACATTGTAAAGAACCAGTAAAATCATAAAAAACGATAGATGTAGTACCATTTATCACGTATGGTGTAGAAGTTATATTATAAGAACCATCATATAAAAACATAGTGATTTTACCACTATTAGGATTATAATATACAGGATTATTTGCGGATAAGTCATAAGGTGAACCTACAGCTGGTGTAATAATTCCAGCATTTTGGAATGATTTATTTAATTGTGATACAAATGCCGTTTGAGTATAATTTCCAGACGGGACTGAGATAGGAGTAACTATATTTGTACTGGAATCAACAAGCCAAAAACATGTATTGCCATAAGCAGTGTCAATAGCATACCAACTAAATGGTATTTGATAAGAATACAATCTCAAATTCAAAGCATTTTTTAATGTATCAGAGAGATCCAATGTGTAATCAGTAGACGTAGAATCAATACCACTAGTATATTGTCTAAATTGACTATCTAAATTAACAAAACGATTATTAGTATTTTTTAAGTTAGGATTTAATGAATCTTGTTTAACAGGTAGAGAGAAAGTATCAGTTGTAGCAATTTGTTCTTGTTTCATTTGAGCATGTTGATTACCAAATACACCAATTTTTTGTTGTCTTTGTGTAATTTTATCAACCTGATTTTGATTACTTTGCGTAAGATTTTCATTTTCATACCAATCAGTAATCATTTTTTCTCCTTGTGGATAAACAGCATCATTTGTCATACTTCCAAATCCCTCAACAACAATTTTACCAGTAGTATCTTCATCAGAATCAACTTCTAATCCACTTACATATTGTAAAAGTTGTGATTGAATTTCTTTAAAAAATACAGATAATTCTGGTTTTTTATATTTAAATTTGTCTATTAATTTATTTGTTTTGGTTAAAATAGTTTCTTCATTTATATCTTCATCATTATCTATCTCAACTATTGTTAATAATTCAGAAAGTGTATAGTTTGAAACATTTGTGTCAAGACTTGTCATAAGATTATTATAGATATTGTTTTTAATAAAATAAAAAATATTAATATATATATATATTTTGGTGCCTTTTTTTCAGTGCTCTTTTTTAAGCTGATGAAATTTCCAATTTTTCTTCAAATGATCTTGTTTCGTTATCTCGTCTTATATTTTCTCTAAAATGATAAATAAATAACTCCTTAATTTCCTTTTTTACATTTATACCTTCACATACATCAAAACTTAAAACCTTTTCTGGAATTGTGGTTAATCCTGAACCTCTTTTTGAATGTGTTTTACCTTTAAACAAAATCTCCTCCAAAGCATACAGTAATGGAGCATTATAATCATCTATTGTTTCACGTTCTATATAATATTCGCCAATATAAGTATATCTATTTGTATTACCATCTGAATGAACTTTGTAATATTTTTTCGTTTCAGGTTTATTTTTTATTAAACCAATACCTTCAATTTTGTTTATTGAATTATTCATTTCAATAACAAATACTGGAGAATTATAGTAAATTTTTGGCGACATTTCAGAAGGACAACAATACATACATTTTAATCCATGTTTTGCTCGATATTCATAATTTGAAATTAATGTTTCTTTATTAAATCTAGTTGTTACAATTGTATACATTTTAGCTTAAATTTTAAGAATTATATTTTTGTTTTTCAATTTTAAATAAAAATATATGATATGAATTGTTGTTTTTGTGGACCTGTTAAAAATTGCGGGCCTTATTTATTAAAGGTTTTTGAAAATATTGAAAAAATGGCTTCTCTCTTTCAGGATTATTCAATTATAATCTATTACGATAACTCTAATGATAACACTCTTGAAGTCTTAAAGGAATATCAAATTAAAAATCCAAAACTATTATTTTATGTAAATAATAATCCATTATCACCTTATAGAACTCATAATATAGCAAACGCTCGTAATTTTTGTTTAAAATATATAAGATATAATATTCAACAATTTCCATTTTTTATTATGATGGATTTTGATGATGTAAACTGTAAGGAAGTAAATATTGAACCTCTTAGAAGAGCTTTATGTAGTAATAATTGGGATGGATTATCTTTTAATTCAAGTCCTGCTTATTATGATATATGGGCTCTTTCATTATATCCTTATTGTTTTAGTTATAATCATTTTAACGACAATTTTAATTATCACGGAATAATTAAGGACTATATTATGAGTAAATTAAATAGTTTAAAACCTGGACAGTTATTAGCATGTATATCATCTTTTAATGCGTTATCAATTTATAGAACAAATAAATTTTTGGATACATACTACGATGGAAGAGTAAGGTCAGATTTGTTTTCAAAAAAACTGTTAGATACACACGCAAAAGCACAAAAATCGAGAAATCTAGTGTATAAAGATTATGGACATATTAAAGGACGATTTGAAGATTGTGAGCATAGAGCATTTCATCAAATGGCAAGAAAGAAATCTGGAGCAAGAATAATGATATCTCCTGATGTTTTATTTAATTAGTTATAAATTTAAATTTAAAATAAAATAATATTATTATTAAATGAATTTTGTAAAAAAAATATATAATAATAATATTGTTAATAATATTGTTCATAATAAAGAAATTCTTAATAAATTTAAAACACCGTATATCTTTAAAGACAAATATGCTATAACAGTGCCACTTAATATATATCAAACATGGCACACAAAAAAACTCCCATATAAAATGTATAATAATGTTTGTTTGATTAAAAAAAATAATCCAGAATTCAAATATTTTTTATTTGATGATGCTGATTGTAGAGAATTTATCAAAAATAATTTTGAACAAGATGTTTTAATAGCATTTGATAAATTAATACCTGGGGCATATAAAGCTGATTTATGGAGATACTGTATTTTGTACAAACACGGAGGAATTTATATAGATATTAAATTTAAATGTATTAATAATTTTAAGCTTATTGCGTTAGTAGAAAAAGAACATTTTGTTCACGATTTAAATGAAAATGGTATATATAATGCTTTAATAGTAGCAAGACCTGGTAATGAAATTTTATTAAATTGTATAAATAAAATTGTTGAAAACGTCAAAAATAACTATTATGGTGATAGCATGCTACATCCAACAGGACCAATGTTAATGGAAGGATTTTTTAATAAAGAAATCAAAAATGATATTGAATTAAGATTAGAAACATTTGATCATAGTGATATACACCAGCATTTAATTAAATATAATGATAAATACATAATGGCACTTTATGATGGTTATAGAGAAGAACAAAAATTATATCAAAATAAAGAACATTATAGTATTTTGTGGAAAAATAAGTGTATATATATATTAAATGATTAATTTTAAATTTAAAAATAAAATTGGAAACAATAATATTAATAATATTAATAATATTAATAATAATATTACTATTAAGGATACATATAATAGTGTAATTCCTTTAAAAATATATCAAACATGGCACTCAAAAGATTTACCACCAATTATGTCTAGTTGTATAAATGAGTTAAAATATTTAAATCCAGAATTTGAACATATTATTTATAATGATGATGAATGTAGACAATTTATTCAAGAAAATTATGATGAGAGAATATTAAACGCATACAATAAATTAATTCCTCAAGCTTTTAGGTCTGATTTATGGAGATATTGTGTTTTATATAAAAATGGTGGTGTATATTTAGATGTTAAATTTAGATGTTCAAATGGATTTAAGTTAATTTGTTTAACTGAACAAGAATATTTTGTAAGAGACCTTGATAAAGTAGGTATATATAATGCTTTAATATGTTGTAAACCAGGAAATCCAATAATGTTAAATTGTATTAACAATATAGTTTATAATGTTGAAACAAATTATTATGGTTATAGAGATTTATGTGTGACTGGCCCACATTTATTAGGAAAATTTTTTACACAAGTACAAAAAAATACTTTACAAATTGAATTGAATGTTATTAATAATTTACATATAATTAAATTTAATAATAGATACATTTTAGGAATGTATAATGAGTATAGAGAAGAACAAAATAAATATAAAAAAAATGAATTATCATATGGACAATTATGGAATTTAAAAAAAATATATAATTAATATAATATGATTAACTTTAGATTAAATAAAAAGGTCGCTCCATTTAAAAAATACGATATAACATTTAATGAACAATATAAAAAAAAATTAGAGACGGTAGAAATTTTTAAACAAAATAAACCATATATATTTTATAAAAATGAATATAATCCAGTCATACCCTTAAAAGTGTATATGACATGGGGTAATAAAAATTTACCTCCAAAAATGGAAGAAAATTTTGAAAAATTAAAAAGAGAAAATCCTGAATTTGAATTTGTAATTTATGATGATGATGATTGTAAAAAATTTTTAACTGATAATTTTGATGAAGAAATATTATGGGCTTTTAATAAACTAGTTCCTGGAGCATATAAAGCAGATTTATGGAGACTATGTATTTTATATAAAAATGGAGGTTATTATCTTGACATAAAGGAAAACTGTTTAAACGGATTTAAGCTTATTGAATTATCAGAATCAGAACACTTTGTTTATGATAGACCACCGAACCACATTTTAAATTCATTAATGGTTTGTAAAGCAGAAAATCAATTTTTAAAAAAATGTATAGATGAAATAATAAAAAATATAAAATCTAATTATTATGGTCCTGGTTGTTTATGGCCAACCGGACCTGGTTTATTAGGTAAAGTTGCTAATGAAAATAAATTTAATTTAAATATTGATTTAAGATTACCACAACATGGTGAGTTTATTTTATACAAAGGCATTGGAATAATGAGAGGATATGATGGATATGTTAGTGAAAGATCTAGTTTTTCAAAAACTAGACATTATGGTGAGCTATGGGATTCTAGAAAAATTTATAATTAAATTAATTTATAATAAATTTATAATAAATTAATTTAATATTTATATATGTTATGTTAAATTTTAGAAATAAATTTGTAAAACCAAATAACGTAAAACCAAATAACGTAAATTCAAATAATATAAATCCAAATGATATTTATAAATACGATTTTATTAATTTAGAAGCGAAGGAAAATATCGAAAAAAATATAAAAGAAACAAAAATCTTTATTAATGAATATTTGTTGCCAATAATTAATAGTACTGGTGAAAAATTAGAAGGTAATATATTTATGTTACATGAAACTACTACATATACTAATGCTTTTTTTGATAAGCAAGTTAATTTTATATTAGCTTCTTCTAAACAAAATATTAATAATGTATTAGAAATTGGATTTAATGCTGGGTTTTCAGCATTATTAATGTTAATTTCAAATCCTAATTTAAAAATAACTTGTGTTGATATTTGTTGTCATAAGTACACAATGTTATGTTTTAAAAAAATGAAAGAAATATTTGGTGATAGAATTAATATATTATGTGGAAGTAGTGTTGATGTTTTACCTAAATTAATTGGTGAACAATATGATATGATACATATTGATGGTTGTCATTTAATTAATATTGCTGAAATAGATATTAAAAATAGTTTACAATTATGTAAACCAGGAACTATTTTAATAATGGATGATACAGATAATATTGAATTATTAAAGGTTTGGTTAAGATATTCCAGTTCGTATAAATTACTAAATTTTTATAAAGGAAATTTTGTTGATACTAAATTTCATAACATAAAGATTTATCCTTAAAATTTTATACCTCAATTTCTTGATGAAGTCTGTCGCTCATAATTCTGTATCTCTCGTTTTCCAAACTTCTCAATAGTAAACTCCAAGGCGTACAAGACTGAAGAGCATCCATTCCTTGATCACAGAACAAATTAAGCAATACTGGACTAAAACCTGACATCATTGATGTATTGGGTTGATTAGAAAGTGAAGGAAATCCAGAAGTGCTTCTAAGATTCCAGAATAGAATATGAGGAGGCTTATAGGGTGATCCATGTACTCGAATACCAGCTGCTTCATACTTAGCCTTCATGGTCTCGTAAAGGGCATACTTGTTACATTTGTCCCCATCATCCATCTGCATATCAGACAAGATTACAAGTACTAGATCTTGGACATCTTCAGGAGCCATTTTGTTTTCAATAATCGCATCCAAAATCATGTCAAGTGCCGCATAGAAATTAGTGTTCTGTCCCCATGGAGCGCGCTTAACGACTTCCACTTGAGAAATGAAATCACTATAAGGTTCCAAATTAACCCAAGTAGGAGAAGAACTGAATGTCATAACACGCTTACCTAGAGATGACTTTTCAGCAATACGAATACCAAGAGCAATAGCTACATCCATTGGTTCGCCGTTCATTGATGTAGAAACATCAACCATCGCAATCATCTTGCCAAGTCCACCATTTTGAATAGAATTATCGCGCCATTGCGAGTTAAGAAGGTCATATTCGGCTGGAGAACCAGTGCGAATTATCTCAATTGCTTGCTTGGTAAAGTCGGCCATACTAACGCGCTTACCCTTCATTTCAACCTCGCCTCTAACAGCTTTTTTAAGATGTTCATTAAAGTGTTCAGCGCATTGTATTCTATCACTACTATCAGGGCAACGAACTTCGCCATTCTTTTTAATATTCAAAAACGCTTTCTTTTGCTTTGTTAGCGTAACAGATGTGGTATTGTTAAAGTCAATATTAGCCCATTCATGAGCACACTGTTTAACTTGAACAGTGTCAATATGTCTGTTAAGTGCTGACAATGTCTTACGATATTCAGTCTTACACTTTAGCACTGCTTTTTGTCTACTAAGATCATTATTAGCAGTATATAAAAAATGACTAAAATAATCAATTGCTAGAATTTCATATAGCCATCCAAATGTCGACTTTTCTCTAGGAACCCATTTAGCAGCCAATGAAATATTGGGTGAATTAGAACCTAATAAACTATAATCTTTACGAATTTGTTCATTTGTAAGATTTATAGCATATTGAATTAAGGGATGGTTGGCAGCCTCACCTTGACTCTTACAATATTCGCAAAAATATTTAATATCCTTCCATGAACCATATTGATGAATAGAGCGGTCACCAAGATCTACCAAACACTTTAAAGCAAATGTAGATAGTTCTGGGAAAAATTTGAACCAAGTATGAATCATCATATAAGTTAAAGTATATTCTCCCTTTCCATCAATTATATCGCGCGTGTGACCAATCATTTTATAGAGAATAGAAAGATGCCCTCTAGCTACTTCTTTTTCAGGGAGTGTACCATTTTTAACTTGATGACATAATGTGCTAAGAAAACCGATTAATTTAAGTTCTAAAGGTACTAGATTTTTAGTTCTTGTAAGCTGAAAACTAAACTGAACAATTTGTTCTTGAATAGAATTAGACCATCCATATTCTACATGACCATTCTCTCCAATTTGAGAGGGATTATAATTATCGAGTGCGTTTACGAGTGCTGCCATTTATTAATATAATTATATTTTAGTCTTTATATCGTTTTTTAATTGTTTTTTTATTAGTATTTGAACGTAGATAAATTTTTTTTGTTACGTTATTTGGGTCAACTTTTTTTATTTCTTGTGATTTTTCATAAAATACAAAAATTAAATCATTAAGATCCTGAAACATACTAATTGATTTTTCAAATTTTACAGCATCAATATTCTTAACAATATTTAGATAATTTCTCTCTTCATTCGAATATAACAAAAAATTTTTAATCTCATCAGCATCCAATAATATGTTGTATTTTAAAATAGATAACAATGAATACCTTTTATTATTATTAGTAGAAGAATCCTTAAGTATTTGAATTATTTCTTCTCTTGAAATATAATTAGGAGTAGACATTAAAAATGATTCTTGATTTATTTTTTCTATCTCATTTTCTCTATTTACATAAACAAACTTCAGATTTACATAATATACATCATCTTTGTAAAAATCTTGATATAATCTGTCAGTTTTTTCAAAATTATTTATCCATTCATCATTTAATTCATTATCCATAATATATTATAAAAAGCACATATAATACATTATAATATTTAACTTATTAATTTTCTTTAATAACGTTCCCAATATCTATCATTTTCAATAGCATAATCATCTTCTTCATCATAATCGTCATCATCTGCCATTTGTGCTTCATATTCTTCATCTAATTTATCGAAATATGCGGCATCTTCTTCCCAATTTGGCCATTTAAAAGTTTTTTCCCAAGTTTCATAACCATATAATTCAATAAAATCTCGAGTCCTTCTTTCATGTAAATCACATAAGGCACATAATACATCGTATGCCATTTCATTTTCAGTTTTTTCGGGTTTTTTATTAATAGGCATTTCACCATATTCAATTTTACTTCTACCTGTTAACGGATCTCGTGATATAGTAGCCCATCCAGGTTTAGGTTTTCTTTTATTTTCTTCAATTTTTATAACATTTTGTTTTTTATCATTTTCAATTGAATTTTTTAATTTTTCTAAAAAACTATTATTATTTGTTTCATTTGTATTTTTATTTTCTTTTTTACCTAAACTAGGAAAATTATCAATAGATAATACTTTCGCAACTCTTTCTGCTTGTATTTTATCTTCCTCTTCTTTTCTTAATTTTTCATCCAAAGCTCTCCTTTCAATAGTTTCCTTGCTTTCTCTATTTGTCAATGAATTTCGTTGATATCCATTATTATAATTCATATTAGGTCTATCATTAAATGATTGTTTAAATGAATTACCTTCACTTTTAAATGAATTACCTTTATCTTCTTCACCTTTAAATCTATCTTCATTTATTTTATTTTTATTATTATTATTGTTATTTTTTTTAAAATCTTTGGTTGTAGAAGTCTCATCGGCTAATGCTCCAAAACGTGAATTTTGTTTAAAAATATTACTCATTATAATTTAGTTAGTTATATACGGTTGTTATAATATAATATAATATAAACCTTTTAAATACATTTAAAATATAATTTAATAAGTAATTTTAACAAGTATAACTAATAAGTTAAAGTAATAAGTAATTTAAAGATAACATATTATAATAAATTATCTCCTTACAGCAATCTCTATTTATTAGTATTACTTTGACTACTTTGAAAAAATAATTTTTTATATATATTTACAGGAGGTCGTAATTCTTATTTTAAATTTTAATTAAATTTAAAATTGAAACTGTTTAATAACTTATATTTATAAGTATAACTTATATTATAACCATGTTCAACAGAGTTCGCCATTTTATTAAAAATATTAATCTTAATTCAGGTTTGAATCGAGAGAAATTTATTAATATAAAAAAATGTGTTAATAAAATTGAAAATAAAAATAAAAATAAAAATAAAAATATTATTATTAGAAAAATGACTACATATAGACAACCATTTGTTAATAATAATGATAATAATAATGATGATGATAATAATAATAATAATAATAATAATAACTACTTTTACATGCTTATTATGGCTTTATCATCAGCATATATTCCACACGCTTTAAATAAAAAGTAAAAAATTTATAATAAAGAAAATTTATTATAAATTAATATAAAATTTATAAATTAAACATTTTTTATCTTTTAAATATCATCTACATCAATAAACTCTCCATCATAAGTAGTATCGATTATAGAAGCGCCGCCCGTTTTTGAAGCCTTCATTTGTGCTTCAATTATTGCTTGATATTCTTGAGTCTTTTCATCTCCAAATGAGAACCCAAGCTCAGGACCTTCATTATCTTCGCTTCCAACCATCCTATTATCATTGCTAATAAATCGAGACCAGTTTACACTAGTAATATTATTTTTTAATTTAGTTTTATCATTGTCATTATAAACTTCAATAACATCACAATTCAAAAGTTTTCCCTCAGCTTCTTTTTCCCATTCACGCGTTCCAACAAGCATCCATGTTCCATTCCCAATAAAATTATCGCGTTTACCTCTACCACTAAATTTGCCTCTAATATGACAAAGCATTTCAATACCATCTATTGAAGTAACTTGACACATTTTACCACCATATATTTTGGTAACTTGGGCATATATTTCAGCAGGTTCTTGAGATATTCTTAATTCATTATCTTTTTTGGCAAAGCTCTTACGAGCAAAACCTTTAGCTTTATTTCCTCCAAAGTTCTTGACCATTTTCGTATATATATTATACTGTTTATAATTCTCTTTAAATTGATTTCAATTTTATTTTAAAAAACAACTTAAAGGAAGTGGATTAAATAAATCCGGCACCTCTAAGATTTATTTTACTTTTTTCTGTTAAAGTATAAACTGATCTTACTTGTAAAGCAAAATTAAAATTAGTCTGATGTAAATTTACAATATTTCCTTTTTGATTTAATAATTTTATTGTTATTCTTGAAATATCAACTGGACCAAAATATTCTCTCTTTTTATAAATAAAATTTGCATTATTATCGAATGTTGTTTGAAATAAATTACTACTTATTGGAATAACACCTAATATGTTTTCTTTTAACATACTATTATCACCTATTCCATATGTATTTGTTAATGGTTGAGAACCTGTATAATCATCTACGCAAAAATATAAATAGTTTGCATATATATTAGCAAATATTGATTCAGATGTATATGATTTTAAACCACTATACTGGATTTCTCTATAACCCATTAAATATCCCATAGTACTCGCATAAGTACCAGGATTGAGTGTTTGCTTCGGAGGCGGGTTTACTCCATAATCAATATTTATTTTATTTGAAAATGGATTTAAACATGAAGGTTGTATAGGATTTTTTGTTATGCCATTTGGATCATTATATGTGTCTTTGTTGAGAGTATACATAGAAAATGTATGTGTACTATTTGTTATTGTTGTTTTGCGATTTGATATGTCAATTGTTACCTTAAATCTACCAACTGGAGGGGCGCCACTATATGTTCCTAACTGATCATTTATAGCCTTTGTTAATGCTTCTGGAAAACTTGCTTCG
>Ga0114966_10002616_pt1 | contig 15999 bp, 23 predicted proteins | sample M_130207_XF_Meta_FD_87029 | JGI IMG/M metagenome (GOLD analysis project Ga0114966, IMG submission 87029) | Freshwater microbial communities from Lake Montjoie, Canada to study carbon cycling - M_130207_XF_MetaG | ecosystem: Environmental > Aquatic > Freshwater > Lake | place: Lake Montjoie...
ACCATAGGCGTTCGAGTTTTTCCGCCTCATCTTGCGCATTTGCTGCGGTAATGACTTGAGTGTGTCCCAGCATCGGAATACTCATTAAGGACAACAACATTGATAAAACGATGAGCGAACGATTAAAAAAATTCTTGGACATAGGTATTCTCAGTTGGTTTTGAATAGAATTAAATATACCTTGAATTTTGGTACCTGAATGGCAAGGGTGTGCGGCCCTTTTTAGGAGGCGGACTTTCATTAGTAATCCTATTATGGCGCCTTAAAAACATCAGGATTAGACATCCTAGGCCCTGGTCTATTCCGCCCCGGGCCACCAAGAAACACCAAAACCACCTTCGGGTGGTTTTTATTATTTATAGAGCCTGCTAATATCCATAGCAAATGCCCACAAACATTCAACGAAGAAGCATTATTAAAACTGCTGGCTTTTTGGCGGGCACATCTTTTATTCCATCTGGATTTTTAGAGGCGGCAAAAGGAATCGATGCACCTCGCATTGCATTGATTATTGGCAATAGTAAATATCCCGATAGCCCACTTACCAATCCCTTTAACGATGCCAATGCAATGGGTAAGGAGCTCAAGGTATTGGGTTTTGATGCTCAGGTACTTTTAGATTCGAACCTAAAAGATTTGGCATCAGCAATACAAGCTTACAGCGGACGAATTGCGAAGTCTAAAGCGGTCGGGCTTTTTTACTATGCTGGGCACGGAGTTCAACTGGCTTGGAGAAATTATTTAATTCCTATTGACGCAAATATTGATCGTGTAGATGACATACCGAAACAGACATTCGAGCTAAACAATATGCTGTTGGCCCTTAACAAAGCCCAAAACCCTATGAACATCATTATTCTTGATGCTTGTCGTGATAATCCTTTTGGTAAAAAATTGCCAACTGAGCAGAAGGGCTTAAGTCAATTTGATGCTCCAAATAACTCACTCTTATGTTATGCAACAGCGCCTGGTAACGTAGCAAGCGATGGTGCGGGCGCCAATGGCTTGTTTACAGAAAACCTCCTTCGTGAGATGCGTGATCCTGAAGCAAAGATTGAAGACGTATTTAAACGAGTACGCTTGAAGGTAAGGCTTGCTTCAAAGGGGCAACAAATTCCTTGGGAAAGCACATCACTTGAAGAGGATTTCTACTTCAATGCTAAAGGCTTGAATCCTCAAGATATTGAGGCAGCCATAGGGAGTTCCAAATGAGCAGTCAAGAGGCTTTCAAGCAAGAGCTTGATTTATGGGAATCTGCCAGTAAGAGCAATAATCCAAATTTAACTATTAATTATTTAGAAAAATATCCAAGCGGTGTATATAGTGAGTTAGCTGAAGCTCGACTTGATGTTCTGTTGGCGAAAGCCGGCGAAAAGAAAATCCAAGTCAAGGATCCAGCAGGCAATCCGTTCTCAAATGGGACGATCTCAGGAGTGATGAGATATTCGATGGGGGCAACATATTCATTCGTGAGAAAAGATTTACTGACGGAGATACAAAATAATGCCTATATAGAAAAGGTAACCAAAGTTTCCGAAAATGAGGTCACTTTTAATAATGGTTGGCGTGTTATTGACTTAATGGGGAATGATTTGGTATCTCCAAACGAGCGCTTCCTAACACCCGCACAATTTTTCCCTATTCATTACTCACTGGGACATAAGTGGATAACGCGCTATGAGTGGAAAAGAGGGGATGGCGCAGACTCAAGAGTGGAAATGGAATTTAAAGTTATTACCCGCGAAAAAATAGAAACCCCCGCAGGTAAATTTAATGCTTTTGTTGTTGAGGGCATGGGGTATGTAGAAGGCGGCAGTAAATTCGAAATAAAATATTGGCTTGACCCAGAAATCTGTAATCGCCCCATTCGGTTTGATAGGATTTCTAAAAATAGAAGGCAGGGCAAGATTAATTCTGCAAATCGTGATGAACTCATATTGTTTCAACAAGCAATATCCTAAAATTAACCCACAACTTTTTATCTGTTAGTTCATTTCTAGTAAATATTTGCTAGTGGCTTAAGCCCTTGAAATCAAGGCGAAAATGGTCTATCGGAGGATATTTGAAAATCCTTGTGTCGGTGGTTCGATTCCGCCCCGGGCCACCAAGAATTACCAAAACCACCTTCGGGTGGTTTTTTCATTTGAAGTTTGCTAGTGTTAAATGTCATTAGTCTTGGATATCCCTATATAGAGGCGTCCTTTAAAAGGACGGTTTATACGAGAGGATTTCTCGTCCCTGTGTCAGTCGATGTCGTTTAAAACGACATGTGCGCTACTATTAGACTATTCATAGTTAATATATAAAATATGAGCCAATCTAAAAAGATCATTGCCTATATTAATCTTGCCCACTTCATAGATCATTACGCCATGCTGATCTTTGCAGCCGCAGTGATTATTATTGCCCCTACTTTTAATATGAAGTACGGAGAATTACTTCCGTACGCCACCCCTGGGTTTATAGCTTTTGGCGCCGGTTCATTGCTTACAGGATGGTTAGGCGATAAGTGGAGCCGTCGCAATATGATGGCCATCTTCTTTTTCGGAATGGGATTAACCCTTCTTGGCGTTTCTTTTATTCAAACACCGCTTCAATTAGGCATCATGCTTTTATTGATTGGCATGATAGCCTCTATCTACCATCCAGTTGGAACTGCAATGCTTGTTTCTAATGCTGAAAAATTAGGAAAAGAAATGGGCATCAATGGTGTCTGGGGAAATGTTGGCGTGGCTTCTTCAGCCCTCATTACCGGCGTTATTACTCAATACTTTGGATGGCGTATCGCGTTTCTAGTGCCCGCGGTAGTTTGCTTGGTTGTTGGTTTTTTATATTTACGAAGCATTCCAAGATCAGCTGATCAGATTGTTAAAAAATCTTCAGCAGGTTCAGCTCGCGTATCAAAGTCTGTAATGATCTGGGTCGTGGCATCTCTTGTCATAACAGTCATCGCCAGCTCCACAACTTTTAATGCGATCACAGTCGCTTTGCCAAAATTATTTCAAGAGAGACTTTCAAATTTAACAACTAATACCGCAACTTTGGGGATCATTACATTTTTTGTTTACCTATCTGGCGCCCTTGCTCAATACATTATTGGAAACCTACTAGATAAGTACCCTCTTAAAAATGTATTCTTACCTTTAGCAATTGTAATTGTTCCAACACTTTATTTGGCTTCAACAATAAGTGATTATTGGTTAATTATTTTAGCGATAGTTATTATTGTGGCTATCTTTGGGCAAGTGACGGTAAACGATACGATGCTTGGGAAATATACGGCTGATGAGTGGAGAGGCCGTGCCTATGCGGCAAGATACTTTTTAGGCTTTACTGCCGCAGGACTATCAGTGGGATTGGTCTCTATTCTTTATAACCAAGGCGGTTTTGATTTGATGCTAAAGGCTATTGCTGGGCTGAGCTTACTTACAGTTATTGGGGCTATTATTTTTCCTAAAGAAGATAGGGCAGGCTAAGCAATTTAAGGGAATGTTGCGTTGATAAAAATCAATACACAATTTCTGCGTACAGAAAAATTGTCCCTCGCAAGATTCTGATTTCATTGCCAAATTTGACCGGTACAAGGACACACAGTTTTTTGACAAGTTCAAACTGGTCGCTTAAGCTCTTGAAATCCAAGCGAAAGCGGTCTATCAGAGGATTTGAAAATTCTTGTGTCGGTGGTTCTATTTCACCTTGGGCCACCAAGAAACACTAAAACCACCTTCGGATGATTTTAGTGTTTCGTCCCACGCAATCTTGCTTTGTTCAAGATTGTGGAACAAAATAGATTAGAGTTTTACCCAAATAAACAACAAGCAAGCATCAAAGGCGCTAATAGGTTTTTAAATTTATGACTACTGTAAAACAAGTTATTGAACAAAAAGCTAACACCATTTTTTTTGTACGATCATCAGACACCGTAGAAAACGTCTTAACGCTCATGCGTGATCATCGCGTAAGGGCAATTTTAGTTGTTGATGATGGTAATTTAGTGGGGATCGTTTCACAGGGAGACTGCGCTATAAAAGTTTTGTTACCGCACAATAATCCAAGACAAGTGACCGTTTCAAAAATAATGACAGTGAACCCGCTTACTGTGTTGCCTTCTAATTCACTAGAAGAGTGTATGGCAATAATGGTTCATAAACATATTAGACATTTACCTGTGCTGGAAAAAAACAAAGTAGTGGGAGTGATTTCTGTTGGAGACCTAGTAAAAAACATTATTGAGGCTCAAGGTAGTCAAATTAAGTTTTTAGAGACTTATATTAATGGCCATGGTTAGCGCTTTTGGGCACGAAATTCTGAACCCTGGTTCAATTCTGCCCCTGGCTACCAAGAAACACTAAAACCACCTTTGGGTGGTTTTTTCATTTGGCACTACTTATCGTGAGGGATTATTAGTGCCGCCTGTGTTGATTGAGATATTTCTTTATATTAGAAGAATATGACCCAGTTGATCGAATTAACTTATGTGAGCGAGCCTGCCCATGAAATGTCCCTTCTGGGTTTGATGCGCTTGCTTTATCACTCCTATTTGAGAAACACGAGCGCGGGGGTTACAGGCGCCTTGATTTTTGAAAATAATCGCTTTGGTCAAGTCATTGAAGGACCAAGGACCCAAATTGAAGATTTATGGGTAAAAATTCAAAAAGATACTAGGCATAAAAATATACTTCTCGTAGAGTCAAAGCCAATTGAACATAGAAGCTTTAGTAAGTGGACTATGGTTTTTCAGGGCAGTGAAGAAGTTGCTAAAAAATTACCTGAAATAGCTGTTGCTGTTGAGAATGTGAATTTTCCTGCTGGACACCCACTCTTGGTCGCCCTGAGGGATCTGAAATAATCCATCGCTTTCATTTGGCGAGATCACAATAGCCTAATTGTTGGGCTATTTTCTTTTAAGGCTTATCCGGGTTAACTGCCATTAATCTCAGATATCTTCATCAAGACATGTCCTTTAAAATGACAAATCCAATAAGCGCCTAAAATTTGTAAATGAAATGGCTTTTATTACTGGCACTCGTTATTCTTCTTCCTGCGGGCTATGCACAAGAAAATGTAAATCCTTACGATGTTCAGGTGGGTACTAGAGTAATTGATGGCCGTATTCAGATTGACGCTTCCTATACTGTTCCAATAAATATCTGCAGTGCCTTTACCTTCATTACAGCTTATGAGGGCGCAAAAAATATCCCTGGAATACTGGAGTCAAAGGTGATTTCTAGGGTCGGCAATAAGGTGCGGGTCTATAGAGTTATCGAAGAGCAAATTCTATTTTTTCCAATCGAGCTTAAATCTACTATTGAATACACGGAAGTACCAAATCGCTTGGTAACTTTTGAGCAAATTAGCGGCGATACAAAGTTATATAGGGGCAGCTGGAGACTCCCCCCAGACAAAGATTCAACGATATTTAAGTACGAGGCCTTAGTAGAGCCCCATTCACTAATTCCTTCGAGCGTCACTGAGTACTTTATGAAAAATAGTCTTAAAGAGCGCTTTGAATTGATGGCTCAAAAGGCTCGAGAAACTAGGGCATCTACGACAATAGCCTGTAAATAATAGATTAACCAATCCTACGCTCCGGTCGATTCTGCCCCGGGCCACCAAGAAACACTAAAACCACCTTCGGGTGGTTTTTTGATTTGTACGATTTACTTGGGCATGTTACCTTGAATTGTTCCATTAACGAGAGCTCAAGATGCTGAGTCAAAAGATTAAGACTTTTCTAACACCATTTTTTGAGGCAACCCCTGCCTGCCTATTAGTTATGGTCGAGGGCAATATTTGGTTGGCGACTGTAGCACATCTTCTAAAAGCAGTAGAGACAGGTTTTATTACTGCTACTGGTGTTCTTATCCTGTCTTTGTTTACTCACCGTTGGCTTGGTAATAAGTATGTTGTAGCAGGCATAACTGGCGGCATGTGCTTTATTGCTGATTTATTGGCGCATCCAAGCCAATTTGGTGGCGCCTCTACAGAAGCAATTGTGACCGGCATTTTTACTGCTTTAATTTCTTTGACCTTGAATGTGTTGGGAAAGAAAATTTTCTTACGTTTACGAAATAATTCATGAAGCATTAATTAGGGCGTCAGCCATCCTGGGCCCTAGTCGAAGCTGCTCCCAGCTACCAAGAAACACTAAAACCACCTTCGGGCGGTTTTTTCTTTAATAGGGTCTAGAATGACCAATGTTGTATTTCATATTAAGGCTCTTTAGCTCAATTCCATTGGCAGCCCTTCAAGTGATTGGGGCTTGCATAGGGCTATTGATTTACTTGTGCTCCCCCCGGTACCGCAGGCGCCTCTATAAAAATCATCAGAACGCCGCCAATTATTCTGGATTTAAATTAACCCCTTGGAGGGTGGCGGCTGAATCCGGGATGATGATCGCCGACACATTATGGATTTGGAGGCATCCAAAATCCTCCATTAATAAAGTAAGCATAGAAAACTTAGATCAAATTATTGAGCTCTCTAAAAATGGAAATGGCTTAATTGTTCTTGCTTCACATTTGGGTGGGTTTGAAATAGTGCCTCGTATTTTTGCTCAGCATACGCGGGCAACGGTAATGTATAGGCCGGCTCGAAAAGAGTGGGTGAATGATTTAATGCTTAAATCTCGAAAGCATTCTCAGATGGTATTTGTTGAGGCAAATATTGGCGGAGTTCGTCAAATTAAGCGAGCTCTAGTAAAGGGTGAGGTAGTAGGCCTATTGGCAGATCAGGTACCGAGCGTTGGTGATGGAGTTTGGGCTAAATTTTTTAATCAATACGCCTATACAACTACATTTCCAATCAAACTGGCCCGTCAAGCTAATGTAGCAATTCTTTTTGTTGGAGCGGAGAGATTAGGATTGGGCAAGGGCTGGAGAATTAGGAGTCGACTAATGCCAGAAGCATTTCCAGATTGTCTAGTTGATGCTTGCAGAGAAATGAATCAATATTTTGAGGAGATGATAGTTTCCAAGCCACATCAATATATGTGGTCTTATAACCGCTATAAAAGGCCGGCTGGAGCAGAAATAGCCCCTATAGAGTAATGTATCCCCATCTTTGGTCGACCCCGCCCTGGGCCCCAAGAAACACTAAAATCATCTAAGGGTGATTTTTTCGTTTAGTTTGGTTATTATGGGTAAGCTAATTTTTGCTAAATTGGCAATGCAAGCCTAATACAAAATCCCCTAGGAGAAGAAATGAATAAATCAGAATTAGTAGAAAAGATTGCCAATGACACAGATATTTCTAAAGCGTCTGCAGACAGAGTCCTTAGCGTAGCAATTGAAACAATCATCAAGGCTGTTACTAAAGGTGATGATGTTCAGTTAATCGGCTTTGGCACTTTTAAATCTGGCAAACGCGCAGCGCGTATCGGGCGTAACCCACAAACTGGTGCTGAGCTTAAGATCCCAGCAGCCAAGACGGTTAAGTTTGGTGCTGGCAAAGCATTTAAGGATGCGGTTAATAAACGTAAGTAATTACTAGATTAAGCATCCTCGGCCCTGGTCGATTTCACCCCGGGCCACCAAGAAACACTAAAACCACCTTCGGGTGGTTTTTTCATTTATTGAACTTGCTAAACCGTAAAAATCCTATACTAGGATACTTCTTCAAACTATCTACATATTGCTTAACTAGAAAAAGAGGATATAAATGAGGCGAATATTAAAAGCTGTTTTTGGGGCTATGTTTTTATTAATGTTAGTAGCGTGCGCTACCAGTAGTACTTCTTCAATTGGCTACACTAGTTGCCAGCCTTCTACTGTAGATGCGAGCTGTACATTCGGGGGATGATTGCCGTATATTTAAAAACAGGATAGTTGATATAGAATTAGCCAATACTTATTTGCATATATAAATCAAATATTCTCAAAATAATATGAGCTGATTCTAACTAGATGTTTGCTTAAGCCTAATGAAAGATTTATAAGGGGGTAAAAATGAAATTAATTAACTGCTTGCTGATATCTGCCGCACTATTGCCGATGGCTACCTACGCTCAGAGCCCTGCTCCAAAAATCATGTCCATATCGAATTTGGATGCCAATAACGATCAGGCTGTTAGCAAAGACGAAGCGCTAAAAGCTGGTATGCCAGAGGCTACCTTCAAAAAAATTGATAAAGATAACAGCGGTCAAATTAGCAAGGCAGAACTCAATGCTTATAGAGTTCAAAACAATTCAATCAGCGCTATAGACGCTGACAAAGATGGAAAAATTAGCAAAGCTGAAGCTATGAAAATGGGTATGTCAGCTCAAGAATTTAGAATATTAGATAAAGACAACAACGGGTACATCACACAAGCCGAGTGGGACACTGGAGACTGGATCATTTGGTAAGCCGCCGAAATCAAATTTTTAGTATTGAAATTCCTTCTGTTGCTGGTTCGATTTCACCTCGGGTCGCTAAGAAACACTAAAACCACCTTCGGGTGGTTTTTTATTACACTCCATATATGAATGAGAAACTAAGTAGTAAGGTTTTGACCGTACTCTTTGCTTTGTTACTTGCAAGCCCTTCTTGGGCAGTAGGAGAATTTAATATGGATGGTATGCCTGATCTAACTACAGCAAAACTCAACCAAGTATGTAGTGAGATAGCAGATGGTAAAGTAAAAGAACAAGATTTTAATCAAGGATTATGCATTGGGATTATTTTAGGGGTTGAAGATAATGCTAATTACGACAACAAAATTTGTGTTCCCAAAAATATTGGCATTAAAGAGCGCGCTCAAGTTGTAAGAGATTATGTTGCCTTGCAGCCAAATAGAATGAATGAAGCTTTTGCCTCTCTTGTCTTTGATGCAATGATAGAAAAGTGGCCCTGTTCTTTTAAGTAAGCGTAAAGCTTTTTGTCGCGGTTTGATTCCGCCCCTCGCCACTAGCAAGTTTTAAAACTACCTTTGGGAATTTCTTCATTTGGCTTTGGAATTGATTTAATCAATATATGTTCTAATTATTAGATGTATATTCCTTCGCACTTTCTTGAGACTGATCTACAGAAGATCTCTCAATTTATTAAGACCCACCCTCTTGGGCTGATGGTTGCCAATGTTGATGGGGAGCTTGTTGGAAATCACCTCCCTTTTATGGCGCCCAATGGAAATATAGCCGTTGGAATTAAACTAATTTCGCATACAGCTAAAGCAAATCCAATATGGAAAATTGGCGAGAAAAAGCAAAAAGTATTGCTGGTATTTTCTGGATATGAAACCTATATCAGTCCATCTTCGTACCCCACAAAGAGTGAAACCCATAAAGTGGTTCCTACCTATAACTATTTAAGCGTTCACATCAATGGAACACTGTCGGCCATTCAAGATGAAGAGGATAAACATCAAATTGTGAAGATCCTAACGGAGAAAATGGAATCAAGCAGAAAAGATCCGTGGGCCGTTGCAGATGCTCCAAAAGATTACATTGAAACTATGCTCGCAAATATTGTAGGAGTTGAACTACTGGTTGAAAAAATGGAAGCGAAGTGGAAAGTTAGTCAAAATCGTCCCGCCAGGGATCGCCAAGGTGTTATTGATGATCTCAGGGAGAATGTGAACGACTCTAATAGCCTGGAGATGGCAAGAGAGATTGAAGCGCTAGGTGGTTTGAAGCCAGATCATCAATCCTAGGCCCTAGTCGATACCGCGCCGAGCTATTGTTATTTCGCGCCCTTCTTTAGAGTCCAGGCGCTTGGGTGCTGCTCAAAACCAAGGGGCTCATAATATTCTCTTGCCTTTGGGGCAGCCAGCAAAACTAACATACATTCTGACCCAAGATCTGATTTAGTTTTCTCAATCAATTGCTTCCCAATGCCCTGCCTTTGGTATTGAACATCTACAGCCAGGTCAGATAGATACGCGACATATGAGAAATCAGTCAAGGATCTAGAAATACCAATCAATTTACCCTCATCCCATGCTGAAATAATCAAATTAGCATGCTTATACATGTTCTCAAATGCTTGGCGATTATGAATAGGGCGTCTTTCCCCAAGTGTCGACCTAATGTATAAATCTATCGCTTGATCACCAGAGATTTTGGCTGAACTGGAATAGGTAATTTTCATATTTTTACTTTTAATAAAAAATACCAGTCTATAGAGGCCCTATTAAAAAGTAAATCAAGGAACAGGCATTCTAGACCCTGGTCGATTTCACTCTGAGCCACCCAGAATCTGAATTGCCCATCTTATTAGGATACTTTCTTTTGCTCGGATCGTGATTTTATGTACGGCAATGTCATAGATTCGTGCTCTAATGCCACTCAATATGATTACTGTCGTTATTGCCTCTTATAAATACGGACACCTTGCCGCACATTGCGTCGAGTCACTGCTCTCACAAACTATTCCTCCCAAAAGGATTCTATTTGTTGATGATGGCGGCTTAGATTGCAGCCATTTGCCAAACCTATACCCAGATATTGAATATATATTGAGGCATAAAAATTTAGGGATTGTTGATAACTTTCAAGACATACTGTCCCAAATCAATACAGAGTACGTGTTATTTATAGGCGCTGATAATTGGTTACGTTCAGATGCAATTGAGTTGTTATCTAACGCCAGTACCGATATAGTTACCTACGATATTATTGTTACAGGCGAATTAAAAGAAGAAATCTTGGATCGGGTGCCTGGTGAAGCCCAACCTTATCAGGGCGACTTATATTGGGATCGCCAAGAACAGCACCATGGATCAATGATGTATCGCACAGTTTTTGGCCAAAAAATTAGCTATAAAAAGAGATATGAAGATGGCGCCCACCCTCAAGAGGATTGGAACCTATGGGATAAGATGCTTGAACAAGGCGCCACAGTCACAAGCCTCAAAGAGGGGCTTTTATTCTATAGAAGACATCGGGAAAATTTTTTAAAATACTCTCATGAAGCTTTACAGCCAATAGAATTAGAAGTAAGTGGCGCCTTTCAAGAATAAGCAAGCAATAGAATTACATTCAAATGAGTCGATTAATTCAAAAAATTCTTACTTTAATGTTTGCGCTTAGCGGTTTAGTCTTTACGACACAGGTAAGCGCTGGTTTAGCTGATGATCTAAAAGATGGCCAGCATGTTCTGCTAATGAGACACGCTGATGCTCCTGGCTATGGAGACCCTCCTGGGTATGTCATTAGTCAGTGTCCCACTCAGCGTAACTTGGGTGATTATGGCAAAAGACAAGCCAAGGCAATAGGGATATGGTTAACCAACCAAGGCATTCAAAAGGCGGATGTTTTTAGTAGTCCTTGGTGCAGATGTTTAGATACAGCAAACCTTCTAAATAAAGGCCCCATAAAAATTGAACCATCTCTCGGATCATTTTTTGACAATATGAGTCTAGAAAAGAGGCAAACAAAAGAATTGGAGGGGTTCATTAAAAGTGAGTTGGCCAAGCAATCGAAGGTGCCGCTCATTTTGGTAACACACCATGTCAATATTCAAGCCTACACTGGGAAAGTGGTTGGAGTGGGTGATATGGTTTTAGTGAGGGTGAATAAAAACGGAGAACATCTTTCTTATACAATTTATCCAAGCCCCAAGGTCTAAGGGCAGAGCTGGGTATCCTTAGTCCTTGTCGATTCGGCCCCGTGCCACCAAGAAACACCAAAACCACCTTCGGGTGGTTTTTATTTTCTGTGTTTGCTAAATTTGAAAAATCCTATGCTACGATAACTCCTTCAACCCATATACATGTTGCTTAACTGCAAAGATAGGATATATATGAATCGAATATTAAAAGTCGTCTTTGCGGCTATGCTTACAGTAATTTTAGTAGCATGCAGCGCTACTTGCAGGTCTTCATCTGGCTATGGTGGCTGTCAGAGTACTATGGATGAGTCGCGCTGTGTAGGTGGATAACCAATAATAGAGCTCTCGTTTAAAGTCCTCATGAGTCCACTAAAACCACCTTCGGGTGGTTTTTTTATTTGGGTTTGCTGGAACTTGCGCGAGCGCCTAAGGATGGCTTCATCATTGGGGCGGCAACCGTTTCTACTTCGGCTGCTAATCCCGCTATCAATCCCAAAACTGGATACGATCCCATTAAAGATTTCACTACTATTACAAATATTGCTGCCACTCCAAATATCATTGCCGTGAATCTCAGCTTTACAGAAAAAGTGTTTAAAACTTTTTTAGAAGTTGAAGAAAGGATGAATTTGCGCAGCGGCTTCACCCCAATCTAGACCTTATAAATTTTTATACCTTCTCTAAAATGCTCACCAAATGGTGCCCGCTTCTAGCTTGATAGGCAATAAAAAATTTTCCCTTAAATCCATACATGCTGGCCCAGTTAGCATTGTCATCAAAGTATTTTTCAAATGTAGTGTTAGTTATTTGATTGATATGGGTTGGATCTATGAAAGCGGGAGCAAATGGGTACATTGGGGTATACGAAAAAAAGACTCCCCCAGGCTTTAGTGTCCGATATATTTCATTCATTAACTCAATAAAAGGAAACCTTCTATCGGGAGCATAAATAAGTCTTGGGATATGCTCTAGGAAATCATATGCAGTTATGTAATCGAAACTACAATCATCAAAAGGAATTTTTTCAACATTTAAGTCGGCATATTTGATCCCCTTAGCCTTATTTTCCCTAATATCTATTCCGTATACCTGATCAGCATCAAAAGGATTTCTTGGCGAATTACCGCAACCTATATCTAAAGAAGACGAATTTGACCTAGACATTGACTGCGCGCAAAACTTTTTATAGCAAAAACTAAGATTATTAATTTCGGGAAGATCAATTAGTGAGTCGTAAGAAATATAAGCAAGCCTAAGGGTTTTGTAATAGAGGCTTATTTTCTTGAAAATATTCATGTTCAGTATGCTTACGATTAATTTAGTTTTACTTTAACTCATAGTTATAGTCGGTAATACAACCAAAGCCTGGTAATAAGTGTATACGCTGGCTATGGCGACTAAAAGGATGTTACCTAGTGGCGCTCCATACATTATCTAACCACCAAAAGAAATCCAGCAATGGGCGAGTTTATAGAAATAAGGCCCAGCCTATTCAGCCCCAGAGACCCAACAGGCATCTAAACTGCCTTGGGATAGTTTAGATTTGGGCGCTGTTCAAGCAAGAATTAAATAATCGGTATATAAAATAGAGACTCTCAACTACAGGCGCCCAAATGAAAAAAATACTTCTAGTAACTTTATTATTCCTTTTAACAAATGGGCTATCTCAAGCCGCAGACACTGCGCCTCCTTCTAAGTCAGATCCTACTTGGCTAACCCAAGCAAGAGCAAGCATTAAGTCTGAAAAATATAATCAAGCGATACAGGAATTGCAGGCCGCCAATGAAACAAGCTCGGCTGATTGGAATAATTTGTTGGGTTACAGTCTTCGCAAGAAGCAGCCACCCGATTTAGTTGGCGCTGAAAAATACTACCAAGCCGCCTTGAAGATAGATCCAAATCATCGCGGGGCTCTCGAATATTATGGAAAGCTCAAGTTAATCAATAACGACCTGCCGGGCGCTGAGGTCTTATTGGCTAGGTTGGATAAAGCCTGTACTTTTGGTTGTGAGGAATATTCTGATTTAAAAGAGGCAGTACAAAAATATAAATCTAAAAAGTAAGACTTGGATGTCCTAGGTCCTAACCAATTCTGCCATGAGTCACAAAATTAAAATAATGCCCTGCTTTGTGCGGGGCATTTTCTATTGATTTGATCGATGAGATTTGATGAGTTTGGACGATCTTGCGCTATTACTAGCATTCTAAAGTTTCAGCTGTTACTGTAGACCTTTTATATCGTAGCTTAACTATATTTACTTTTAGTCCCGATCGCATATTATGAGAAGAGATTATTAGAGGATTTTATGCAACAGGAATACAAAAAACTTCGCTGGTTCTTAATTAGAGCAAAGAATCGACTTTTATATTCGGCCATTACAGGTATTGCCGCATTCTTTTTGCTTGAGGGGCACCACCCATCTACTCGTTTTTTAATGGCATGGAGTTGTGCCTCATTAACCTATTTGATCTCAGTATTTGTGATGATGCAGTATTTCAATAGAGGAAAAGTTTCTCACCTTAGCAATCATCAAGATGAAGGCCAATCATTCATCTACGTCGTTTCTCTTCTTGCGAGTGCCGTGAGTTTGACGGCTATTTTTATTCACGTTGGTGACATGAGCGAAATTCCTCTTAAAGATCGCATACTTGGCGTGATAATGACAGGAGGCACCTTTTTTATTTCTTGGTTAGTGTTGCATACGGCTTATGCCGTTCATTATGCGCGCGCTTATTATATGAACTTCAAAGAAGATGCTGTGTTAACACCACTTATTTTCGCCGGTACTAGATACCCAAGCTACGCAGACTTCTTTCATTTTTCAGTCGTGATCGGAATGACTTGTCAAACCGCTGACGTTATTATTGCGGATCAGAAAATTAGAAGTCTAGTTACTACACATAGCCTTTTATCCTTTATTTTTAATGCAACCTTGCTGGGCCTAACAATGAGTTTAGTGGGCGGTCTCTTAGGCTAGTTGCTGCCAAGGTAGTGCCGCCTCTTTATATTTACCTTGGGTAAAAGATCGCCTTGCTGGTAAAACTTTGGCGAATGCTTGCCCGCAAAATTGAAGGCAATTTGTGTGATTGACCATTTAGATCATCTTGTTTTAACTACGGCAAAAGAGACTGAGTGCATTGATTTTTACACTCGCGTATTGGGTATGAAATTGGAGGTATTTATTGGCGGCACTCCCCCAGTTGAGCGCAAAGCGTTTAAGTTCGGAGCCCAAAAGATCAATTTACATATTAAGGGCAGGCAGTTTGAGCCCAAAGCAAATACCCCAACCCCAGGCGCTCTGGACCTTTGTTTTCTTGCTGATAGACCGCTGATGGAAGTTATTCGTCAGCTAGAGAAAGAGGCTTGGCCAATTATTGAGGGCCCTATTGTTCGTACCGGAGCAACTGCAAAAATTAACTCGGTTTACGTTCGCGATCCTGATCAAAATTTGATTGAGATTAGCGAGCTACTTCCTTAATTTCTTAAGCTATCTAGACAGCATGACTTTTCAAGAGCTGCTCACCCAAGCTTTTGTCCTTGGTTTCTTGGGTTTAGGTGCAGGCGTTTTGGGTGGGGTGATCGGTTTTGGGACTACGATTATCTTAATGCCAGCCTTGGTGTATTTTTACGGCCCAATTCAAGCAATTCCAGTGATTGCGCTAGTTGCCACAGTCGCAAATCTCTCCCGTATTTTTTTATGGTGGAGCGTAATCAATTGGAAAGTGTGTTTTGTCTATAGCATCACCGCAATACCTGCAGTGATATTGGGCGTGAATACCTTAGTCACCCTGAATGATCGACTGGTTGAAATTACTCTTGGCCTTTTTCTTATTCTGCTTATTCCGATTCGCAGATGGATGCGCAAACAGAATTTTTATCTTAAGCTATGGCAAATGAGTTTAGTTGGCGCTGGGATTGGCTATCTCACTGGCATTGTAGCGACAACGGGCGCGATTAATACGCCATTCTTTTTAGCATTTGGTTTGAGTAAAGGCGCTTTTTTAGGTACCGAGGCTGCTAGCACCCTATCTATTTTATTTACCAAAGGCATTACTTTTCATCAGCTAGGATTTTTAAATACTAGGGCCATTATTCAAGGTCTATTGATTGGCAGTTGCGTATTATTGGGCTCCATCTTTTCCAAAAGAATTGTTTTGGCCTTACCTGAAAAGAAGTTTTTATTGCTAATGGAGCTAGTAATGCTGATTTCGGGGATATCCATCCTAGCCATGTCTTTTTAAAGCAACTGTTATAAATAATTGGACTGTAATTTAGAGTGTCGGGATATAATTTTCTGAAGCAGGAGAGTGAGGGGCAGCCCTCCACCGAAGGCGCAACCTCCCATAAACGCTCAGGTATCCCAAAGGAAGGTACTGCTTATCCTAAATAGCCGTCTGGAGAGCCACCATTTTTATGGTGCACCGAAGGAGCAAGCCCTAAGCCAGGCTTAGGGTGAATCTCTCAGGTAT
>Ga0114966_10002617_pt1 | contig 15997 bp, 13 predicted proteins | sample M_130207_XF_Meta_FD_87029 | JGI IMG/M metagenome (GOLD analysis project Ga0114966, IMG submission 87029) | Freshwater microbial communities from Lake Montjoie, Canada to study carbon cycling - M_130207_XF_MetaG | ecosystem: Environmental > Aquatic > Freshwater > Lake | place: Lake Montjoie...
CCTGAATGATTTTTACGAAGACATGCAACGTTGGTCTTTTAATTTACAAGTGTATTTTTTAAATAGCCGCTTTGGACAAATACAAGAAATTAGGAGCAAAGGTAAAACAGTAATTCAAGACAGGACGATTTATGAAGATGCTTATATTTTTGCACCTAATTTGCATGCTATGGGCTTAATGACTACCCGTGATTTTGAAAATTATTTTGCTTTGTTTAAATTGATGGAATCTTTTATTTCTCCTCCCGATTTATTAATTTATTTGAGGGCATCCATACCTACCTTGGTAAATCAGATTCAAAAACGTGGGCGTGATTATGAAAATGCAATTCGATTAGACTATTTAAAACGATTGAATGAACGTTATGAAGCATTTATAAGTTCCTATGACCAGAATCATCCTGGTGCTAAACTTTTAATTGTGGATGTTGACAATATAAATTTCCTTGAAAAACAAGAAGATCTGGGACTTATTATCAATAAAATTGATGCTGAAATTAATGGATTGTTTTAGAAAAATAGGCTATTAAATCATACTAATATTTAAAGGGATATTATTTGAAATTTATATGGTTTTTAAATTCAATAAATATATAATAAACAATAAATAAATAATTTAAAATTTATATAATGGCATTAGAGGAAAAAATAAATTCGGATATCAAAACGGCTATGCTTGCAAGAGATGCTGCTAAATTAGAAGCGCTACGTGCTGTAAAATCTGCTATATTATTATTAAAAACCTCTGCCGAAGGCTATAATGATGATACAGAGTTAAAAGCCCTTCAAAAAATGGCAAAACAACGTAAAGAAACCGCTGATATATATATAACTCAAAATCGTAAAGATTTAGCCGATGTGGAATTGTTTCAAGCAGGTATTATTGAAGCCTATCTGCCTAAACAAATGAGTTCTGAAGAAATAAAATCTGAAATTTCCAAAATTATTATAGCAGTTGGAGCTTCTTCGGCTGCAGATATGGGTAAAGTAATGGGTATTGCTTCTAAACAATTAGCTGGTAAGGCTGATGGTAAAACCATTTCGGCAATTGTTAAGGAATTGTTGAGTAATTAGATAATTGTCAATTATTTTTTGCTATTATATCCCTATAATAATGTATGCATTCAATTACAGGGGAAACTGAACACCTAATAATAAAATATTTTGCAAAGTGTAAAAGCTATGATTCACCTTTCCACTGCCAATAGCCAATACATTTGTGTAATTTGCCCAAGTACCTTTTACAGTATATTCCATAAAAAAATATTTGAAAGCATCATATCGTATTCCACTTTCAATACCAAATATATATCCAGCAATATGAAAACGATTATTTAAGCGCTGTCCAAATAAGGTAATATCTGTTCTTGGAATAACAATACCTCCTCCAATTTTTACAATGCCACTTACCCAATGTTTCTTGTTTGCAGTAACTAAAAATTGTTGCCGCTTAATCATATTTAACATTAAAAAGTTTGCTCCATCAGAATGTTCAAAAGCTAAAAAATTTATTGCTTGTACTACTGTGTCTTGATTATAGTATTGTCCACGAATGGTTCCCTCCAATCGTAAATTTTGATAATTAACCATCACATATTTGGTATGATCGAAATTTATTTCTATTCCTAAATCATTCTTATCATTAAAATAATATCCAAGACGGTAATTGTATTGTGGTATCGTTAAATCAGAAGTCAAAAGTTTTTTAAAACCTGGACGATCTTCTGCTTTTAAGCCAAAGAGAGTAAAATCGTATGAATCGTAATTATTGGTTACTGGGTTGAACTCTCCTGAAGTATTTTTGAAATGAATATCACTTTTCGAAAACCAATCTCGATTATAACCCCACATAAAATATATAGATCCTTTACCAACTTTATTTTGGCCCGGACAGTTGCATATTTCTTCTTGTGAATAAAGTTCAAAATTAATTAGCAAAAAAGCTATTAAGAGAATTGGTAATTTATAATACATCTCATTTATATTCTAAAAATATGCATCACAAATATACTATCAAAATATTTCAATTAGTGAATTAATGAGCTTTTTTTTCAGGTTTTTCAATGAAAAACATAAAGTATTTACCTTGTAGATCCTTTTAAAATGATATTACAACCATTTTATATAATCAATTCATATTTTTTTTTAAATTTTATTCGATTAATTTAATTATAATTGCTTGTAGCGAATTACTCAAAATCCTGTTTTACATCAGCGCATAAAAGATATGTGTTTTTAACAAACTATATTTATAATAATTTAATAAATCTTAAAATCGAATAATGAACTTATTATTATTAAAGAATTATACTTTAAGTATTAATAACTTGGATTCAACTAAAAAATGACTACAATAAATAAAATATTACAAATCCTTTTTTTTGCATTTATAATTTGGCTGTTTACTAAAATTTTTGTTTTCCAAACCTTTCAAATTTACACACCCTCTATGCACAATTCAATGCATGAAGGTGATTATATATTAGTAAATAAATTAGCTTACGGGCCTCGATTTCCTATTACACCGCTTTCCTTCTCGTGGGGTAACCAACATTTGTTTTTAGATTGGATAAAATTGCCTTACTTAAGAATCCCGGGGTATTCCTCTGTTAAAAAAAATGATATTATCGTATTTAATCTTCCTATACCTAACAATCTTCCGACAGATGAGCTTACTGAATATGTAAAACGTTGCGTTGGCTTGCCTGGCGATAATATTTTAATAAATAATGGGCAGGTATTTATAAATGGTGAAAAATTGGCAGAAACTGAAAATATATTATTTAACTATACCATAACTACCAATGGCAATAATATTGATTCCATTGTATTAAATAAACTTAGAAACTATGCACCCAATAATAGATTTACAGGAAATAAGCACCATGTTTTTATTTCAGAAAATAATGCAGATTCAATATTAAATTTAAAGGATATAAACTTTGTCGAAAAAAATATCACTACTATAGAAACATATTCTTCCAAATATTTCCCGAATAATACAGCTGTTAAATGGAATATGGATCATTTTGGGCCTCTCTACATTCCCAAGCAAGGTGATAGCATTGTATTAGATAATAAAAATTTAATTTTTTATAAAAAAATTATAGAACAGCACGAAAATAATACTGTTGAAAATAAAAACGACTCTGTTTTTATAAATAGGAAATATGCTAAAACCTACACTTTTAAAATGAATTATTTTTTTGTTTTGGGCGACAACCGTTATAACTCAATTGATTCTAGGTACTGGGGATTCGTTCCGGAAAATCATTTAATTGGTAAAGCTTCTTTTATACTTTACTCATCTAACAATAAGTAGTTATAAAATAACAATAGCTGATTTTCCAATACTATTTATAATTTTTTTTTCTGCTTCAGCTCATTATTTTTGCAATTAAAATATATTTTTTATTTAAATTAATATTCGTTCCTAAACCCTATTTCAATACTTTTTTAAAAATCTTAATATTATTATTATATTTACAATAGATTGTAATTTTTTAGATTAACATCTTTTTTTAATTTTAATATATTGTTTTAAATCTTGTTTTTATTAGGTCAAAAAAATATTATAATAAATTATTTATATAAAGAAAAAATAAACTATAAAAATGGCAGAAGCTTATATTTATGATGCAGTGCGCACTCCCAGAGGAAAAGGGAAAAAAGATGGAGCCCTTCACGAAGTTCCCGCATTACGTTTACTAACAACAACTTTTAACGCCATTCGCGAAAGGAATAATTTAGATACTTCGTATGTAGAGGATGCTATTATCGGTTGTGTTACTCAAATTGCTGAACAAGGTTCCGACATTGCAAAAACTGCTGCTATCGCCGCTGGATATAGTAATAATACTGCAGGGGTTTCATTGAACCGGTATTGTGGCTCTGGATTGGAAGCTATTAATCAAGCGGCAGCATATATTATGTCAGGATTTACAGACCTCATAGTTGCAGGTGGTGTGGAATCTATGTCGCGGGTTTTAATGGGAGCTGATGGCTTTGCATTATTCTCAGATCCCAATATGATTCTTAAGCATCACATAGTTCCTCAAGGCATATCAGCCGATTTGATTGCTACCAAATATGGCTATAACCGCTCCATTCTCGATGCATTTGCTGTAGAATCGCACCTTCGTGCAACTACTGCATGGAATGAAGGTAGGTTTCAAAAATCAATAGTTCCTGTTAGAGATTTGAATGGCATTACTATCATTGAAAAAGACGAAATTGTGCGTGCCGATACTACGCTTGAAAAACTTTCTTCACTAAAGCCAGCATTTGAATCCATTGGTGCTATGGCAGGTTACGATGCTGTTGCTATTCAGCAATATCCAGAAGTGGAAACATTGTTGCATCCGCACCATGCAGGTAATTCTTCAGGTATTGTTGATGGAGCTTCTCTTGTGCTTATTGGTAGTAAAAAAATTGGCATTAAATTAAACCTTAAACCAAGAGCAAAAATACGATCCTTTGCTGTGGTTGGTGCTGAACCTACCATCATGCTTACGGCACCTTCTCCTGCATCATTAAAGGCATTAAAAAAAGCAAAAATGAACGTTTCAGATATCGATCTATTCGAAATAAATGAAGCCTTTGCTGTGGTTCCTCTCCGCTTTATGGAAGAACTAAATATTGCTCCTGATAAAGTAAATGTAAATGGTGGCGCTATTGCTATGGGACACCCCTTGGGTGCTACGGGTGCTATGCTCTTAGGAACTGTTTTAGATGAATTGGAAAGAACTAATAAACAAACCGGACTTATTACCCTCTGTATTGGCGGCGGAATGGGCATTGCTACAATAATTGAACGGGTATAATATTTACATACTTTTTTACTAAATGATTTTTTTTACCATTTGATTAATATTTAATATTAAAATTTTAATACTTGCAAATAATCTTTAATTAGGAACTACTTTTTCTCTATATGATACACTACACAAAAGACATAGATGGTATTGCAACCATAAGCTTTGATAATTCAAAATCAAACGTAAATGTAATTGATGCTGAATTTCTTGGCGACTTTGAAATTAACATTAGTAATGCTATTGCCGATACAGCTGTAAAAGGAATTATCCTTACATCGTCAAAAAAAGATTTTATGCTGGGTGCTGATTTGAAAATGATAATGGGCATTGATGAACCAAAATTAATCATGGCAATAACCAATCGGCTTCATGCTGTGCTAAGAAAAACTGAAACCGGAGGGAAACCTGTGGTTGCAGCCATTAATGGAACAGCCCTCGGTGGTGGATACGAATTGTGTCTTGCTTGTCATTATCGCATCGCTGTTAATGATTCTAAAATTCAAATTGGATTGCCTGAGGTATTGCTTGGATTGCTTCCCGGAGGAGGAGGTACTCAAAAATTACCTCGCATGATAGGCGTACTAGAAGCATTGCCATTATTACTCGAAGGTAAAAAGCTACGGCCTGATCAAGCCTTGAAACTTGGCTTAGTTAATCAATTGGTTGATTCCAACGAACAACTTATTATTGCTGCAAAACAATGGATTAATAATGTTGGTAAGGCTTTACAACCTTGGGATGAGAGCGGATTTGTTATTCCTGGCGGCGGGATACAAAGTCCTAAATTATTAATGGCCCTGCCTGCTGCTGCCGGACTGGTCCTCAAAAAAACTTATGGTAATTACCCTGCCCCTATTGCCATTATAAACTGTATTTATGAGGGCTTACAGCTTTCTATAGATAAGGCATTAACTGTAGAATGCAGATATTTTACACATTGTGTATTAAGTTCTGAATCAAAAAATATGATTCGCACGCTGTTCATTAATATGAATGAAGCAAATAAAGGTGCAGCCAGACCATCGGGCATTCCACCAACAAATCTCAATAAAATTGGTATTCTTGGAGCTGGAATGATGGGAGCAGGTATTGCTTATGTAGCAGCAACAAATGGTTTAAATGTTGTATTAAAAGATGTTACAATAGAAGCTGCCGAAAAAGGAAAAGCATATTCTGTTAAATTGTTAGATGAAAAACTTGCTAATAATTTACTTAGCAAAGAAAAGTATGACGAAATACTGGCTCGAATAGTAACTACAAATAATCCTGCTGGTATTGCCGATTGTGATATGGTGATTGAAGCAGTTTTCGAAAATCGTGAATTAAAAGCGGCTGTTACCAAAGAATCTGAAGTAGTGCTTGGACCCAATGCTGTTTTTGCATCCAACACTTCTACCCTACCCATTTCAGGATTAGCAAAAGCTTCGGCACGACCTCAAAATTTTATTGGCATTCACTTTTTCTCTCCTGTTGATAAAATGCAGCTAGTGGAAATTATTTTAGGTGCTAAAACTTCTGATTATGCTATTGCCATGGCAATTGACTTGGTAAAAAAAATAAAAAAAACTCCTATAGTTGTGAATGATGGTAGAGGATTTTATACCACTAGGGTGGTATTAACTTATATATTTGAAGGACTGGAATGCCTTGCTAATGGTGTTTCTCCAGCACTAATTGAAAATGCAGGTAAAATGGCCGGCATGCCAGTAGGGCCTTTAGCATTAGCCGATGAATTAAGCCTGGAACTATGTTATAAAATAAATAAACAAACAGAATTGGATACAGGAAAAATAAGTAACGACGCTGCAATATCAGTAATTAATAAATTTTTTGAAGAATTAGACCGACCTGGTAAAAAAGCTAAAAAAGGATTTTATGATTATCCTGAAGGTGGCAAAAAAGTATTATGGACGGGAATTGCCGATGTATACCCTCAATTGTCAAAGCAACCCGAGGTAGAAGAGATTAAAAAGCGACTATTATTCATCCAGTCGCTTGAAGCTGTTAAATGTATCGAGTCGAAAATTGTAAATAAACCTGCCGATGCTGATATTGGTTCAATTTTAGGATGGGGATTTGCTCCTTATTCAGGAGGCGTAATTTCTTATATTGATACCATAGGATTAAAGAAATTTGTGGCTGATTGTAACCTGCTTGCTAAAAAATATGGCAAACGCTTCAAGCCTACCACTAAAATGAAAGAAATGGCTGTAAAAGGAAAATATTATTATCAAGACAAAAAAGCTGAAGTGCTGGAAATTATTTAATAAATAACTGGCTGCGTTAATTAGTTAAATAATTTAACATAATTATCCCACAATACTATTGGGCGGTTATAATGTAGTAAAGAAAAGTACTATTTTTTATTTTTTATTTCAACCCTAATTACCACTGCTGGTAGGTATTTTCAATCAAGAGCATAGAGGCTAGGATTTAAAATCAGCAAATAAATAGATTTGGATTGCAAATCCAAACCAACCCTAGGATACATTATAGTAAAGACAAATGCAATTTTTTTTGTAATTGTTTTTCCAATCCAGTTTTTCCCCTTATTCCACCAATAAATTACATCCCCTAATATCACTATTATCAAAGCGCCCAAGCACTTCAAATGATTTCCTTGAAATTGTTTTACCTAAATCTTGTGTGGCAATAAATGAACAGGAATTAATATTGGCAAGATCGATAATATTGATGCCGCCAGTTTTATTATTTGGTAAAAAAGAAAAAGGATCATTCATATCACGGATCATAATTTTTAACCATGGAGGTAAATTAAAAATGCCAGCTCCTGTTGAATACGCTTGCGATAATAACTCTGTCATTCCATATTCACTATGTATTTGCTTTAGGCCAAAACCTTTACATAAAACAGCGTGCAACTCCTCCCTCACCATTTCTGAACGTTTACCCTTCATCCCTCCCGTTTCCATAACAATTGTGTGGTTTAATTGGAATTTCTCCTTCTCAATTAAATCAAGCAATGCATAACTTACACCCAATAATAAAGTTTTTTGCCCTTGTTGTTCAAGTTCATTAAGCCGTATTATTAATTCATTATAATTGTTTAAATAAAAACCCTCCAATGAATTTTTACTCCTTTTTATTAAATCTTCTGCCATGTATATTAATGAAGACCCTGAGCGTTCTAAATAGGATGGTAATAAGGCTAGCACAATATAGTCTTTGATATTACCATAAAAATATTCAAATCCTTTGCGATAACTATTTTCATAGATAGATACATCACTCACATAATGTTTACTCTTAATATCGCCACTACTAGTAAATAGTGCCGAACGGTGATTTTCATTAACATCTGATATTACGCTATGAGTTTTAAAAAATTCAATTGGCAGAAAAGGGATTTGGTCCAGCTCTTTAATATTATTAGTATTTACTTTTAAAGAAATTATATATTCCCTGTAAACCTTATTGCTATTATATTGATAATCAAAAATGGCAAAAGCCATCAGTTTAAATTCCGCTAGTGTTTTTATTTTAAATATCTTATCAATGCTTGGTTTCAATTTTATTATTTTTTATTTATAAAATTTATTGCTTGTGAAATTAGGATACATTTCACATTTCCATTCAAAGTTTGTAAAAAGAAAAACTAGGGCAAAGATGCCAATTACCATGCATTGGCTAAAATCAAGTAATTATATATTAACTATAATAATAAAATCCTTAACCTTTCTTCACAAACTTGGTAAGTATTACAATTACTTGATCGTTGATTTTACCTTCAATTTGCTCAGTATTATCATGTACTAGTTTAATTTTCTTTACTACCGTACCTTTTGAAGCAGTAAAATTTGTTCCCTTTACATTAAGTGCTTGTGTAAGCACCACATTATCTCCCGTCACAAGTACATTTCCAAATGCATCTTTATGAATATCTTTAACTTCAAATGCACTTAATGCCCACTGAATGGTATTTTCGTCAAGATCCACTGAGCTGATAAGGTCATTCGCCCATGCCTCTTCCTTGTATTGGTTTAGAATCCTGAAACTCAATGCCTGAACACTGGCATAAGGGCTCCAAATGCTCCCTTCTAGACATCGCCAGTGAAATCCTGAATTATTATCATCCGTCGCTTTCATGCAAACATCGCATACAGCTACTTGATTTTCAATTGATTCATCACTTTTTGGACTCACCGTATATGCAATGCTTGCAATTTCTGCATTACATAATTCGCATAAATCCTGATTCCTTTTTTTTAGTTCGTCTTTGATTGCCGACATAATGAATTTTTTAAAATTACAATTTCGAATAAAAACTATAGAAAAAAGCTTTTGCCATCATTATTTCTTTCATATTTCGATAAATAAAAAAAATCTATTCTTAAAAAATAGAAAATGCTTACTAGCGTTTGATTAGACTGCAATGTCTTTTCATCTATATTTTAAGATGCTAAAGGTAGCAAAGTTAATAAGTAAAAAAGATGTGGAAGGAGGAAAATATTGGATCTCAAAAAAATTGCAAATAATTTATTGAGCTTTGCAAACATATATCTTCTAATGATAAAGTTTGTTTTCTATGTATTTTAAAAGTAATAATAAAGAAATAAGTACTTGAATAAAATTATTTTAAGAAAAAAATATTGGGTATTGCATTTATCGAAAATTTTATGTAGTTTTAACCAAGATACTTTTAAATGAAGTTTGGCAGCATATTCAATATTTTCTTTATTTTGCAATACTTTGGTGGCAAGTTTAATTTAATAATTACACAATACATTTTCATTAAATTTATTTTTTTTTAAAAGCTTTCTAAATAGGAAAACAGTCTTTTCACTTTTTTGATGCCACGCACATTTAGATATATGGCATACATACTATTAGAAATGCGGTATAAAATTAATAAATTTGAGAGGCCTATTTTAAGTAAAATAGGCACATTTATAAATAATTTGATTTTTTTTATATTGGCTTATAAGGTTTTAGAGATCGGAAAAAAGCACTTTTTAAAAACGCAACTTCAAATACTTTAAGATGAAAAAAAATATTTTTATTTTATATTTTATTTTCTTTTATATAATAAAAATGAATAGCCAAACTGGTATTGGTATTGACTGCATGCAACCCATTGATATAAATACGGGGGAAATTAATGCAAATGCCACAGTTGATATTGTTGCTAATACCTGCACGCAGTGGGTACGTTTAAATTTCATTTTAGGCCCCTGGTCCTCACCAGAAGATCAGACGCTTCATAACGGAAAAACATGGAAACAAACTTATGATGTAATTGTGGACGGTTTTGAAAAGCAAGGTATTGAGATTTATGGAGTAATAGGTTCAGAATGTAATTTAGATCCTGGTGACATTTTGAGAGAATATCCTGGAATAAATACAACGGACGCAGATAACTGGATTCAGCAATACACTATTAATTTTGTAAAAGTGGTTGATTATTTTAAAGATAGAATTAGGGTTTATGAGTCTTACAATGAACCTAATGATTGGCAAGGCGGCACGATGCAAAAAGTACATCCACATTGGTTTGCAAAAATTTTACAAGACGTTTATCTGAATACAAAATATTTTAATAATCACGGGGGCGATCAATCCTGGCAAGTTACTTTAGTTTCAGGTCCACTTTTTACTTCAGATATTGGAAATGGAGGCGATGGTGGACAGTACATTAACGATACCTATTACGAAGGTATAAATAATTTAGCATGGAGCTGGGTACATCAGCAAACGGGCTCCTATCCATTAGATGGCCTCGGTATGCATATATATGCAGAACAGGGAAGTTCTGACGCTTCAATAATAACATCAGCAATAAACGCAAATATTGATGGCTTCTGGAATAATGTTACCAACTACGAGGGTAACACTTCCAAAAAAATTTGGTTGTCGGAAATTGGTTGGCAGTCAAATTTGGTAGGTAATTCTGGACAGGCGGATAACCTAACAACTTCGTTCAATATATTAAAAAATGATTCGCGAATTGCTTTAGCCATTTGGTTCTGTTTAATGGATTTCCCAGGTAATTACTGGGGTATTTATGAGCAGGGTAATTTTACTTCTTCCGACCAAAAAAACTCTTTTAACGCATTTAAAAATCAGGTGAATTGCTATGCAACAAAATTACAGGTAGCTCCGGACTGTTCCGGTAATGTAAATTTCAATTGGACAAACACCGACAATGGATGGTGGATTGATATTTCACCTGATCCAAATTTCAGTTTTTACTATCATAAAGATATTTCTAATGTAACATCAACTTCTGGTCCATCTAACTTCCAGTGCGATAATGGATTTGCACCATGCACCCCTAGCTCTTTGTCCTTTTCACCAGGCACAACTTATTACTGGCGGATCTTTAATGGCTATATTCATTCAGAAGGAAGTAGTTTTACCATACCACCGCTTTTGTTAGCGCCAACAATTACTACTTCAAGCGGAATAACAACTTGTTGTCAGGGAGAAAGTTTAACTTTAGATGCAGGTGTAGGTTATTCAACTTACACATGGAGCAACGGAGCTACAAATCAAACAATTAATGTTTCCAGTTCGGGTAATTATTCATTAGTAGTTTCAAATGATATCGGTTGTTTTGCAAATTCTAATACAATTTGGGTTACTGTAAATCCATTACCGGCTACACCACAAATTACTCAAAATGGAAATGTTCTAAATTCAAGTGCTACCAGCGGTAATCAATGGTATTTAAATGGTAATATCATTATCGATGGTATATTTCAAAGTTATGCGTTTACTCAAATTGGTAATTATAGTTTGACTGTTACAGATTTAAATTCATGTTCGGCAAGCTCTTCAGATTTTAATGTTATTACAACAGAAATTAAAACATCGGCTTTAGCTAATGGCTTAGAAGACGAAATAATTATTTATCCTAATCCCAACAATGGATTTTTTAGTTTAAAATTTAACTATTTGGATAAGGATTTGGCGCTTAATATTTACAATGTTTTTGGCGAAAAAATTTATTCTAAAAATATGCTGGATATTAAGTCCGAAAATCTAAATATCGCTTTACCTAGCGGCATTTATTTTATGAAAATACTGAAGGAAGGGGAAATATATTATAAAAAAATAGTATGCAATGAGTAATATATAAATGATTTATTTAAGCTCCATTTTTTTATACAAAAAGAAATCTATGTTTATTAATCAATTTATAGTTTATTTAGAATAATTACAAATAATTTTTAATTTTCCCTACGGAATACTACCTCATTTATATTTTTATAAAAAATATATTTATTTATTTGCTTTTAAAAATAATATCATTATATTTGGATACAATTAAATAAATTATTTAACCCTTTAATTTTTTAAAAATATGGAAAACAAAAAATTTATCCTTTCAGGATCAGTAATTACAAGTGCTATACTTGCATTGACAAATGCAAATGTGGATGCTAATTCATTATCTAATTATAGTTCTTTAGGTTCAGGAGCAGAAGTAAGAACAGGATTACTAGGAAATCCATCTGACGCTATCAATGCCTATGAATTAACTTGCGCTGCAAAAGATGCTAAATCAAAAGATGCAACATGCGGTGAGCATAAAAAAGATGGAAAAGCAAAAGATGCTAAATGCGGCGAAGGAAAATGCGGTGAGCATAAAAAAGATGGAAAAGCAAAAGATGCTAAATGTGGTGAGCATAAAACAGAAGGAAAAGCAAAAGATGCTAAATGTGGTGAAGGAAAATGCGGTGAGCATAAAACAGATGGAAAAGCAAAAGATGCTAAATGTGGTGAGAAAAAACCTAAGTAGTTAATTAAAGGGAGGTTTAAAAAGCCTCCCTTAATTTTATAATTATGATTGGATTAGGATATAGAAGAGATTTTGCCCAAGAATTTATTAGCGGCTCTATTATTAAACCTGATTTTGTGGAGGTTGCTCCAGAAAATTGGATAGGAATAGGCGGCTATTGGAAAAAACAATTTAATCAAATTGCTGATAAGTATAAAATTGCTTGTCATGGTTTGTCATTGTCTATAGGTAGTCCAGATCCATTAGATTTTGCTTTTCTTAAAAATTTAAAAGCATTTTTGAAAGAATATAATATTGACATCTATTCAGAACATTTAAGTTATGCTAAATGTGATAATGCACACTTGTATGACTTATTGCCAATACCTTTTAGAGAAGATGCGGTAACACATATAGTTGAAAGGATAAAAATTGTTCAAGATTATTTACAACGTCCGTTCATCATGGAAAATGTTTCTTATTATACACCTGTAGCTGCTGAAATGGACGAATTAACATTTATTAATGCCATTCTGGAGCAATCGGGTTGTAAGTTATTACTTGATGTTAACAATGTTTACGTAAACTCATTTAACCATAATTATAACGCAAAAAGTTTTATTGATGGCTTATTACTTGATAAGGTTGCATACATTCATATGGCTGGCCATCTTCAAATTTCCGATGATTTAATAATAGATACACACGGAGAAGCTATTATTGACCCTGTTTTTGATTTATTTGACTATACTGCTGGGAAAATTCAGCCTGTTCCCATTTTATTAGAACGTGATTTTAATATTCCTGAAATGATTGAATTACAAGGAGAGATAAATAAATTAAAGGCGATAACAAATTTAAGATGGAGTAAAAAACATGAACTTATCGCTTGACACATATACCGCCCAAAGCCAACTTGCAAAATATTGCCGTGATGGCATAGCTGTTGACCTTCCTGGATTAACCCCTAATCGTTTATCACAATACCGCAGGTTAGTCTTTAATATTATTAAAGATAACATTGAGAATGCATTTCCTATTGCATATAAATATTTACCTGCTGAAATATGGGAGGAACTAGTGTATGATTTTTTCTCTATTCATCCATGTCAAAATTATCAGGTATGGAAATTGCCTAAAGAATTTGTAGATTTTGTTATTGATAATAATTATGCCAAAAAGCATGAAACCCCTTATCTAAGAGATCTTTTGAATTTTGAATGGGCTGAAATGGAGCTATATAACATGGCTGATAAGCCATACAATTATGGGAGCTTTGATGGCGATATAATCAATGATAAAATTAAATTTAATCCAGAATTTATATTATTACCTTTAGAATTCCCTATTCATATATACCCTCCGACAATAGCTACTGAGAAAAAGGGAAATTATTTTGTTCTTTTATTCCGTGAAAAAGAATCTGGCAAAATCCAATTTGTAGATTTATCTGTTTGGTACTCATTTCTTATTGAACAAGTGAGCCAAAATGATTTAACAATAAACCAAATATTAAATTACGCACCACAATTATTTTCTAATATTTCAATTGATGAATTAAAAACAAACACAATTTTATTTATTAAATCAATGATTACAAAAAAGTTTGTAATTGCTATTGAATAATTTGTACTAATTAAATATGAATTTATTTTAATACTACGTCAAGTAAAATGTTACGAAATCTATTATTTTTAATTCCGGTCTTAATATTTATTTTTTCATCCTTTCTCCTATATAATAACGATATTATTATTTGGGAGCAAGGTAGAGCTTTAACTTGGAATGATTTTAAAGGAAAACCTGCAAAAAGGTTTGCTGCAGCTTCTACCAGCTATGATATAATAAAGACTATTAATTTATCAAATAAAGAAGCTGCCACTATTAAAGTACAAGCAGTATTTTTCTGCAATAAATCATGGAAAAAGAAAAGTTGGATTAGCGATTTCATCCTTACTCATGAACAAAGACATTTTGATATAGTAGAACTGTTTTCACGCAAGTATCGTAAATTATTAATTGAAAATAAAGATATTTCAATTGATAATATTGAAATAATAAGCGATTCCTTATATTCTATTATTGACATTGAAATGGATAATTATCATAATAAATATGATGATGAAACAGAGGGATCTATGAATAGTAATCAACAACTTATTTGGAACAACAATATTTTACTTGAAATTAAGAAACTTAATAAATTTAAGGATACAGAATTTACTTTAAGATTTAATTAAGCTGGATTTTTAAAATTAGGTTTTAGTAAATTAATAATAATAGAAGCACCTGTAATTTTTTTTTCTGTTACTTTTTTTTAATAAATATCTTTTGCCCTATTATATTATTAATAAATTAAGCTATTAAATTATTAATTTGCTTCACTTTTTTAAAATAGTTTTAATAGCTATTTTGATAAATGATTTAAATTTGTAATAATTCGATATACATAATATTAAACTAATAATTTTTATTATTAACCTTAAATCTTTAAAAAAATGAAAACAATTTATTTTAAAGTTATTGACCAACTAAAAAACCTTGATTATATACCACTTTTAATTCTGCGTTTAATTCTTGCATATGGGTTTTATGATCCTGCAATGAAAAAATTAAATGATATAGGTCTTATAGCAGAGTGGTTTGAAAGCATTGAACTACCGTGGCCTCATTTTAATGCTTATCTAGCTTCCTATACAGAGTTTTTTGGTTTTATTTTCTTAGCGCTTGGTTTTGCCACAAGGTTTATCTCTATCCCACTTATCATAACCATGTTTGTAGCAATAAAAACTGCTCATTGGGGAAATGGTTTTAGTGCATCAGATAATGGATTCGAAATACCATTATATTATATGATAATGTTAATTGTATTGGTTTTTAATGGCGCTGGCAAATTAAGCTTGGATCATTTAATTGGTAAAATGATAAAGAAACAAACCAATTAAACTTGTTTATAACTTCTTATTTTAATAGGTGGGAGGCCAACTTATACTATATTCAGAAAATTTTAGCCACTTAAAACTCAATAAAAACAGAAATATTAACAAATACTTCAACTTTTGAATGTTTGTTAATTCATTTATCATGTTCTATTTTGGTGAAAAAATGCTGATTTTGCTTCAGATTAATTATTCTGGTTTAATATTCTCTTAATACAATAAAAGATTAGGGTAAATTGAAAACCTATAAAGGAAATAATAAAAATTTCGTTTTTTTTGCCCCATTACCTTATTCACCTAATTACAAAATAAACGCTATAATAGCGTATACAGAACGAAAAATAGCATGTAAACGCTATTATAGCGTTTAGCGAGATGTTGGTGGAAATTTTCCAAACCGAGCGAAGTGAAGTAGGAGTTTTTAAGAATATCGATTTAACAAAAAAGGCCTGCAAACAGAAAGAAATAGTGAATAAAAATCAGCATTGATTTTGCAGTCA
>Ga0114966_10002620_pt1 | contig 15987 bp, 10 predicted proteins | sample M_130207_XF_Meta_FD_87029 | JGI IMG/M metagenome (GOLD analysis project Ga0114966, IMG submission 87029) | Freshwater microbial communities from Lake Montjoie, Canada to study carbon cycling - M_130207_XF_MetaG | ecosystem: Environmental > Aquatic > Freshwater > Lake | place: Lake Montjoie...
ACACATACAAATATATATGTATATTTTTTAATTAGCAAATATTTTTATTTTTATTTACGTTGTTTGTTAATCTTTATTTTTATATTCTATTAATTTGAACTTTAAGAATTAATAATAAATTTGAAAAAGCTCAAATGATATTAAATTCATTGGGATCAAAAATGCTATTAGAGGAATCAGGGCATGAATAAAAAAACAGGAGCAATCTTGGTTTAATAAGTACTAAAAATTAAGCCCAATGTTAGAGCAACATTGTTAGAAGCTTAATCAATTATGAAAAAATATAGCATTAGTTTGGTAGTTTTTTTGATAAAAAACAGGTTTAATAAAAAAATTGAAGGGTAAAATTTTTGTTGGCCTGAAAATATTGTAATTTGAGAAAATAGTTTTTTATAATATAACTATCAGGTATAGAGAGAGTTGTGTAAATATAAAGGATGCGAAAGTGTATTTTAATATAAATGTAAAATAGTTACATTATCCGAGCGTTTAATGTTGTAAAAGGGGAACAAATATTAAACTAAATGGAGCCTGTCTATGGTGCCCGATTTACTCATAAATATATTATTTTTTAAGTATTCGTGAGTTTGTTTCACTCGGGACTTCGTTATTGTTGTATTAAAAATTAGTCATTTACCAATGTAAACTCCTGATTTTCAAAACTAGGATGAACTAGAACTCGAACATTATAGTTCAGCATCAAGAATCTATGGCGCTAATTAAAATAAATATCTATTAGTTTAATTAGGATTTTTTTCTTGCTCTTAAATTTTAACAAACTTGCTTACAATGTATTAGTGTCTGCTTTTTTAGCGTAACGGGTACGGAATTTATCAACACGGCCTGCTGTGTCAACCAATTTAACCTTACCAGTAAAAAAAGGATGAGACATATGAGAAATCTCCAATTTAACAATTGGGTACTCATTACCATCTTCCCATTTAACGGTTTCTTTAGATTCTACGCATGATTTCGTTAAAAAAGAATAATCGATACTTAAATCTTTAAATACTACTAATCGGTAGTTTTCTGGGTGAATTCCTGCTTTCATTTTTATTCCAATTTTATTTTTTGGATTGCAAAGATAGTCTTTTGCTTTTAATCTACAACCATAAATATAATTTATTTTTAGTTTTTATTTTGTTTAGGTTCTTGTCATTAGAATTAGAATTTTAAAAAGTTTTTTCGTTTTTGTATTAAATTTAGCTAAAAAATTAAAATCTCGGCATGTTATTATTATCTAGCAATGAGGGTAGCAATGAAATTCTAGACTAATATTAATTACTTTTGCACATTGAGGGATAGTTTTAAAAAAAACAAATGAAAATATTTGAAACGATAAAAAAAGAAAATTTTAAATCTAAATTAATACGCATAGGTTTTAATTTTTTTCCTGCGTATAGGCGCACTGGTGGGAGAATTTGCTTTTTATCTTCTGATTGGAGAGAAATACATGTTATACTGGGCTTAAGTTGGAAAACAAAAAATTATGTAGGTTCCGTATTTGGAGGCAGTATTTATGGGGCCTTAGATCCAGTTTTTATGTTACAGCTAATAAATATATTAGGTGGAAGTTATGTTGTATGGGATAAATCAGCGACAATAAAATTTTTAAAACCAATTAAAAAAAAAGTATGTGCTCGTTTTTTAATTACTAATGAGATATTAGAAGAAATAATAATGAAAGTAAAATTGGATCAAAAATATTCAATTGATTTAATAACAACATTTCAAGATGAAAATGGGATAATATATGCCGAAGTTATTAAAACATTATATATTGCAGAAAAGGAATATTATAAAAAAAGGCTTGAATTAAATAAAATAAAGCATTTATAAGATTGCAAAAAAAGTGAAAATGATAATTTATAAATTTCTAAAAGGAGATTTTAGGTTAATAAGAGTTGGATAGAAAGGAATGTATTAAATTTTAAAAGAACTATTTAGCTACAATAACAAATTCTGTTCTTCTATTTTTCGCTCTTCCTTCGGGGCTATTGTTATCAGCAATAGGTTGAGAGGCACCAAAGCCTTTAAAAGTTAATAATCTTTTTTTATCAATACCTTTGTTGGTAAGCAAATCCCTAACAGTAAAAGCTCTGTCGGTGGAAAGTGCTAAATTTGATTTATCGTCGCCTTGGCTATCCGTATAGCCATATACATCAATTTTAATAGTAGGATTATTTTTTAAAAAATCAACGAATTCGTCAATAACTATTAAAGAACGAGGATCCAGGTCGGCAGAGTTAGTATTATAATAAATATTATTAAGAATATATGTTTGCCCAACGATAATTGAGTCAACTTTCAAATCTATTTTGGCTGGTTTTGAATTTAAAATTGAATCTTTAGAAATTAATTGAGAGCTAAAGGCGAAGTTTTCTTTTTTGACTGAAATAATTAAATCGTTTTTCGCTTTCGTATTTATGATTACCATGTATTCACCTGTTGCAGTATCAACAGTAGCTTGAGTTGTTTTTTTAGTAACAGCATCTTTAACTTCTACGTTAAATTTTTTATTTCCATTAGAGCCGTTATCATCAATTTTCCCTTTAAAAAAAGCAATTTCATCCGGACGAACTTCTTTATATAATTCAAATGAAAATATATCGTATCCTCCAATTGATTTGCCATTGGATCTTGAAGGCAGGTTTGAAGCAAAGTATCCTAAATGGCCGTCGGTACTAACAAAAAATCCTAAGTCGTCGGCTGTTGTATTGATAGGGACACCAATATTTTTAGGTTCAATCCATTTATCATCATTTCCTTTGCGGGCAATAAAAATATCATTTCCACCCACTCCTGGGTGGCCATCAGAAGAAAAATAAAGTGTTTGAAAATCGGAATGTATAAAGGGGGACATTTCATTACCATTAGTATTAATAGTGGGGCCAAGATTTTCGGGTGGGCTCCAAATTCCGGAGGTGGTATTTTTTATTGTTTTATAAATATCCACTCCCCCTCTCCCTCCATTTCTATTACTACAAAAATAAAGTGTTTTACCATCAGAGGCTAAGGAAGGTTGGGAGTCCCAGTAATTAGGGTCATTAATACCGACCACTTTTTGTGGCACAGACCATAAATTATTTATTAAGTCGGAAAAATAAATATCACAATTTGCTTGGGTACCACCCTCGTTTTTGCAAACTGTAAAAAATAGATGTTTATTATCAATAGACATGGTAGCGCCACCTTCGCTACCGGTTTTATTAAAAGGTAAAGGCATATTAGTTCCTTTTTCAAAATTTCCGGTAGTCTTATCACGTTTACTAAAGCTAAATATTTCCTGTTCTTTTTCTATAGGAACAAGAGAATTTTTTTCAACAAAAAGTTGTTTTCTAGTGAAAAGTATCAATTCATCATCGGGCGAAATTATAGGGAGGTATTCATCTCTTTCGGTGCAGATACCATTTAGAGGATGAGGGTCAAATGGAACGGGATTTTTGAATATTTCGTTATAAAATTTTGCGAAGCGCAACATTTGTTTTGCTTGGTATAAAAACCCGTCGTAAAATTTGTTATATTTTGTTTCGTCATCAACTTTGAAATTTAGAAATTCTTTCAGGTATTTTTCTGTTTCTACCCAATTTTCGTCTTCATAACAAATATAACCAAGGTAATAATAAGGGTCGGAATGATACTTTGGGCATATTTCAATAACTTTTTTGAAGTAAGGCTCGGTTTGTTTAAAAGATCCATTTTCATATATAAGAGTTTTAATCCTCTCTTGTGCATACGCATAATTAGCTTCAACATAATCAGGCTCTAAATCTATTGCTTGTTTTAGAAAAGCCATTCGCTCTTCTTTTTTATTTTTTTTATCAGTACCTTTCTTATAAAGCGATTTGGCTTTATTATTTTCAATATCCTGACAAACAGCATCCTCTTGCGATACAGATATAATTGAACTCAATAAAAGGTAAAGGGAAAATATTTTTTTTAATTGTCTCATAAAATAATAACTAAAATGCTAAATTAGTCAATAAAATTAATGCTTAGGCGTTGTTAAAAAATAACTAATATATTTTGGCTTTTTTTTTGCCATTTTGCTGTTTTGTAAAATCGTTAAATAGCTGAGGCTATTCGCCTCATTTAAGGCTTAAAAAAGGATGGAATTACTTCGCCAATTCTGTACCATTTATTTCTTAACAATGCCTTGGATCAAATTATTGAAATTGAATGAAATTTATTATGAACATTATAATTTTTAAAAAAAGTGTAATTTTTAGATGATAAAAAACTAAAGTAAATTATTTAAGAAACGGCATTTCTAACAATTTTATTTTGCAAGTTTTTTTCAATAAAAGCCAATGCTAATCGTATTTTAAAATAGTCAAGCTTGCCATTTAGGAAATCATAAATAACTTTCAATTTTTGAACATCACCAATTTTAGCAATAGCGGACTTAATAATATTTATCTCTTCAATTTTAATAAATTTTTCTATTGAAGTGATGTCATCTTTTAAATATAAATGAGCTATATGGGAATAAACAGTAGTTATATTTATGTTTCGTTTTCTTGCAATTTCATCAGGTGAAAAATTCTGAAGAAATAGCTGTAAGGTTTCTTCATAAGTATTTGCTTTAGAAATTTTTGTAGATATTCCGTAAGATAATTCGTGAATAATATTTAAAAATGCTTGACCATATTTTTCAAATTTATGCTGTCCTACACCAGAAATACTAAGCATTTCATCTTCTGTTAAAGGTTTTTCCGTTGCCATTTCGCGTAAAGTGGCATCATTAAAAATAATATAAGCTGGTAGTTTTTCAGCTTCAGCAAATTGTTTACGTAATTTACGCAGCGCTTCAAATAAATCATCACCAACATTTTTTTCGGAATAGATTTTTTTAGTATTCTTAATTTTTGATTCATTTGTAACATCTATTTTAATAGGAGGTTGAACCAAATCAACTTTAATTTTGCCAAATAAAACTTCTTTTCCAGAATCAGTTAATTTTAAAGTAAAGCTTTCGTCGTATGCTATTTCAATTAATCCTAGGTTTAACATTTGCAAAATATATTGTTCCCAAATGGCAAAGCTGATGTCAGCCCCGGCGCCAAAAGTTTTTATTTTGTCGTAAGCATTTAATTTAAGTTCACCTTTAGAAGAGCCTCTGAGCACATCAATTAACATGGTAGTGCCAACTTTTTCATTCATGCGCATTAATGCCGACAATGCTTTCTGAACCAATACCGTTCCATCGAAATGCTGACGGGGATTTTCGCAAACATCACAATTCCCGCAATTCCCCAAAGGAGTTTCGCCAAAATAACTCAACAGAATTTTCCTACGGCATATGTCAGCCTGAGCGAATTGCTGCATCCGTTTCAATTTTTCTAAATTTATTTGTGCCAAATTACCTTCGTTAGCAAATTTTGTTAACATAATTAAATCAGCAATATTATAATATAAAATAGTGTCGCTATTTAAGCCATCACGCCCTGCACGTCCTATTTCCTGATAATAGCCTTCAATATTTTTAGGTAAGTTAAAATGAATCACCCATCGCACATTAGATTTATCTATGCCCATACCAAAAGCAACAGTAGCGCATACTACTAATAATTTGTCGTTTATAAAATTATCTTGTGTATTGTTTCTCTCTTTGCTTGTTAATCCAGCATGATAAGCACCTGCCTTTATTCCTTTTGCTTTTAATGCATCAGTTAATTTTTCGGTAGTTTGCCTGCTTAAGCAGTATATTATTCCAGCTTCATTTTGGCGTTTTGCAATAAAGGCAATAATATCTTTTATACGCTCCTTTGGTTTTATTCCCGGCTTCACAGAAAGGCTTAAATTAGGCCGATTAAAGGATGCCACAAACACTTTTGGGTTTTGTAAGTTTAGTTGTTTTATAATGTCTTTTCTTGTTGTTTTATCAGCTGTTGCAGTTAATGCGATAAGCGGTATGGCTGGGAAATGTTCTTTCAGCAATTTCAATTGCGTATATTCAGGTCTGAAATCATGGCCCCAAGAGGAGATACAATGCGCTTCATCAATAGCAAATAAATTAATAGGTAAACGAGGAAGTAGTCGTTTCAATTCTTGCACCAATCGTTCAGGAGAAAGGTAAAGTAATTTAATTCTCCCTTGTATACATTGAAATATGATGTCCTCCTCCTCCTTAAAACTTAAACTGCTATTAAGGAATGCGGCAGGTATGTCGTTAGAGTTTAGAGCATCTACTTGATCTTTCATAAGCGAAATTAAAGGCGATACTACCAAACATAATCCTTGCAATAATAGAGCAGGGATTTGAAAACAGATGGATTTTCCTCCACCAGTAGGCATCAATACCAGGGAATCTTTTTTGTCTAACACACATTGAATAACTTCCGCCTGCATAGGTCGAAACTGTTCATAACCGTAATGTTTTTTGAGTAAAGAAGCTGCTTCAGAAATCATAATTTTATAATTGAGGATAATGCTTAAAGTTTTTTAAAACAAAAATTACAAGCCTTAAAAATTTCAAAAATAATATTAAGTTAAATCTTAATATATTTCAACAAATGTATAGAATTTTTAAAAAATAACATGTAAAATATAATTCATCATTTTTTTATTTAAAATCATAAAAAAATATTATTATTGAATTGATTTTAGAATATTTAAATCAGAAAAAGTATTTGTAATTTAATAATAGAAATAATATGTTTATTATATTGTTGCAATATTTTTTTAATTTTAATTTACGATTTTTTATTTATTTTTTTGTTTGTATGGCTATATTTTATTGATAATGTATATAAAATTTTTATTTTAATATTTTTTTTCAGCTATTATAAACATATACAAAATAATATTTTAAATTCATAAATTAATTGCTGCTTCATTAAAAAAAACATTAAAAAAATCTAAAATTTATTTAAAATTAACTAGAAGGGAAATCGTTTATTTTTTAAAAAAATAAACTAGTATTATTTAATTATTCTAATTTATTTAATTCCATAGCAAGATAATACCCCATGCTAAAACACCCTTGCAATAAATAGCCACCGGTGGGAGCATCCCAATTTATCATTTCACCAATTGTATAATTATTTGGTAGTTTTTTTAATTGAAATAATGCGTCAATCTCATTTAATGCAATTCCTCCAACAGTTGAAATGGCTTCGTTAATGGGAGCTAAAGAGGTGATTGAGAGTGGCAGATTTTTTATTTTTTCGGAAAGTAATTCCATGTTTGTAAATTCATCTTTACTTAATACTGTTTTAAGCAATGCTAATTGGAGTTGATTTATGTTCAATTCATTTTCTAAATGTTTGCTTATTGAATTATTTCCCCTATTAATAATTTTATTTTTTATATCTTCTATCTTTAAAGAGGGCTTCAAGTCTATGAATAATTGAGCAGCATTAGCTTCGGCAAGCTGTTTTCTGATTTGAGAACTTAAAGCATATATAGCAGAACCTTCCAATCCAAACTTAGTAATTACCACTTCGCCTTTTTTTTCAATATCGCCACATTTAAATGTACTATTTTTCAATGATTTTCCATCTGCGAGGCTTATAAATTCCTTATCCCATTTTATTTCAAAAGCGCAGTTTGATGGTTCAAACGGAACAATATCTATATTTTTTTTTGAAAAATATTTTGTCCATTCACCATCAGAACCTGTAATTTTCCAACTGGAGCCACCCAAAGCAAAAATTACTAAATCGGATTTTATTTTTACAATATCATTAGCCGTTTCAAAAATTATATCATCATTGATCCAGCCTTTCCATTTATGCTTAATATTAATTGCGACATTTTTTTTATTTAATAAATTTAAGATAGCATTCAATACTTCAATGGGCTTAATTTCTTTTAATGGGAAAACACGATTACTGCTTCCAATAAATGTTTTAATTCCTATGCTATGGAGCCAGTTGCGGAAATCTGTATTATTAAAAGAAGAAATAATAGGGTTGAAAAAAGTTGTGGGTATGTAACGAGAAATAAGTAAAGTTGATTTATCTGCGTGGGTTAAATTCAATCCTCCATCACCAGCCACTAAAAATTTCCTGCCTAAAACGTTATTTTTTTCATAAATAGTAACGTTAAATTTTTTTTCATCTAGTGAAGCTGCAACCATTATTGCTGCTGGGCCACCACCAATTATAGAAACTGATTTTTTAGTAAAAAATTGATTTTTTTTATTTATTGTGGTCATCCATGCAAAATCTTAAGATGAATTTAGATTCAGCAATCTTGTAATGTAGGTATTGCTAATTAATTTAAACTTCAGAGGAAAGGAAATAGAAAATAAACATAGTTGTCAAAAAAGACAAAGAGGATAAATTTATATTTTGAATTTACAACTAAAAATAAGTTATAAAATCAAAATATAAATTCCCCCTCTACTGAGATATATTGTAAATAAAGCTAAAAATATAATTTAAAAAGTATAATGAAAAACGGAGGTTGTTTTACCTGCGATGACATTTGACGATTGTAAATATTAAAGCTCTTGTTCGTTTCTAAGCATTTGTTCCTTGTAAATCGCTTTTTTCTTTCCTTCGCGATAAACAATAGATGGCTTTGTAAATTTTGAGCGCTCGCGTAACTCTTTCACAACACCAGTTTTTTCAAATTTCTTTTTAAACTTTTTAAGTGCTTTTTCAATTGCTTCGCCTTCTTTAATTGGTACTATTAGCATTTTTAGATCTTTTTATTGATTGGTTTAATATTAATTATTTTCCAATAAAATATAAATTGGAATACAAATATATGCAAATTATGGTAAATTAAAAAATATTTTATTGAAATAGGATGGTTACCGCATCCGAATTACAGCAGATATTCTTTAGTTTATTTTCCCTATTCTTTAAAAAGTTATGTTTTTTTAATGTTTTTTTTAGTTTTTTTAATGATTCTTTTGAAATTATTGATATTTTTCTTATATTTCTATAGTTGTTGCTTGCATTATATTTTTATTTTTTTTTTATACAGTGAAGTTTTCGAAATAAATCCGCAAATTAAATGGTTTAAAAACTGTGTTTTTTTCTTTTGTCTTGATACCCTTCGGCAAAAGTTCAGGACAGGCTCCAGAAACAAAATATCAAGAACAAAGTATTCCGCCCCACCTGGCAACCCTGCATTGCTTTTGTTCATTCCTCACGCGCGTTTTCATAAGGATATTTTTTGCAAAAAAATGAAACCATCTGTTTTTATTAATATATCTGTTTTGTCGAAATTATTTTTAAAGCTTTACATAGCTTATTTTTTGTAAAAGTATTAATATATGAAAGCTAGCATTTGAAAAACCTTTAAATTGATACAAGTCTCAGATTTTTAATATTATACATAATATTTAAGCTCGATTTGGCTGGGAGGAGGTTTAAAACAATTTGATTTTTTAATGGTAATCATCTTATGCAATAATTTCCTCTAATATTTCGAAGGATTTTATTTCTCCAAAAGAAGCAATATGAAGTTGATAAAATTTTATCAATGCCTTTAATAAAGCTTTCCGCTGCATATTATCCAATTTTAAATTATGAATTGAATTATATTCTGAATTTATAAATTGGTAGAATAAATTACTTAGCATTTCATTCAAGTAAAAAGGGTGGTTTGGTATATGATTGATAAAACGACCTTCCTGCAGATCGAAAATAGAAGAGGATATGGAATAGCTTCCTTCAGGGAAAAAGCCAAGGTAACGGCTTAGTTGAATCATAAAGAATACGTGAAAATTGGAGCAGTTCTCTTGTTTTAAATCTAGTAAAAGCAATGAGTTTTTAATAAACTCAAATAAATTTATATCATTTTGCTGTTCCTTAATAGCTCTGTATAATATTTCATTTAAAAAAAGAGTAATTGTACTTTTGATAATATTATATGGAATATTGGTATAAGGTGTTATAATATTAATTTCTGAAATACGCTCTAGTTTGGCTTTTTCAGTATTTGAAACTATTATTTCAACTAATGCTAAAGGTTGGAATAGAGAGGCTTTTATTTTAGATTTTTTGTTTCTTGAAGCATTAACAATATAAGATTTGAGACCAAAATCGGATGAAAAAATTTTCACAATTAAACTTGTGTCAGAATATTTTACGGAGTGAAGCAGTATTCCGCTAGTTTTAAAAAGCATGTATTACTCCTTTCTTAAGTCTTTTGCCAATTGGAAAAGCAAGAGAACAGTTATGAGTATAAATAGTGTTTTTAAAATTCATTATAAATGACCTAATGCAAGTAAAACTATAAATTACATTATTACATTCCATAATATTTTAAAAGGAGAGGTAATTGCTAATTAACAAATAATATTTTTGTCACAGTTTCTTCAGTACCAGCTTCATTGGAACAAAACACCATATAAACACCAGTACTAACTTTTTCCCCCTTGAAGTTTTTCCCGAACCATAAAGCTTGACCACCTTCTGATTTTGTTTCGTAAACCAAAGTTCCTGAGATGTCGGTAATTTTTATAGTGCTATTAGTTACTAAGCCTTTTATTGCTATTGGGCCCTCGTAATCATGTTTCACCGGATTTGGAAATGCGTATACATCTGTAAAAAAGTCAAAACCTTGAGTTGCCGTTCCTCTATATGCTATGATACCTTTTGTAGTGCCAAAAAATACTTCACCAGATTTATGATTAATAACAATACTTTTAACATCGTTGCTAAATAAAGGGCTATTATTTTCATCGAAATGATAAATTTGTTTTGTGCCGTCAGCCGACATTAAAAACACTCCTGAATTAGCTGTGGCAATCCATTTACGGTTTGCGTCATCTATTGCAATAGCTTGAATAAGTTCTGTTTCAAGCAATATTTGCACATTTCCGTCTTGCTCTATTAATATTTGTTGAGAATCAAAATTTTCGCCAGTAAAAACTGCTTCAGGCGAATAAAAAACAGCAATACCTTTATCCGTTCCTACCCAAATTTCACCATCTAAATCTTCGGCTATGCAAAAAATATTTGTACTTGGCAATGCACCGTTTCCAATAGCGCTGCTTAGTTTTTTAGTGTTAGATGCATTAGGAGTGGCCGTGCCTCCATTATAAACCATTAAGCCAAGTCCGCGACTTAAAACAACCCATTTTTGATCGGTTTTATCAACGAGAATCTGACCTATATCTGGTTTAAGACCAATAATAGTAGAGAAATTAAGTGCTTGCCAGGTATTATCCGATTTTTTGACAGAGATAGAAGATGGTACCCCTGAATTGCCTACCCATAAATTACCCAATGCATCCATCGCTAAACCTGAAGTCCAGATGGGTATATACCCTGGTATGTTTGGAAGCGTCTGCAAGGAGCTGTTGAATTGATTATAAAGCTTAACAGGCAGCCCCTCATAAAATTCAATAATTCCTGCTAAGCCAGTAGCAGCATAAACTCTTTTTGAATTATTTTTGTCAACCAACACATTATTAATATTATGTATTGTATCCAAATTTACAACTGATGGGAAATTACCTTTAGTATTTGTCCAGTTAGTTTCGTTATAAAAATAAATTCCATCAATATAAAAAGTGTTGGAACCACCACCAGGAGCAACTGCTAAATTATTTTCGTTACAGCTCATTGCAACAACATTTTCGCTAGATGGGCCATCGGGAAAAAACGAATAAATCCCTTTTCCTGGGCTCCAGTTCACCAGGCCATATTTATTATCTGCAATCCAAATATTATTTGTGTTATCTACTACAGCTGTTTCAGCTTTGGCATAATCAGAAAAATAACTATCAATATATTCCTTCAATACCAAATCCGAATTATATGTTGAAATTGCTCCCGGTTGGGTCATTATTAATATATTATTACATTTTTTTAATGATTTAATAGTATAACTAGTGGGTGGTAGAAAATAAGTCCAGGATATATTATTATAAACATATGCAGTATCTTGATTGTAGTTACCATTGGTCAATAATTTCGAAAAATTCGTATATATTTTGCCATTAAATTCAGTAATAGTATTATAAATACCAAGCGGCAAGCCATTCATTTTAGACCAAGCAGAGTAATTAGCTAAATTAGGATTATTTTGCAAAGCCTTGTAAACCCCCACATCAGTAGCAACATAAAAGTAAGTACCATCAGAAGTAATATCTCTAACATTTAAAGAGCTTCCATTTGGGCCAATATAGTAAGTGTCACTTACTTCGATCTTATTCATATCAATTACTACAATACCAAAACCACAAGCTAAATAGGCATATTGATTTATAAAATAAATATTATTAATTGATTTATTGCCCAATATATATTTTCTTTTAATATCAGAAAGGTTAGTAATTTTATTTCCATCAATAATATCGATATTAGAATTTTTATAGGCAATTAATAATTTGTTGTTGTAATTATTAAAATTGATTACAACAGCTTCTACATCAGCTAATTCACTTACTTTAGACAATCGTTCAATAGAATTGTCGCCTTTAATGAGAGAGAAGATGCCACTTTTAGAAGCAAAATATACCTTCCCTCCTCCTTCTGCAACAGAAGTACCACTTTTGTAGGAGAGGTAATCTTTCCATTGACCAATACCAACATTTTGAGCGGATAACAATTGAGCAAATAAAAAGGCAATAAAAAATAAATATTTTTTTTTCATCAGTAGAATTATTCTTAATTTGCAATATTGAAACATAAAAGTACTGATTTTATTGTACGAAGTATTTAAATAAAGTGTACTGCATATAAAATTACTAATCTGTTTGTTATAATAAATCTTTTATTTTAAAATTGTATTATTTTTTTATTGTTTAATACGTCATAGAATTTTTTAATAAGGATTAGCAACATTAAGAATTATGCGAGCAATTTCAGCTGATTATATTTACCCTATTTCTTCTGATCCCATAAAAAACGGTGTTGTTTTTATTGATGATGATGGAACTATATTGAAAATTGGAAGTATTTCTGAATTTGGTATTTCAATTTCAGAATTAGAAAATAATCAAACCGCCATAGAATATCATAAAGGAATAATTTGTCCTGGTTTTATAAATACACATTGTCACCTAGAGTTATCCCATTTGCATTCACAGATTTCTGAAAAGGCAGGAATTGCTGGTTTTATTAAGGAGATAGTTTCCAAAAGAACTAATTTTTCGGATTCATTAATCGAGCAGGCGATTGAAGATGCTGAAGCTGACATGATTAAAAATGGTATTGTGGCAGTGGGAGATGTTTCAAATAACTTTAATACATTTAAGCAAAAGGGGAAAGGGAATTTACTGTATCATACTTTTATAGAAGTTTTCGATTTATATGCTGGCAAGGCAGGTGAATTGTTCGAACATGCTCTTGGTTTAAAAAAAAACTTGCAGAATTTTGAAAATTTTAATTTGAAACTTCCTGCTTCCATAGTGCCACATTCACCCTATACAGTTTCAAAAAAAATGTTGGAATTAATAAATAAGCATGCCCTTGAAAATGGTGATATTTTATGTGTTCACAATCAAGAAAGTGCAGAGGAGAATCAGCTATTTATTTCAAAATCCGGATTGTTGTATGATGCACTAAATAAAATGGGAGTTGCTATTAGTTCAATAGAAAAAACTGGCCTTAACTCATTACAATCAACTTTGCCTTTACTGAAAAATTTCTCTAAATTATTATTGGTACATAATACTTTTACAACGCTTGACGATATAAGGTTTGCTAAAAAACAAATAAAAAAAAATACTTCGAAAGTTAATAGAATTCGTATCGAAGAAATAAAAAATGGGGATGCGGATATTTCTATTTGTGGGGATCAAATTTCTAATCTTTATTGGTGTACCTGTCCCAATGCAAATTTATATATAGAAAACAAACTTCCAAATTATAATAATTTTATTAAGGAAAATGTTTGTGTAACTATTGGAACCGACAGCTTAGCATCAAACTGGAGTTTATCCGTATTAGATGAATTAAAAACAATATCAAAATATTTCCCTGAAATACCACTCCAAACCTTACTTTTATGGGCAACAAAAAATGGCGCTAATTATTTAGGATTCCATCATTTAGGAGTAATTGAAAAAGGTAAAAAGCCGGGTTTAAATTTGTTGAAAAATATAAGTGAACTGAAAATTTCAATAAATACCGAAATGCAGAAATTGGTTTAGTGGGCGTTTCTTTTTGTTATTAAAAAAATAAAAATGGAGGATTAATTATTGTTGCGGAACAAGTCTATTAGACATTATATAAGTTATGGTTCATAGTGCTTTTTTTTGACTGTGATCAACTTTTCCAAAGTTTGAAACTTTGGAAAAGTTGATTCTCACTAAAGAGTATTGGTTTTACTGAACTTTTAATCTGTTATAACACTCTAACACTCTAACTTATATAATGTCTATTATATATTTAGTGCCTGTCCATAGAGACAACTATTTTCAAATTATGAAAATTTCAAGCTTTAGAATTATGGATTTCAAATTTCTGAACCAAAATTGTTTGTTTTGAAATAAAGCCAATAAAGGTCGTCATTGCGAGGCTTTTTTAGCCGAAGCAATCTAATATATTGGTGTGAGATTGCTTCAGTCGTACCTCCTTCGCAATGACGTTCTAAATTTAAATACAGACTCTATGGACAGACTCTATTTAGGTCGTTAGGCTAATCAGCCGCAATGCTCGAAATGGCCACGATCCCTGGTAAAAATCGGGGCGCGTGGTCGTTTCGAGCTTGTCGAGAAAATGGTGTGTAAGCATTTTTAACGCTAATTTCGTTGTAAACCTTAGGATGTATTTTAATTTCTTATATAAAGTATAATAATTGTTAATATTTTTTTGAGGCTCATTAACCATATTTGTTATATTTTCATCCTCCTATAGAGAACTTACATTGAGCGAGTTTAATAATTTGATAGATAGATAGATAGATAGATACATAGAAAAATGAATTTTCAGTTGCGTTTTCAAAATAAATAACATACGTTTGTTTATGATTTTTTTACAAAATAGTTTAACGGGTTCTACGATTTTTTGAATCAAATTGTAAAAAAGCAATTTTTAGAACCCACTTTAAGAAAAACTAATTTTTAGAATCCATCGTTTAAACCTAAAAACAATAAAAACTATGAAAAATCTACTTATCACCTTGGTTTTAACTATTATCTTTCAGCTTTTAACTTTCAACTCATTAGCCCAAGCTCCACAAAAAATGAGTTACCAGGCTGTAATACGCAATAGTAACAATTCACTTATAGTATCTGCAGCAGTAGGTATAAAAATAAGCATTTTGCAAGGCACCTCCTCCGGCACAGCGGTATATGTAGAAACCCAAACCCCAAGCACCAATGCCAATGGTTTAGTGAGTTTAGAAATAGGAAGTGGTATACCGGTAACAGGTACATTTGCAGGTATTAACTGGGCAGCAGGTCCTTATTTTATAAAAACCGAAACCGACCCAACAGGAGGCACGGCCTATAGTATATCTGGAACAAGTCAGTTGATGAGTGTTCCATACGCTTTATTTTCAGCAAACGGAACTCCAGGCCTAGTGGGACCAACCGGTGCAAATGGTGTTGGTGGCATCAATGGAGCAGCAGGAACCAACGGAACTAATGGAGCAGTTGGTCCAACAGGAACCAATGGAACTAATGGAACTAATGGAGCAGCAGGAACTAATGGAGCACTTGGTGCAACAGGAGCAACAGGAACCAACGGAACTAATGGAGCAGTTGGTGCAACAGGAACCAGCGGAACTAATGGAACCAACGGAACTAATGGAACCAACGGAACTAATGGAGCAGCCGGTGTAGCAGGAACTAATGGAGCAGTTGGTGCAACAGGAGCAACAGGAACCAGCGGAACTAATGGAACCAACGGAACTAATGGAGCAGTTGGTGCAACAGGAGCAACAGGAACCAGCGGAACTAATGGAACTAATGGAACCAACGGAACTAATGGAGCAGCCGGTGCAGCAGGAACTAATGGAGCGGTTGGTGCAACTGGTTTAAAAGGTGCAACAGGTACCAACGGAACTAATGGAACTAATGGAGTAGCAGGAACTAATGGAGCAGTTGGTGCAACAGGAGCAACAGGAATC
>Ga0114966_10002623_pt1 | contig 15972 bp, 18 predicted proteins | sample M_130207_XF_Meta_FD_87029 | JGI IMG/M metagenome (GOLD analysis project Ga0114966, IMG submission 87029) | Freshwater microbial communities from Lake Montjoie, Canada to study carbon cycling - M_130207_XF_MetaG | ecosystem: Environmental > Aquatic > Freshwater > Lake | place: Lake Montjoie...
AACATCAAACAAAATTGAAGATACCGTTTTTTGGTATAAAACAAAACTTGGTAGAAAATTTAAAATTAGTTCACCGGAATTATGGAAACATTTTTTTGGAATTTTTCCTGATTTTGAAACATTTAATCAAGTACTCACTCAATGTACTGAAAATTATGAGTGTTTAGTACTTAACGTTCGTTCAACATCAAACAAAATTGAAGATACCGTTTTTTGGTATAAAGCAAAAGTTGGTAGAAAATTTAAAATTGGTTCACCGGCATTATGGCAACATCATCGTTTACATTACAATCCTAATCATGATAATCCTGAAGAACCACAAGCAGTTAAAGTTAAAAAACAAAATATAACAGTGACTAAAACTGATTCAGATGGAAAAAGGAAAAAGAAAGTTTAAGGTGTAAACCAAACATCAACTTTCAGTCCTGGTCCTGGGTTAATTAAAGGAAATACAACAAGTGCGTGATTCATAGCTTGGTTTGTCATAGCAAAATCACGTGTTTCAACAGGTTTTCCACTTGATTTTGAAGGATCTGTTGTATAAAACTGAACCTTTAAACTTGTAACATTTAATCCAAATGCATTTATAACATTTAATGTTTGTGTTTTAGTAGGTCCAAGAAATGGAAAACCAGTATAACCCTTTGGTACTGTACCAACTGCTTTATTATAATGAATGTAATTTGCTATTACATTAACCCATACATTTTTACCAGAATTATTTAAAATAATTAAATTTTTTAAATTACTATACATTTGTTTAGGTGGTTGTAGTGCATTTGGATCAAAAACTTGTGAATAACCAGGTGGTTGTTGTGCAATATTTAGTGCATTTGGATCAAAAACTTGTGAATAACCAGGTGGTTGTTGTGCAATATTTAGTGCATTTGGGTCAAAAACTTGTGAATAAATTGGTGGTTGATACAAATTATTTAATGAATTTTGTGAATAACCAGGTGGTTCATTTGGAGGAATAATCTGTTCTAACATTGGTGGTGGTGGTGGTGGTGGTGGTGGTACAACAATTGGATCATAAATAGTAACTGGTGGCTGGTTATTAAAAATTAATTGTGAATCCATAATAATATAATAATAAAATTATTTTATTTTTATTTTTATTTAATTTAATTTAAAAGTGAATAAGGTGAATAATATCCAGATGGAGGTGACTGGCAATGAGGTCCTTGTTGTGGAAGAGGTGTATTGTCCCATACCATCATACAAGATTGTCCAGTACCACATTGAGAAGGAAACATTTGTTGATTTCCTTGTGTATCAATTAATGGTTTACCACCACTGTAAATAATACCTTGTTCAGCACCAGTACATGTATTAGGTGATCCTTGAATTTCCATATTAGTAAATTGGTTAGCAGTTGAATTTAAAAGCATATTAGCAAGTTTTGGTCCATTATCCTGAAGATATTGTCTTAATTGATGACCAGTTGTAACACCTGAATTAGATGCATTATTTACAAAATATGAATAAAGATCACTGCTATTTTGGTAATCCGTCATATAACCACCTGGTTGTCTGAAACTAACAAACTGGTTTCCATTTACAGTTGTTGGTACATAATTGTATGTCTGTAATAAATTCATTATAATGTATATATATACATTATATTATTTTTATTCATTTTTATTCATTTTATTCATTTTTATTCATTTTATTCATTTTATTCATTTTATTCATTTTATTCATTTTATTCATTTTAATTTAAATTCTTTTAATTAAGTTTGTTCTTCTTCTTCTTCAGGATCTTCATCATCGGTAACTTCAACTTCTTCATATTCAATTTCTTCATTATTTGCTGGAACAAAAACTGGTTCTTCATTGATTATTTTGACTTCTTTAGGTATTTCAGTTTTTAAAACATTTTTAATAATTTTTGAATCATTTCTTGGTGAATTTTTATTAACAAGATACAAATTTACTCGTTTCAATTGTTCTTCAAGATTTTCTAATTTTTTAGAAAGTGCAGGGTCAGTTGTTTGTTTAACAACCTGAACATTATTTTGTTGGTTCTTTACTAATACCATCTCTGCTTTAATTTTTTTAAGTTCTTTAAGTGCTAATATACTAACTCCTACAGCAGCACCTGCACATAAAAATGGTAAAAATTTTGTTACTGTGCTACCTCCACGAGTTGATTTTAATAATGTTTCTTGATTAACAGTTGGAACAGTTGGTATAGGCATTTTTGGAATACCAGATTTCATAGGTGGAGGTACATATTTTGTTGACATAATACAATATATAAATAGATTAATTTCTTTTTTTAAACGATTTTAACTTAATTACTTTTCATGAACATAAAAATGAGTATTATAAAAAATATAAAAAGTAATGTATTTTTGTTAGAATTTGAATTTCCAAATCTTGAAACATTTGAAAATTTTCCTTTTTTTGTTTGACCTTGATTTGATAATGTAGATATATATAAGTTAAGTTCTTTAGCACGTTCTTTATCATTTTTGTAAAGAACATTTAAAATAAAATTATTAGTAAGAAATACTGATATACCTTCATCAGTTAGTCTTTTATACAAACTTGTAACTGATAGATCATCTTCTGTTTTTAATGCTAATATATTTTTATTTAATACATTATATTTATTTTTACTGTTGCTAACTGTAATAGGTGGTGGTTCTTTTAATAAATTACTACTTCTTATTTTTTCAATTTGTACTGGATAATAATAATATTCAAAATCATCTGGATATACACATTTATTTTGTCCTGGAGAAGTATAATCATTAAAACCTGAACCAGGACTTCGTGCAAAACGATCCATACATGCACAAATATTACATGTTTCTAAAGAATCAGGTTTCCTAGATCCCTGTAATGGAGGAAGTCTTATAAATTTTTGATTTCCATTTTCATCAATTGATTTTGGTATTGGAACAATGATATTTTCAAAAGATGTACTTACAAATTTTTGAGATTGATTAAAAGAATTTTGTGCTAATACTATACATTCTTTGATATTATTATCACAAACAGATGCTTCTTGTATATCTTTACAAATAGTTTCAACATTTTTTACATTTGCATAAATACTTGTGTTATTTCCACAAAGATCTTTATTATTACATAAAAATTTTGGATCTTCACAGATTTCATCAATGTATTTATTAAATATTTCATATGAATCATTGTTACTTATTGTTCTACCTTCTACTATACTGTTTAAAATTCCATTTTTGCTAGAAAGATCTGTACTCATTTAAAAGTTTATTAATAATAAACGGTATTTTATTTTTTACTAAAAAAAAGTTTTATTATCTTCTTCTTCTTCTTCGTTTACCAAAACCAACTGCAATAGAAGTTGATTTTGGTTTATGTTTACGTAGAAGAAAAAATGCACCTACAATAACTAGTAAAAAAACTAAACCAAGAATTGAATAACTTGCTTTTTTTGTTAATGTTTTTACAGGTTCTGGTTCTGGTGCTGGTGGTATTTTATTTACAGGTGTTCTTGGTGTTCTTACAGGTACATTTGTTGGTGATATTACAGGTGTTCTTACAGGTGATTCAGATACATTAATTGTTGTTCCATTATATAAAATCATTGGTGATTTAAAACTTTTAAGATCCTCGTAATTAAATGTTTCTCTTATTGTACCATCTGTTATTGCTAAAATAGGTGATGTTAAACTAGTTGAATCAATATTAATATCACTAAGTGTAATCCTTGAACCTGAATCCACAGTAGTAATTTTTTGTGTTGCTGGTACTGGGATAATGAATCTAACAGTTAGACTCTTTCCTGACTCTTTTGTATTAACAACTAGTATTGAAATTACATTATTAGTTAAATATTCCTTTAAAGGTCCTTTTATTGGTGATAGTAAAAAATGGCTTTTATTATACATAGTTTATTTTACTAAAATCTAATATTTTATTTAATTATTAAATTTTATTAAAATTAAATTAATTTTTTATCTTCTTCTTCGTTTACCGAATAGAGAACCACTCTTTTTTTGTTTTGAATAAAAATAATACCCTACCAATGCTATAAGTAAAAGAGCAATAAGACTGCTGTTACTACCTGTTTCACCGAATTTTGACCTTTTACCTTTGTTAACTTGTTGGGGTTTTTGTTGTTTTTTACCTCCTTGTTGAGGGTTATTTTTTTGTTTTTTAATTGATTCATGTAAATTTATTAATTGATTATTTATTTCAGTTACTGAATATTTATTATCATTATTTAATTTATTTTCTACAAAATCATCAATATTACCTTCCTTACCACGCATTTTCATTTGTTTCCAAAATTCATCATGGTTTATTCTCCATCTAGAAATAATAGGATCACTTAATATAATTTTTTTTTTCATATTACGTACATCACCACCTTCACGAGCACCACCTTTACCACCACCACGACCGTCTCCACGACCGTCTCCACGACCGTCACGTTGTTTTTGTTTTTGTTTTTCTTCTTGATCAAAATAAATACCAAAAATAGGGTCAGGATGGTGATATTCCACCATTTAGTATAATTATTATAATTATTATCCAATAATTTATTTTTACCAAAATTAAAATTTAAATTAAAATTAAAATTAAAATTAAAATTCTTCTTCATTTTGTTCATTATCATTTACTAAATCAATTCCATAAATAAACGATCCTTGGTAGATTCTTCCAGATGGTGTATTAGGGTATTTCAATTTTAAATTCTTTTTTAATTCTAAATGGTAATTTCCAAAAACACCTAGATAATAATCTGTAGTAAACTTATGTTTCTCCAAATTACAATCTTTACAGTGTTCATTAAATGCTTGTACAAATATTTTTTCACGTACATAAAAATTTTCACCTAAAACAACTTTCCCTGAAGAAATAAAATGTTCTAATGCATGGGTATTTTGCGCCATATCTTGTTGTGTATCACGAAAGTATTTAGGAAGTGATGTCCAGAAGTCTTGACCACGATATTTATTAACAGCACTGAGGTAAGCACATGCTGATTTTTTCATAATAGAAGGCAATTCTTCAGTGAGTTTACGATCCATATCTGAATCTTTATTATTTACTTTCTTATGAAACTTTGCAACAACTAACCTACGACTTATTGATCCTGAATTATCTGTATAATCAGGGGGTTCATTTCCGGCAAATAAACCAGGGATTTTCCATTCAATGTAATGTGATTCTTTATGTTTAATAGGAAGTTGCATATCACCACCTTCAATTAACAACTGAAATTCAGATTGTTCTAAACGAAGATCGCATTTAATTTCAGGTGCTAAGAATAAAAGTTTATCCTTTAGAGATCCTAATCCAAAAGTCTTTTCAATATTATTTGAAAGTACACCAACATCACATGTTTCATAAAATTTTTTTACTAATTTAGTAATAGTTGATTTACCAGAACCAGCAACACCTTCTAAGAATAAAGCAACCTGCCAATTATCAAGTTCACCTAAATTAAAAAGAAGTCTTCCCATAAAAACATATATCCACCGTGATACATCTTCATTAAAATCTTGATAATCAAAAATACTTTGAAATACTGGGGTTGGTATATCATACCAATCATCAATAGATTCATAATTATTAAAAGGCATATTAAAAAATTTACTTGCAACAACATTTTTATCAAGACTTCGTGTAATATCAGAACCATACTCATAGAAATGGTCAATGTACATTTTTACACCATCAACATTTACTTCTTCTTTACAGTTATAAATACCATTTGTAAAAGCAAAAACATGACGATCTTTAACTAAATCCATCATACGTGGATCTTTCATATTTTCTAAATAATCTGTAAGAGTTTTGATATTACTTGGATTACTTGTTAAATTATACCATTGTTGATAACTCTGACAATATTCTGTTTTTTCATAAATAAATTTTCTAATAGACATCTTTTCTTTCCATGCATGTGTAAAATGTCCGTTATACATTATTTTTTCATAAAGACTATCACCGTATCTTTGTAAACCAGAAATATATACATTATCAAGTAAAAATAGTAATAAATTTTGAAAAGGACTATTTGCTTCTAAATTTGGTTTTATAAATCTAAGTTCACCGATATCATCTTTAATTTCAATATTTTCATCACTATGACTATTAATTAATAAACAACCAAGTTTTAATATTTTACAACAGTAATCTATGGATTCAAATATTTTAAAAAATTTAGTTTGTACATCTTGATATTCTTCATCACGTTCTTCAGATGTAAGTTTATTTCCTAACTCAATCTGTAAATACACAACATTATACAAACATTTTTTATAATTAGTATTTACTTCATCAAATGAATAATTATCCTCTAAACCAAAATTTTCAAGTGATTTAGATACTATAGTATTTATATTTTTATTATTATGAAGTATCCATTTATTTTCAAATGAAGAAAGGTAACGAAAAAGTTCAGGTTCTGTGCTATTTTCAAATCGCGTTTTAACACCAACAAGTTCTTCATACGTATCCATTTTCCCCTTTTATTAATATAATGTTTTTATTTTTAAGTAATTTTAAATTAATTTAAATTATTTAAAAATAAATACCGTGTTTAATACAGCATACATAATTTTATTTTCCGGATGAATTTTGATAACACATGTCACAAAATCCAGGATAATCAAGTGTATCTAATACGGAACTTCCTTTTTTAAATTCCAATATGATTCCCCATAGATACCATAATTCATCTGAATATACTAAACACCAGTCATCAAAGGAATATCCTTTTCGTTTTCTTCTATTATCATTTAAATTTTTTAATTTTGAAACATATTGTTCATTTTCTGATAGTTCAGAATCTGAAAGATTGTCTATTGCAGGGTTAGGTGTAGCATGGATATAATCATTTAAGACATCCATATTTGTGTTTATTCTTAGAAATATTCTTTCTTTAAATAAAATTAACTGTTTCCTGAAAATATATAATAACTTTTTTGATTATTATCTTGATTTTCCCACCAATAGTCGGTTTGTCCTGCGGGAACTGCTATATTAGCAAATCCTGATTTTGATTTTATCTTTGCTAATTCTGCTTCTGCATCTGTAACTGCTTTTTGTGCAATTCCCATAGTAATTGGTGATATTGTACCAGGACTAGCTCTAGCAGATTTTTGCAGATCTGCATATCTTGTTTTAGCATCTGCTACCTTTTTTTCTGCTGCTACTATTTCTGCTGATGGTGGTGGGGGTGTTTTTGGTGGTGGGGGTGTTTTTGGTGGTTCTTCTTTTTCGTATTTTTTCATTTCTGCTTCTGCAGCATCTAATCTTATTTGTGCAGCAGCTACTTTTCTTATGTTTATCAAACTATCATCTTTTTGTTCTGCTGCTTCTGCATCAATTAAATTCTTTTTTGCTGCTGCTAATTCTTTTCTTGCTTCTGCTATTTCTGCTGCTCTTCCTGGTGTTCTTGCAGGTGTTTCTGCAGGTGTTCTTGCAGGTGTTCTTGCAGGTGCTTTTGCAGGTGCTTTTGCAGGTGCTTTTGCAGGTGCTTTTGCAGGTGCTTTTGCTGCTGGTGTTGCGTCTTTATTTTTCTTGTACATTTTATATACAAAAAAAGCAGTTATTATAAATAAAACAAAACCTGAACCAAGACTTATTATTAATATTTTTTTACTCATACCAAATGCAAAATTTGCATCTGTTCTTACCATTGTGCACTTTTTAATTTACTTTTATTTTTTATTTGAATTAAATTAAAATTAAATTAAACTGTTATAATTTTCTTTATCTTTCTTTGATTTATATAGAAAAAAACTAATTAGCATAATTAAAAGAACACCACCTCCAACACCTAATACTAATTTTTTTTTCATGCCAAATGCGTTAGTTCTTTTCATTAGAATATAATTTACTTTTATTTTTTATTTGAATTAAATTAAATTAAATTAAACTTATTTGTTTAAAAGTATCACGAAATTCTTTTGAATAAGTCATTGTTATGTTACTTTCTTCTTTAAATTCTAGATTATCAATATAAATATAACGATAAAGCAATTCTGCTTTTTCTTCAGGTGATATATTAATAAAAGAATCATCAAAAGAACTGTTAAAAAATGAAATATATTTATCTTTCATTGTTACTCTACTTGGCATAATTTTTCTTTTTGTCTTTACAACTTTTAATGTTCCAAATGGTAAATTACATTTTGTAATATTAGTTGTTTTTAATTTTGGAACAACTTCTTTATATAATTCCTTCTTCTTTTTATTTAAAATTTTTAATTTTTCTTGCATAATTTTAATACTTTTTTGAATTTCAGCATATTCTTTTACTTTTTCAGTAACATCGTTCAAATTTTGTTGATTTAAACTTTCCATATTTGTGTTTTAGTTTTTAATTTGTATTTTAATTTTTAATTTATTAATTCCTTAAATTAAATTTATTAATTTTAACTTTAATTTTAAGAATTCTAATTGTTTTAATTGTTTGTAAGACCACTTGGACCAGCAGAATCTGATGATGACTGAACCTGTCCGTATGATGGTGGTGTGTACAAGGCAGGTGAAGCACCAAAGATTGGTGTCTGCATGCTGTAAATAGAAATTTGGTCCAATGCTCGGAAATCACTGGTCTTAGAATATGGAGTATTGTTGCTGGTAATTGCTCCAATTTGTTCAGCAGGTGATAAAGCAGTGAATGCAGCAAGAGCACGTGCAGCATTTTGAGACAATGCGTTGTTATCAGCATTAACTGATGGTTTTGGAAGTAATGAACTTGCAGCAAACATTGGAAGATTTTGAGCACACTGACTTAACTGTGAAGCACGGTCATTTGTATATGCAACTGGTGGAAATGCCATTCCTCCAAGATGACCAAGATTATCAGTGTATCCATCTCCTAAACTATTTTTGTAAAAACTGGATGCACCTGGAAGTGGAACACCTGCCTGAATAGGACGTGAAGAAATATTCTGAGCAAGTTCAAGGTTATCAATGCTAGGGTTAAGATAGTTTTGAAGATTAAGGTAATAACGAGCACCTGCTTTATTAATATCTTCAACTGAAGATCCAGTATTCATTACAATGGAATCTTGGTAGTTTTCAAGATCATAAGCAGAACTTAAACTAGGTCCGCTACTGTACCTATTTACAGTATTTACATCTGCAGGATTAGATCCTTCAACAGCACCGAATTTTTCACGTTGTTTAAATACATTGAGTGTAGACATTGCTAAAAGAACAGCAGAAAGTGTAAAAGCAATTGGTCCAAAATTGTCACTTGACATTTGTATACATAACTATATTATTTTATTTCAAAAATAAAAACGTTTTTTTATTTTTTAAATAAAAATGAATTAAAATGGATAAAATTAATTAAAAAATTAATTAAAAAATTAATTAAAAAAATTGAACTGTTGAATTTATATCTAATGGTAAATCTTGTTCATCATCAGATTCAACTTTTACAACTTTATCTTCTGGATCGTCTACAAAACCGAAATTAGGAACCTTTTGCATTTTCTTATGTATTTTTGCAGAAACGAGTTCCCATGTAGAAAAACAAGTATCTTTAGAGAAAAATATGTATTTACATTGCGCAATACATTCAACTATTTCATCCTTTTTAAAATGAGAATAATTTATTTCATTATCTTTGCGATCTAAAAAGAGTGTTTTAACAATTTCTTTATGATACTTTATACCAAAATTAAGAACACACCGTGTATCACTTGTTTTTGGTGCTTTAATAAATGGATTGTACATTTTTTTAATTGACTTTAATGGAATTTCTTTTCCAAACCATTCTTCTGATTTCTTACTTACATTGTCAATTATGTAATCATCAAATACACTTAGAAAATTATAGATATCTTTATTATATCCACGTGTATTCATAAATTCAACTGAAATGTTCTTTTCTTCAGGATCATCTGAAAGTGTCATTTTAGGAAACTGTAAAATTAAATCAGTATCATCCTGTTCATCATCAATTGAATATTTTACTTTTGAAACATAATATTCATTATATTTTTTAGGTTTAGATAATTTTATGGATTGCAGTTTGTATGAACCTACTAAAAAAGAATCCATGTTTGTTTTATTAAATGTATTTTATTTTTTAAGTATATTAAACGAAAAAGTATTTTTATGTTGTTAAAAATTTGTCTAAAGATGGATTCAATGGAACACCATATCCATAATTGATAAATGAACGGTTCTGGTTCTTGAGTGAAACTGCATAATCTGGACGCGTCATTTCGGCAGTTACTGCACTACGACCAGGCATAATTTCATGTTGACATATAGTATAAAATGCATCTGGACGATTCTTAACAACTGGTGCTTGTGATGTTGGTGCATTTCCAAATACCCATTTACCACCTGCAACCATACCTGGTAATTGATTTGCTTTATAATCTGAAATATTATCAGGCATAACACGAGTAAATTGATGAAAACCACCTGCTGCAGGAACTTCTGTACTAAGTGCAATACCTGGTCCGACATGGATCTTTTCAAAAGGTTGTTCATTTGTCTTAAGTTTAATTGTCTTTTTAAGATCTTCAAATTCTTTTTGACGAGTAATTGCAAGTCCTGGACCACCACCACCTGAACCATATTGGTATCCATATCCTACTGTTTGTTCAGCAGGTGTGAATAAGTTTTTAACTTCTCGTCTGTTAGGAACTCCGAGTTCATTACGATCTCTTTCTTGACGAAGACCTGTATATATTTCCATTCGTTGTTGGACCTGTGAATCATCAAGGTATTGTTTAGTGTCTTCAGGCATGTTTTTGTTCAAAAACCATGTACCATTGTTTAAAACATCAGTTGTGTACTTTTCATAATAATCCTTTAATAAAACACCATTAATTGTTTTTTTATTATACAGTCCTGAATCACGTGACCAATCTTTCTGTGAACCCTGGAGAACACCTGAATTTAATGGATAATATGTTTCAGTGTAAGTATTTGGATCATTTGCAAATTGATTATTGTATCCTGTAAGTATTCCATTAGGACTTTTTTCACTTGGTGAAAAGGCATTCACTGCGTTCGTACTTTTCTGATCCTGTCCTTGTTTATAATATTCTTCAGAATCAAGGTAAACTGGTTCAAATTTTTCTTTTGTTTGAAAAAACATACTTTATTATTTATTATTATTTTATTTTATTAAAAAAATAAATAATAATAATAAAAGAATGGGACCACCTTTTAATTTAACACCTGTTCAGAAAAATATCTCAGATTTTATAATTAGTACATATTTTGGTATGAAAAACCCTTTACCAACAATTATTTGTTCACCTGGAGTTATTGCGGAAAATCCAAAAGTATACCTTCAACTTATTAGTGTATATGGATCTATATTTGGAGCAATAACAAGTCTTGTTGCACTTGGGTATTCTATAAAGTACTCAATAACATTTATCAAAAAAATAATTAAAAAGAAAAAACACAGACCTTTAAAACCACTTGAAAATAAATTCATCAATGATGTAGCAAAGGATACAAAACATAACAAAAAAGTAACCAAAAAGAATATAACCAAATTTGTTGAAAGAAGGAGTAAAGGTAAAAAACTTTCTTCAAAACAAAAGAAAGTATTAAGTACTGTCCTACGGAAAAAAAGAATATCTAAATTTGGAAAAAATTTGAGTTTAGAAGATGAACTTAAAACAAAAATTAAAGTTAGAAGCGAGGGTAAAAATTTTAAAACTTCTATGAAAGGTAGTGCTGCAAGAACATTTGGTGCTTCCGGTGGAGAAGGTATGCAAGAAATTAGTGATTTAAAAAAATATTTAATGGAACAATATATAAATCCATTTAAAGCACGTATTAAAAAATTAAATAAAATTGTTCAAAAATTCGGAAAAAGAACAGCATTTGGCGGTTCTGGTTGGGATATATCAAAAGGTCTATATTACGGTGCAGTTAGTTTATATACAACACCTGCATGTTTTGCAAAACTAGATTCATTTAAAACATTTATGTTGAAGAGACTTATGGAACTTGATTCTGAGTTATCCATGTTAGAAGGAGGAAAAGAACAAAAAATAAATCATGAAATCTACAATAAAGATTATAAATTAGATAAATTATCAGTAGCAGGTTCATTTATAGGTGATGGAGGTTTTGGAGGTGTTTGTAGAAGTAATATCAATAAAGCAAAAAGACAAATTCTTGAAGTTTTAAAAGATATTTCAAAAAGAATTGTTAGTCTTGAACAAAAAGAACTTGAACAAGATAAATCAGCATTTGGAAAAAGAAGAAAATTTTAATTTAATTTGCATAGGGCATGGATCCTTCATCTGGAGGAGTAATTCCAATACCGCGTAAATAATTTGAATCAAATGAATATACCTTATCAAAGGAATTATTGAATTGATTTTTAAAGGAATCAGATGAAGTTGTATATCCTCTGTTGTAATTAAAGAATTCACAATTCTGAGAATTATCAATTGGTGTATAATTAATTGATTCCCATGACGTTGTATCACGTTGAGGAACTTTTGATGTCCATGAATACTTAGCAAGAAGTTGTGTATTTGTTCCACCTCGTGTTGGTTCTGGAAAGATAATATGATTCGTTTCCTGTACATTTAAAGGTGCACCTCCAACATAACCATTTGATTGTCCAATTTGATCAGCACCATAGTACCAAAGATCTTTGTTATTTGTTCCTTCGTTTGGATTAAAGTATCCTTCATTTGCTAAAAATCGGTGGTAATCCATTGCTGTGACATCATTTGCTGATTTTTTAACTGCTGTAAAAGTTGGTAAAATAGTATCAAAATCAACATTACGATAAATCAATCCTGGATCATTTTTAAAATCTTTTGAATTTACACCATCATCACCACGTTTGTTTGTTGATTGACCATCTGGAAGATAATAATCAAATTTGGTTATGGAATACTGAAAAGGGTCTAAAAGATAATAATTAACAGCACTATTTAATTCATAACTACGAAACTGTGTTCCTAATGGTTGTTGATCTTCTTTAAGAGTATTACTTACACTCGCTGGTGGGAAATTAGGTGAGTTATAATTTATTGTATCCATATTCTATTTTTATTTACAATTATTTTATTTTTTAAATAATAATATTGGTAATTTAAAAATGCATAACCTGCGTTCATTGTACAAAGACCTTGAAAAACTCACCGGTAAAAAACAAAGAAAAACAAAGTTTGGTTTAAGTAAAAACTGGAAAAGAACACTTAAAATAGCTGGTGCTGCTGCTGCAATTACAGGAGGTGCATATGCTGCAAAAACATTAAAAGAAAAACAAGATTTATACACTAGATATAAAACATATTATGTTATGGGTAAAAATCACGGTATTACAAAACTTGATGCATATGTAATGGCATATATAATGATACATCCAAATGATGTAAAAAAGATATTACATAAATATATAAAAAATGAACACAATGAAAAAAGTAGTATCCATCAATTAAATGAAAATCTACTATCATACCAAAATGGTATTCTAAGTCACGTAGTTACTAACTTTAAACAATACAAATCAAAAGATTGGAATGACTCGCCTCTAATTAAAGAACTTATAAAAATAAAAAAATGGAGTGAACATACACCACCAGTATTATCAGACAAAGAAATAAAAGATGAAGAAGAAAGGCAAGAAAAATTTAAAAAAGAAAAAGAAGAAAAAAATAGTTCAAAATTTGGTTTAAAATTCCGTGTACCAAAAATTACAAGAAAAAATATAATAAAAGGTGTTGTTGTAGCAGGTGGTATAGGTGCTGGTGCGTATGCAGCACATTCTTACAATGATAGTCAAAAGTTGAATAATAAATATAAAAGAATAATAACTTTATGTAAAGAAAGTAATGTTCAAATAAAACCTTTACATGCATATGCATTTGCATATATGTTAATACATCCCAAGAAAACAGCGTCAATAATAAAATCATATGTAGCAAAACATGAGGATTATACATTAACTGAACATGCTGCATTACAAAGAGTTAATGCAAGTATTGATCAAATTAATGTACTTATGTATAATAAATTTAAAGGATACTATGACCAAAATATTAATATTATTCCTGAAGTAAATATACTTATTGGATATAATAAGTGGACTGAAAAGATATTACCAAAAATTTCAAATGAATAAATTTTAAATTTTAAATAATGGTAAATAAAAATGCATAACCTGCGTTCATTATACAAAGACCTTGAATTGGTAACAAATACAAAAAGAAAATCACGTTTTGGAAATGAATCTGATTTATCAATAGAAGAACTTAGAGAAGCACGTTTAAAACATTTTGAACAAGGAACTTCACAACCAAAAGATCAACCAGAGTGTGGAATTTGTTTTGAAAATTTATCAAATGATTCCAATGGTACAATAGAAAAATTACATTGTGAACATAAATTCCATAAAAACTGTATATGTAATTGGTTTAATAGTAATCCTCCAGAAGGAAAAAGAACATGTCCAACATGTAGAGAACTAGTAGAACCAAATTTAATTAGAACAATGTGTGGCGTATATATCCGAGATAGTTATGATTTACGTATTACTAACAGAGTTAATGAACAATATAATTTAGGTATTGAATTATCAAAAGAACTTGCAAAGGCAGGGTTTGCAACAATAGTTACATACAAACTTGCTAAATATATAAAAACCAAAATGTTAGACCCTTTAAATAAAAAAATAACATTATTAGAAAATAAATGTATGAAATGTGGTATACATTTAAATAAACCTAAAAATGTATATACAAAAGATCCAAAAGATAATATTAATGAAAGAATTGCTATTTTAGAACATGCTACTAATAATACACGTTTTGGTGCTCTCACACTTGCACAACATTTTGCAAAAAATGTGATAACAACTGCTCCATTTTTAGTTATTTTAAAATTACAAATAAATAAGAATAACAAGAAAATAGTATTACTTAAACAAAAAATAAATAAAATGTGTAGATCATATACTAAACCAAATGTAAGCAGAAAATCAAACTTTGGAAAATCTTACAAATTTGGTGTTGAAGAAAAAATGACAGATTCAAGAAAAATATTCTTAGGGGCAGCAGGTGCTGGTATAACAGCACATGTTGGTATAAATATGTATAAAAGAAAAATGAACAATAAAATTCATGATAAAATAAATATACTTGAAGATAAATTTATAAAATGTAATATACCTTTTAAAAAAATAGAAAAGAAAAATTTTTTAAGTAAGAGTAGTTATACAGATCAAAACATAGAAAAAAGAATTTTAAATTTAGAAAATGCTTTAAAAAATTCACATTTTGGTAATGATAATTTAACTACGTCTGAAATAGATAAAACTGGTAGAATATTATCAGGTGTAATCGTAGGTGGTACTGTTTTAGGAGGGGGGGTAAGTATGTTCATGTTTAAAAGAGAAATGAAAAAATATATAAAAAGACTTGATGTTATTGAAAAAGGATTACAAAGTATATGTAATAAAAAATAAATAAAAATAAATAAAAATAAATAAAAATAAATAAAAATAAATAAAAATACTGTAATTTTTTATAATTGTAAAAAATTACTACATTTTAAACTTACAAGTTTCCTTTTAACGTTCTTAACAGTTGTTAACTTCAACATAATTTCTGAGTTCATTACGGGTGCTGATACCACATGAAAACAATGAAATTGAATGTCCATCTGAGTTCTTCATATTCATAATAATATTATCAGGATTTTGTACAACACGTGGATCAACAATGTCCCAACGATTAATGTATCGTTTATTATCAAGTCCATAATTCTTCTGTCCAAGCATGATATTTGTTGGATCAAGATCACTTGAAAAGGACTGATAATTATCACCTGGAAGATTAATGGTTGTTGATTGTTCATAAAAGTTATTAAGATCAGGTGATACTTCAGGATTATTAATAAATACTTGTCCAGGGTGTGTAGTAATCTGACTAACATCAATTGCTGATTTACGGTTTTGAAACACTGGATAACGAAATTTAGTTGAGTCATCATCAATATATTTTACAGAAG
>Ga0114966_10002625_pt1 | contig 15964 bp, 17 predicted proteins | sample M_130207_XF_Meta_FD_87029 | JGI IMG/M metagenome (GOLD analysis project Ga0114966, IMG submission 87029) | Freshwater microbial communities from Lake Montjoie, Canada to study carbon cycling - M_130207_XF_MetaG | ecosystem: Environmental > Aquatic > Freshwater > Lake | place: Lake Montjoie...
CCCGTTGCCACGGCTACCCCCCACAGGACAACGGTTGCCCCCGCGCCGTGGCAGAATTCCGACCATCGACCCCGCCTGCACACCGACAATCATCAGAATCTGCCTTCCACCCCGCAACTTGAGCAAGTCAACGCGGTTCCAGTCGGCACAACCCAGGAGAGCGACACCATGAGCAATCGAGACAACTCTTCGAACGGCGACGACTCATCGCGCAGACCTCCGCGGGCCACAACCGAGACGATCCGGGACTTTCAGTACCGGGCCCTCGGCTACATCATTCGGGAGCCCGACGGGCGCGTGATCGCGAAGGACATATCCTTCAATACCCTCGGGAACTTCGACGGGCGCAAGACCGTCGACAGCAGGGGCAACCCGGTCCTCCCCGGCGACGTCACGCAGACCCTGGTCATCGAGAACGCGCGCCGCCGGCAGCGGTAACCGCTCGCCGGCGCCACGCGGGCCTTCCAGCGCCGAACCGCTCCATCACGGCCGCCAGCAGAAGCCCTCTGCGATACCCCCTCCCCCTTCTTTCCCGAAGCAACCAACCTCCCCGAGGACTCTGCGAGAACTGTCGGCAGTTCCACGTCGAGAGCCGGCTCGCCGAAATCGACCCCGCTTCCCGAACCGATCGACGGTGAGGGCCGCGGCTCGACCACCCCGCCGACCCGTCAGGTCGTCTCCGCGCCTAAGCGCCTCCACCTCGCCCCCCGCCCCCTCCCCTCGCTCCGCACCCGCCCTTCTCCGCGCAGCGTGGAAAGCACTCGCCGCAGCCGATCCGTCCCCGCATCGGGCACCTGCCGGCGGAGCTCGTCGAGCGTGAAGCTCTCCGGCAGTTCGTGCAGCACGACCAGCCGGATGCACTCGTCGAGCCCAGCACCACTCGACCGCTGTCCGTAGGCCGCGACCGCCTCGGCGACGAGCAGCGGTGCGGGGTCGCGCAGGCGCGCCGCGACCGACGCGAAGAACGCCTGCGCCCAGGTGTTCGCGAGCTTGCGATTGCCCGCGTAGACGACCTGCAGCTTGGGGTGCACGGCCGCGATCTCGCCGAGCACCCGGGCGAGGTACGCGGGCGTCCACTTGCCCGCCCGAACCAGCCGCGAGGGGTCGAGGAAGTCGCCGTACTGCGCCTCGACGACGAGCGCCGCGTTGGGGTGGCTCTCTAGCTCGCCGAGCTTCTGGTGCAGTACGCCGAGCGCCACGATCTCGGCGAGCATGTTCTCGAACGACTTGCGCTCGACGACCGCCGCGACCCGGTCCTCCATCAGCAGCGCGTAGTCACCGACGGCGAGCCGGCGGCGCACCGCCCCGCTCCCCTCGAAGGTCCACGGGTAGCGCTCGGCCGAGTCGATTGCGATCGCGAGCGGCTCCGGTCCGTGGCGAAGCTGCGGACGTGCGCCGCTGCGGTGCGCGCGCAGCGCCTGCTCGGTCCGCCAGAAGATCTGCTCGTAGCAGCCCTCGCCCGACTTGTAGGCCCGCTCGAGGAACAGGAAGTCGCAGCGCTTGCGTGTCGGGCGGTCGAGCACGATCGACAGCTTGCGCCCGAGCCGCTTCAGCGACGCGACCGGCACGCGCTCGATCGGCTCGACCGTCGCATCGACGGGGTCCTCGTCCTGCAGGCAGAACACCTGCATCCCCGGACCCGGCCAGCGATCGCGCACCCGGAGCGCGAGCAGTCGCTCGCGCCCCTGCTCGATCGTCAGGCGGTACGGGAACCTCTCGGCCGGGCTCTCGCGCAACACCCACATCGGCCGCCCCCCGTCGCGCGAATCCAGCGACTCCGTCATGCGGACGTGGACGGTAGTCCCGGGGGAGGGGCGTTGCCAGCGGGGGGCGGCCTCGCGCGCCACGGTCTACCGGAAAGCGATCGACCTGCGAACCGACCTCGAAAGCGGCGCCGGGCCTCGGGAGGGAGACGGGAAACCTCGGCGACGCGCGATCGGAGACTCCCGATCGCCTGCGCCATCTGAAACCGGGCCTTTGCAGTTTCTCCGAACGGAGCAACATGAAGCGAGAGAAGTCGAGCGACGGCGGGCCGCGGGTCCGGGAGAGGGCAGTTCCCGGCCCGGCAGACGGACGCCTACCCGCCAACGCTCATTTGCGCCCGGGAGGATGACCCATGAATCGAGTCGCCAAGGCTGGTGTCAGCGCCATGAGCGCATACGTACCCCCGTTCCGGGTGCGATTGCAGGACTGGTGCGAGTGGACCGGCAACTCCTGGGACAAGATCCAGGTCGTGGTCGGACGAAGCTTTCGCGTCCCCGGTCGCCACGAGAACGTCTACACGATGGCCGCCAACGCGGTGCTGCGGCTGATCGTACAGAACGACCTCGACCCGGGCCGCGTCGGGTTCCTCGGCCTCGGCACCGAGTCGAGCACCGACAACGCGTGCGGCGCCGTGATCGTACGCGGCATGGTCGACCGCGGGCTCGAGGCGCTCGGTCGTCCACGCCTGTCGCGTCACTGCGAGGTCCCGGAGTTCAAGCACGCCTGCCTCGGCGGCATCTACGCGCTCAAGGGCGCGTTGCGCTACGTGCAGTGCGACGCGGGCGACAAGATCGCGATCGTGGCATGCGGCGACGTCGCCGAGTACGAGCGAGGCAGCACCGGCGAGCAGACGCAGGGCGCAGGCGCCGTGGCGATGCTGGTCACGCCCGAGGCGCAGCTGTTCGAGGTCGACCTCGCGCACTCCGGCAGCGCGTCGGATTACCGCGGCCCCGACTTCCGCAAGCCCTTCGCGCGCTACTTCCACGAGTCCTACGCTCCCGGCGTCACGCGTATGACCGACTTCCCGGTCTTCAGCGGCAAGTACTCCACCTACTCGTACCTCGATGAGACTGTCCACGCGGTCGAGGACATGCTCCGCAAGCTGAACGTCTCGCCCGGAACATACTACCGCAGCGTGCACAGCCTGTTCTTCCACCGGCCGTACGAGATGATGCCGGTGCAGGCGATGAGCTTTCTGTACGTGCGCGGGCTGGCGCGCGGGGATCATCACCAGGACGAGCTGCGCGCCCTGTGCGAACATGCCGGCGTATCGGTCGAGAGCGTGATGCAGGAGGCGCTGTCGACGCCCGACCTGTTCGCGCGCGTCTCGGCCGAGGGCGCCGACGTCGGCGATCCGTACGAGGCCACGACGGCGCTCGCGGCCGTGCTCCGCAAGCAGCCGGAGTTCCGCGAGCTGCTCGCGCAGAAGATGACGATGGGTGCGGCCGCGGTGCGCGACCTCGGCAACCTGTACTCGGCGGCCCTGCCGGTGTGGCTCGCGTCGGGCTTCGAGGAAGCCGCGAAGAAGGGCCTCGAACTCGTCGACCACCCGATGGTCGCGGTCGGCTACGGCAGCGGCGACGCCGCCGAGGCGCTGCCGATCATGGCGGTAGCCGGCTGGCAGAAGGCCGCGGCCCGCATCGGCCTGGTGCATGCACTCGACAACTCAATCGACCTCAGCCGCGAGCAATACGAGGCGCTCCACGACGGCCGCGAGGTGCATGGGCTGCACTACGACCCACACGCGGAGTTCGTGATCAGCCACGTCGGCCACCACCATGAACCCGCATTCCAGGACCTCGGGATCGAGTACTATGAGTACGTGAGCTGAGCGCGTCGGTGCGCCGGTCTTCGACTGAACTCCGCGGAGCCTGCGAACCCCCCGTCGCCAGCCCGACGTCCTGTCGAGTCGAACTCCCGACGAGCCCATGAGCCTAGGAGCCGGGGCGGGCGCTCTCGAGTCCGGGCGAACGACTCGACGTCCCTCGCCCGCCTCGGCGACCCGGCGCTCTGCGACATCGCGTCGCACCCCCTTGCCCGCCGTCACGCCGTCGTGCCAGCCTTCGACCCATGACCACCGCCGCGTCGATCCGCAGGCTTGCGCCGCGAGCACTCCAGCACCCCGTCCTGCTCGCCCTCGCGATCGCCGTCGCGACACTCGCCTTCTCCCCCCGCGTCCGCCACGCCGATGCAGCCCCGAACCCGCCGAACCCGCCGAACCCGCCGCGCGCCCGCATCGTATCGTTCGACTTCGCGCGCGGCGCGCAGGGCTGGGTCGGCGACTTCGCCGACTACCCCGCGGGCTCGGAAGCCTTCTACGAACTCGAAGCCGGCATCGCGCCGCTCCCCGACGACCTGCGCAGTGGTGCCACGGCACTCCGGCTCCGCGGCAACAACCACAGCGACGACCTCTTCCTGTTCGCGCGCGGCCCCGTCGACGGCCTCGTGCCCGGAGCGAAGTACGACGTGCGGGTCAACCTCGTGATCGCCTCGGCCGCACCGGCGGGAGCCGTAGGTATCGGCGGCGCACCCGGCGAGGGCGTGTCGATGAAAGCCGGCGCGACCACCGGCGAGCCTACGACGTGGGTCGACCGCGGCTTCGTCCTGCTCGATGCCGACAAGGGCAACCAGTCGACCGGCGGCGCGAACGCGACCGTGATCGGCGACCTCGCGGTCGCGACGACGCTCGACGCGCCGCGGTTCAAGCTGAAGCGCCTGGCGTGGGGCCGTCGCCCCGCGCTCCAAGTCACCGCCGACGCAACCGGCCGCGCCTGGCTCTTCGCTGGTGCCGACTCGGGCTTCGAGGGCACGACGACCCTCTACCTCGTCCGCGCGAAGGCCCGGTTCGTCCGCGTCGACTGACGCCTGCTTCTTCCCCGCCACCCGGCCTGCACGGCCGACCGTAGACGACCTGCACATGCCCCGGGCGCAGGTCGTCTGCGGTCGCGCGCTCGCATCCGGCCTAAAGACGGCCCCCTACTTTTTCCCCTCGCCCTTCCACGTCGCCCCGCCCCCGCGGATCGCGTGGCAGATCCCGAGCACGCCGATCACCTTGCCGTCCGCGCCGACCCAAGGCGTCTTCGTCGTATCGACCAGCACCTTCCTGCCGTCCGGGTAGACGAGCGTCTCCTCGTTGCTGCGTGACTTGCCGCTCGCGAGCATCGCCTGGTCGTTCTCTCGGAACGACTTCGCGACCGCAGCCGGAAACAGGTCGGCATCGGTCTTGCCGACGATTTCGGCGACCGGCTTGCCCACGAGCGCGCCCCAGGCCGTGTTGCCGCCGCGATAGACCCCGGACAGGTCCTTGTAGAAGACGACGTCCGGAATCGAGTTCATCGCACTCGTCACGGTCGCGAGCTGCTCTGCGGTGCCGTCCGCGGCGGCGCGCGCCGTCCGCGGAGGGCTCGTCGCGACGAGAGCCGCCGTCAGCATGGTACCCAGGACGATCTTCTTGACGTTCATGTCAGAACTCCCTCAATAGGCGACCGGTGCGGAGCACCGGCGACGTGAATCCGTGATCGCGCTCTTGCCGCCGACCATCGGAGAGAACGAAGTAGCCGACGACTCTCTCCGAGACGACTCTCGCCGGGACGGGTTCGTCGGGGCGCCACAGGCGCGTCGAGCACTCGAGCCGTTCGCGCGATCAACTCGAACCCGTGCCTGCGAAGGCCGACCCGGGAGCCGCCGACGCGCCGCGATCGCCCCGGGCGCGGAAGCACTCGAGGACTGCCGGTCCGTTGGGAATGCGGTCGACCGGGTCGAGCCAGTCGAGGCTCCCGAGGTGGCGACTGCAGAGTACGGCGGGGTGCTGCGCGTGGCTGTCGGCGAGGCGCTGGTGCACGATCCAGAGGCGGCGCGGCCGGCGCTCGACGGAGCGCCGCAGGTTGTCGACGACGCCCTCGAAGAGACGACCGGTGAAGGGGCTATAGAAGAACGCGATCGTCAGGTCGTCGGGCACGGGCCACGAAAGCGCGTCGCCCACGTCGATGCGGACGTCCCGGCACCGCAGCCGGGAGGCGGAAATCTCGATGTTGCGCCGGGCAACGCCGGCGAGCTCTTGAGAGAGTTCGACTCCGATCACGCGGGCGAGGGGGTGGAGCGCGGCCAGGTAGACGATCCGGCCCTTGCCGCAGCCGTAATCCGCGAACACGTCTTCGGGGCCGAGAGGGATACGTCGAGCGAGCCGGTCGATCGTCTTCCAGCCCGAGGGGCCGTAGTTGCGGCGCTCTTCGGCTGCGAGCCCGAGGTCCTCGAGGTGCACCATGCCGTCGGTCTCGAGCCCCGGACCGTGGCGGAGACGCTGAACCCAGGACACGACTCGTTCCCGCATCGACATGTGCTTCCCCCTGACGCGGACGCCGGCCGGGCCGCCCGGGTAAGGGCATGAATACAGGTACCACAATCCGAAGGCGAACCCCGACGTCGAGATCGAGCCCGGAAACGTCATCCCGGTCGTCGTATTCGAGCCCAGCTGAGCCGGGGCGGACACTCGAAGCGACCGCGCGACCGCATGCCGAGGGAGGGCACCTTCTCGAGCCGTTTTACGCGTGGCTCGCGCAAGTGCCCGACGCCGACCTGTAGATCTACCACGTTGTGCCACGGGCTCGGTCCCTACCTCTACGTCGACCTCGCCGACGAGCACCTTCGTGCGGTACCGACAACGAGATCCGCGTCCGCTTGGACGGAGGCCGAGAAACTGCCGCGTGGTGACAGGCACCGCAACGGCTCAGTATCCCTTGCGAAAGTGCACCCATTTCTGCTCGAAGAGATCGACGGCAACTGCGTAGAGCGCGAGATCGTAGTGGTTGATCTCTTCGAGATACGCAAGCATCTCGGGAGCGATCGCGGCACGATAAGTCTGGCGAAGATCATTACGACTCGGGTTCACGTTGGCGATAAGAGATTGACGAGGCGGAGGAACACCGATCAGATCGGCCATAAGTTGCTGTGTCTCCTCGAATCGCTCGGTCAGGCCGACGACAGACATGCTGTGCAGCCATGCGACAGCACGTTCGAATGTATGTTGCGGATTTTCCGTACCAGGCACATGTGCGACGACATGTGGCCGAAGGAATACGGAACGACCATGGATGGCTCGCCGACGACGCAGATCTTCGAAAAATCCTTCGTAGTCACGCCTTGCGCCAAGAACAGTGGTTTGCGTGGTGAGGATTTCGGAGAGGAAGTCGCGGTCGACATCGGCAATATCCTCTGGCAGTTTGTCAAGCATGCGAGCGACGTAATCCGGTCGAAAAGCATGCGGATTTCGCAGCAATGCTCGCCGCAATTGATAGTAGCTCGACACGCAGCGTTCGATCGATTCACGCAGGACGGTGCATACTGCGAGATCGTAACGCTGTATCATTGCTAAAATGCTATAGCCGAAATGCGCCCCTGAATGGTAACACCGGTAACGAGCAAGAGACTTTGCAGGAAGATCCGCAAGCTCCGGCACACCGAGATGAAAGAAGTCCTGTGCGCGGTAGACCGATTTCAGCCACTGTGCGATCGCAGTGCCGCCAGTCTTGGGAACATGCATGAAAAAGAGGGGGGTTGGTTTCAGTCGCAGTCGCATGAGTCAGGACCTTCAAACGAGATTTCCCAGATGAGCAATCCCCGACACGCCCCGGGGCGGGCGGTTGCCGCCAAAACGCTTGCGTAGCTGCCGTCACCGGCGAACTCGGGCGAGAGTTCGACCCCGACCTCAGGCGCCGAGGCCCCGCAGCAAGACCCCGAGCGCCACCAGCAGGAGTCCCACGACGATCGGCAGCGGCGCCACGAGCAGGCTCGGTCGCACCGGAAACACGTGCGTCTCCTCGATCGACGCCCACTTGTGGATGCCCGCGTCGACTGACTGCAGGGCCTCGACCATGTCGAGCATGTCGCGCCGGCTGCGGTAGCGGACGATCGCGACCGAATCCCACGGCTCGGCTCCCGGCGGAGTGAGGAACCGACCGATGACGCGACTGTTGAAGACCGGGTACGAGCCGCGCCGGAGCAGCGCCGGTGCGACCAGCCGCGCGTAGCGCGCGTCGGCCTCTCTCGCGTCGTCGCCGAGCGATGCGAGCGACGGCGGGTAGAGCGCCTTCTTCCTGAAGCGGATCAGGTTCACCATGAAGTATGCGCGCCCGTCGTCGTCGGCGGCGAGCGAGCGCAAGTCGCCGAGCAGGTCGTGATCGCCGGCGTTCTCGCCCGTCCCGCGCTTCGCCGCGAGGCGTGCGAGCCGCTCCTCGGTCTCCGCCGCCGTCAAGGGCGCACCGCGCAGATCGTGCCACCAGAAGAAAGCCGCGAAGAGGAGAACCAGGAGCAACGGGATCACCATGGACTCCCTATAACCCGGACTGATTCACGTTTGCCATGCCGCACTTCGCCCCGCGCCGAGCATTTCGCACCCCCGGCGTCGTTGTTGCCCCGGCAGGTGACGGTTCCCGAAGCCGTGAGGCCGCAGCTGGGATACGCGCTTGGCGATCACCTCGAACTCGCCCTTCCCCTCGATCCGCCGGCGCGCGGAAGGCTACGAGGTCTTCGCCGAGGGCTGGCAGCGCCCCGACGGCACGCGCTGGGGGCGACCCGTCGACGTGCTCGTCACGCCCTCGGGCGACCTGCTGGTGAGCGACGACCAGGCGGGCGCCATCTACCGGATCCGCTGGACGGGGAAGTGAGATCTGGCATCCACGATCGCCGGACTTCGCTGGGATTGACCGCCATGACCAGGCTGGACCTGCGCGAGCGCGACCTGGACCCCCGACGCTGCACGAGTCCAGGGGAGCAGCGTCCGGCCCGACGGTCGACGCCCGTGAAAACCGAGCCTTTGAGTCCGGGCGACCGCCCGGGATAGGATCCGTCTCCCTCGCTCCCGACGGGAGCACCAGCCCGCGCGCCCGATTTCGGGGAGCGCAACCAGGAGATCGCATGAGCAAGATCGTCGACGAAGTCATCGCCGCCAATACGAAATACGTCGCGGGCTTCGGTGCCAAGGGCGACCTCGCCCTGCCGCCCGCGCGCGGCTTCGCCATCCTCACCTGCATGGATGCGCGCCTCGACCCCGCGAAGTATGCAGGCCTCGCCGAGGGCGATGCGCACGTGATCCGCAACGCCGGCGGGCGCGCCTCCGGCGACGCGATCCGTTCGCTGGTCATCTCGCACAAGCTCCTCGGAACGAAGGAGTGGTTCGTGATCCACCACACGAACTGCGGCATGGAACTCTTCACCGACGAGATCATGGGCGACCTGCTCGCGGGCAGCCTCGCGACCGCGAAGTTCGACGGCAAGCTCTGGTCGAACCCGCAGAGCGGCGGCGGCGACCACGGCGGCCACTTCGTCAAGTGGCACACGATCCGCAAACAGGAGGAGAGCGTCGTGCACGACGTCGCACGCATCCGCTCGCACCCGCTCGTGCCGGCCAACGTGCCGATCTACGGCTACGTCTACGACGTGAAGAGCGGGAAACTGATCGAGGTACCCGAGGCGACCGCGGCCGGCCGCGCCGCCTGACCGCGACGTCGGGCGGGACGAAGCCCCCGCTTGCGGACCGCACTCCCGAGCGTTTGGAGACCGCCATGGGCAAGGGCGCGACCTTGGGCGAGTTGCTCGCGAGGGCGGGGGTGCCAGTCCGCGACGGCGCGGTGGCGGACCCGGCACGCGAGGGCGCGGGTTCAACGAGTGCGCGCTCCGGCATGCCGCCGAAAGAGGCGACATCGCCGGAGACGCCGCCCGCCTCGCCCGCGGCGGCGGGCAGCACCTCGCGCGGCCCAGACCTGTCCGGCTGCGCGAAGCTCGTCCTGCGGCGCGAACGCAAGGGACGCGGCGGCAAGACCGTCACGGTCATCGACGGCCTGCCGCAGCGCGATCTCGACGAACTCGTGCGCGCCATGAAGAAGGCGCTCGGCTGCGGGGCGAGCGTCGAGGGCGAGGCGCTCGTGCTGCTCGGCGACCTCGCCGAGCGGGCGAGCGACTGGCTCGTCGCGCGGGGCGCCCGTCGCGTGGTCGTCGGCAACTGAGCGGGGGGCGCGGCCGGCCCCACCCGCCGCCGTACCCTGCGCGCGGCGCGCCATTTCGCGGCGGGCCACGGGCCGCGCGGCGGCCGCGGCACACTTGCCGGGCGAGCCCCCCGATCCGGCGGGGTTCAGCGCACCGCCATCCGCGTCTCCGCGGGAATCTCCGGCAGCGGCGCCGGGTGGCGGCCGAGGATGAGCAGTCGTTCGAGCCGGGTCAGGTCCTGCGGCGGTTCCTTCGGCACGACCCGGTAGCGAACGCGCAGCGCCCCGGCGTCCTCGTCGATCGCGAACCAGTTGAGCCGGTACGACGGTCGGTAGACGCCGGGTAGGCGACCGAGGCGCACCGGGACGTATTCGAGGCGCTTCAGCCACGTCCCGGTGTTGATGACGAGGCGGCCGTCGACATCCTTCTGCGACGGCGTGTGGGTGTGGCCATAGAGGTAGACGGCGACCGACGGATCGGCGGCGAAGACGCGCTTCGCCGCGGCGACATAGGGCTCGTCGCCCTCGAAGTGCAGCGCGTCGCTACGCCAGAAACCGTAGCGCTCGAGCGCCGCCCGGAAGTCGCGCATGAGGAACCAGGCCGGCACCGCGAGCATGAGCAGGGTCGCGATGACCGTGCTGTTGACGAACTGCACGAGGTCGAGGATCCGTCCCGGGAAGCCGAGGGTCGGCTCCAGGTCGATCTCGAAGAGGCCGCTCGAGCGGCCGGTCACCTGCTCCGCGAGGCGCGAGAGGAAGAGCACGGCGCTCACGCCGAAGAGCAGCAGGAACGGGAAGATCGCCCAGCGCAGCCAGACCGCCATGTCCTTGTAGAAGTGGTTCGAGACGACCCAGAACGGGATGTCCTGGTTCGGGTAGACCGACTCGACGTCGTCGAGCCACTTGCTCTTCGTGCGATCGGCGCCCTTCCCCGCCGCCGCGACGACCCCGCTCGTGACGAAGTAGCCGAAGGGCAGCGCCCAGCGGTTGCCGAAGTCGGGGAAACGGTTGAAGCCGTCGTGCTGGTGGCCGTGCTCGATCCATAGGCGGCGGCCCGCGACTTCGCGCGTGATGCTCTCGACCGGCTCCAGGTGGACGTTGTTGCGCGCGAGCGCCTCGGCATAGGCCGGCACGCAGGCGAGGTCGTAGTCGTGGTTGCCCGGCAAGAGCGTGATCTTGACGCGCTCCCCGGTCGCGCGCAGCTGGCGGAAGAGGTCGGGATGGTTCGCTTCGATCGCGTGCAGCTTTCCCGCCGCGTCGTCGGGCTGCTCGGTGAGTTCCCACAGCCCGAAGGCGTCCCCGACGATGACGAGTTCGGCGGGCGTCGGGCCCGCGGCGATCTCGGCGAGGAACGCTACGAGTTCCGGCTCGAACTTGCAGTGCGCGAGCGCGCCGTCGCCGCCGATGTGCAGGTCGCTGATGAAGTAGAACGTCGTGGAAGTCGTGCGATCCGCCATGGCGCGAGCCTATCAGGAAGGGCTCGCGGCTACACCGGGCGGCCGCGGGACGCTTTCGTCCCCGGCGCGCAGCGCGACCCGGTCACTGCGCGAGCGCGGCCTTCACCGCCCCGGCGAAATCCGACGGGTCGATCACCCGGTGATCGACGAGGATCCGGAAATGAGCCCGAAGGGAATCGGGCAGCCCCCAGCTCCTCCCCGCGATGACGTGCGCCGCCAGGTCGATGGTCGCCTGGATGGCCCGCTGGAGGTTCAGCACCACGATCTCCTCCACGTCGAGGTCATTTACCGCATCGGGGTCGCCTCGCGTCACGCTGCGGATGCGCTCCAGGCAGCGGTCGATGGTCGCCAGCTTGACCAGCACCACGTCGCTCGTCACGACGTGCTCCGCGAGAGGATCGCCGCCTCGATCGGTGCCCGAACCTGCTTCAGATCGAAGTACGCGAGCAGAGTGCGCACGGTGAACGTCTCGAACGCATCCCGATCGCGGAGCGCGAGGACGCGGTGCGATCGCAGCACCTCCATGGCGAGGATCGGCGAGGCCGAATCGAGGACGACGAGATCGACGGGGCGGCCGACCACGTCTTCCAGTTCCGTCCGCAGTCCGGCGACCGTGAACGCGTCCGGAAGCGGCCCCGCGCACAGAAGTCCCAGGTCGACGTCGCTGTCGGGGCGCTCCCGCCCGGCGCTGCGCGAACCGAACAGGACGATCGCGGCCGGGTGAAGCCGCTCCTCGAGCAGACTTACGGCGCGCATCGTCCGCGGATCCGGGTCTGCCGACACGACTCGGGGATAACACGGCGACCCGACAGGGGACACGGCCGCATCGCCGCTCACATCGGACGCTGACGGCGGCGCGAGCAGCGCTGCGCCGCCTTCCCCGGTGCGCCCGGCCATGCCAAGGTCGGCGTCGTGCAGCAGCCCGACCCGGTTTCCCCGCCCGCCGCAAGCCTTCCCACCGCCCTCCACCTGGCCTACGGGGCCGGGGCGGTCGGCACCGCGATCTTCGGCACCGTGCCGGGACTCCTGCTGCTCTACTTCATGACCGACACGCTCGGCATCGCGCCGGCCCTCGCCGGGGCGACGCTCGCGATCGTGAAACTCTGGGACGTGCTGGTGGATCCGACGGTCGGCGCCCTCTCCGATCGAACCCGCAGCGCCTGGGGCCGCAGGCGTCCGTGGATGCTCGCCGGCGGGCTGCTCATGCCGATCGGCTTCGCCCTGCTGTTCTCGGTGGCCGCCTTTCCCTCGCCCCGCGAGAGCTGGCTCTGGGTGCTCGTCGCCTTCCTCTGCACCTCGACCGCGTTTGCCATCTACCAGGTGCCCTACGTCGCAATGCCGGCCGAGATGAGCGAGGACGGGCGCGAGCAGACCGTGCTCATGGCGTGGCGCATGAGTGCGATGGTGATTGGCATCCTGCTCTCCGGGGCGCTCGCGCCGCAGCTCGTCCTCGCGGGCGGTGGCGGTCGGCCCGGTTACGCGCTCATGGGACGCGTGCTGGCTGCGATCTGCGCGGTCGCCATGCTGACCGCGTTTCTCGGCACGCGGCATGCGCCCGCGTTGCGCCGCGGGGCGCCGGCGCCGCTGCGCGAGCAGCTCTCGGCGGTCCTGCGCAACCGCGCCTTCCTCGTGCTCGCCGGGGCGATCGTCGTGCAACTCGTCGCGATGAGTTCGATGCTCGCCACCGTGCCCTACGTGGCGCGCTACCTGCTCGAGGGCGGCGAGAGCATCGTCACGCTGCTCTTCGTCTGTGTCGTCCTCCCCTCGCTCGTCGCCATGCCCGCCTGGGTCGCGCTCGAGCGCCGGCTCGGACGCATCGGTGCGTGGACCGTCGCGACCGTCGCGTTCGCGGCCCTGAACCTGGGCCTGATGGTCGCCGGCCCCGGTCGCTTGTGGACGGTCGCCGGGATCGTGTCGCTCATGGGACTCGCCTACGGCGGTACGCAGGTGTTTCCCTACGCGCTCCTGCCCGACGCGATCGCCGCGGGCCGCGAGGACAGCGGCGTCGAACAGGGCGGTGTACTCGCGGGCGTACTGACAGCCGCCGAGAAGTGCGGCAACGCGCTTGGCGCCCTCGTCGCGGGACTCGTCCTGCAGGCGAGCGGCTTTGTCGAGTCGCGCGGGGGCGTGGCCGTCGCGCAGTCGGCGGGTGCCTTGGCGGGGATCCGCCTCGGCGCTGCCGTGCTTCCGGCGCTCCTGCTGTGTGCGAGCCTGCCGCTTTTGCGGCGTTGCCGGGACGCGGCCGGGACCGGGCGCGACGGCGCGGCCGCGCGCGACGACATCCGGTCCGCTACCGAGGTACCATGAACGCCATCCGCCACCGCGAGATCGAGACCAACGGACTGCGCATGCACCTCGCCGAGTCCGGACCCGACGACGGCCCGGTCGTCGTCCTGTGCCACGGCTTCCCGGAGAGCTGGTACTCGTGGCGCCACCAGTTGCCGGCGCTCGCCGACGCCGGCTGGCACGCGGTAGCGCCCGACATGCGGGGCTTCGGCAAGACCGGGGCACCGACCGACCCGCGCGCCTACACGCAACTGCACATGGTCGGCGACGTGACGGGGCTCCTCGACGCGCTCGGTGCGGCGCAGGCGGTGATCGTCGGACACGACTGGGGTGCACCGGTCGCGTGGAACGCGGCTCTCCTGCGGCCGGACCGCTTTCGCGCGGTCGCCGGGCTGAGCGTGCCCTGGACGCCGCGCACGCCGGTCGCGCCGACGCAGCTCATGCGCATGCTGTTCGCCGACTCCTGGTTCTACTTCCTCTACTTCCAGGAGCCCGGGAAGGCGGAAGCGGAACTCGACCCGCTTGCCGGCTCGTTCCTGCGCGCCTTCCTCTACACGCTCTCGGGCGACCCGCCGCCCGAGTCGCTGCTCGGGCTCGTGGGCGGTGCGAAGGACGGTCGCATGATGGAGCACCTGCTGCAGCCCGAGGTGCTGCCGGCCTGGCTCTCCGACAACGACCTCGCGTTCTACGCCACCGAGTTCGAGCGCACCGGCTTTCGCGGCGGCCTGAACTGGTACCGCTGCGCGGATCTCACCTGGGAACTCTCCGCCGCCTGGAGCGATGCGCGCATCCGGCAGCCCGCACTCTTCGTCGCCGGCGAGCGCGACGGCGTCATCGCGATGACGCCCGGCGCGATCGACTCGATGAAGGAAACGATGCCGGGCCTGCGCCGCGCCGTGCTGCTCCCGGGTTGCGGGCACTGGACGCAGCAGGAGCGGCCCGACGAGGTGAACCGGGAGTTGCTGGAGTTCCTCGCGGGACTTTGAAGCCGTGCCCGCGGCGCGCGCGGCACGCCCGAGCGGCGAGGCCGGGTGGGTCGACGCTCGTCGGGTTGGAGTTCCCGCCGGCCCGGGCCTAGCGGCGGAGTGCGGCGAGCGGCAGCGTCGCCGTCCAGCCGGTGCCGATCGCGGGCACGAAGTTCGAGTCGTAGCCGGCGAGCCAGAGTTCGCCCGGGTTCCACGGCGCGATCCGGATGCTCCGCACCGCGACGATGGCCGCGCCCGACGGCACGGGGTCGGGAATCGGGTCCGGTGAAGCGTCGGGCACGGCGAGGCAGCGCAACTGCCAGTCGGGCGCGCCCGCACCGAGCGTGCGCCGCAGCAGGCACGCCTGCGCATCGAACGTGCGCTCCGGCTGACAGCGCCGCGTGGACGGGCAGGCACCGGCGTCGTAGCTCCACTCGACGCCGGCGACGATGACGCCGTCGCCGATCTCGTCGAACTCGTTGTAGGCCGGGATCGTGTAGCCGACCGAACCCGGACCCGCGGCGGGTATCGCGTGTCCCCAGGCGCGCAGGGTGCGGTCGATCAGCGCGCGCGTGTCGAGTTCGGGCGTCGCGACGAGCGGCGTCGCGGCGACGACCGGGCCGAGCCGATCGACCGCGTCGAAGCGGACGATCTCGCCGCTGCCCTCGACGCCCAGCAGGATCGCCGGGACGTCGTCCTGCCGGATGCAGCTGACCCCGCGCAGGCCGCTGTTGTCGGGGTTGGCGACCGCGACCGACCACACCGGCTGCCACGGGCCGCCGGTGGTCGGGTCGCTGCCACCGTCGGCTCGACGTCGGTAGAGCGTCCCGCGCACGGTCGCCCAGATCGCGCCACCACAGGGGGCGAACCCGGTGACCTTCTGGTCGAGCCCGGTGCCGCCGACGACGAGTTCCGGCTCGGGCGACCACCGGATCGTCCTTTCGACCGGGTCCCAGTCGCCCGCGAGGATGCCGGTCGGCTGCACGCCGGCGAAGAACATGGCAGTGCCGTCGCCGGAGACGAGCGCGCCGAAGGACCGCACCGTCGAAGCAGGATCGGGCAATTCGAAACGCGAGGCGAGAGCGCGATCGGGAGCGACCGTCCAGCGGATCTCGTGTGCTGTGCCCGGCGGCTGCACCTGCGCGAGGAGAACCTCGTCGCGTCCACTCGTGCCCGGGACGGAGAAGGCCGCGAGGCCCATCAGTCGCAGCTGGTCGCTCTGCAGGGCGACCGTCCAAGCGTCCTGCCCGGCACCCCGGCGCAGGATCTCGCCACCGACCGGAGCGGGCGCCATCCACTGGCTCGTCGAGGCCCAGAGTTCGCCGGCGAACTCGACGAGGTTCGTGACCTCGGTCGTCGCGCGCAGGGGATCGTCGGTCGCGACGGCGGCCGCGGCGACGAACTCGTACTCGACGGGGAGGGACGCCGGGTCGGCGGTGCGGCTTCCGACGTCGCCGCATCCGCCGATCGAGAGCAGCGCGGCGACGACGGGAGCGACGACGACGACGACGAC
>Ga0114966_10002626_pt1 | contig 15960 bp, 13 predicted proteins | sample M_130207_XF_Meta_FD_87029 | JGI IMG/M metagenome (GOLD analysis project Ga0114966, IMG submission 87029) | Freshwater microbial communities from Lake Montjoie, Canada to study carbon cycling - M_130207_XF_MetaG | ecosystem: Environmental > Aquatic > Freshwater > Lake | place: Lake Montjoie...
AAAGTATCATTTGAAATGCCAGAATATACAGCCGATACAGATGCTTTTGGAACTCTCAAATTATTAGAAGCAATACGAAACAATAATCTAGAAAAAAAAGCGCGTTTTTATCAAGCATCTACGAGTGAATTATATGGTAAAGTACAAGAAACACCGCAATCTGAAACTACGCCATTTTATCCAAGGTCGCCATATGCAGTCGCCAAACTATACGCTTATTGGATAGTTAAAAATTATCGCGAGGCTTATGACATTTTTGCGTGCAATGGAATACTGTTTAATCACGGTGGGGTCAGGCGCGGGCACAATTTTGTAGAAAGAAAGATTACGCTTGGACTGGGTAAAATTTTGAGAGGCGAAACAGATAGACTTGTTATGGGTAATATCGATTCAATGCGAGATTTAGGGAATGCCGAAGATTATGTAGAGGGTATGTGGCGTATGCTGCAAGCTGATGAACCAGACGACTATGTTCTTTCTACCGATGAAACACACTCTATACGCGAAATGATTGAAGTCGCGTTTGGGATGCGAGGGTTCGATATTAAATGGGAGGGCTGCGGCATTAATGAGATTGGTTATAATGCGAAAACAGGCCAAGCACTTATTTTCATAGATGAAAAATATTATCGCCCAACAGAAGTAGAAGTCTTACTGGGCGATTCAACAAAGGCTCGTAACATATTAGGATGGGAACCGAAAACATCGTTTAATAAACTAATTGAAATGATGGTTAAACACGATACAACATCAGTGATTAGCTTTATATAAGGATTAACATATAGTTAACATATAGTTAACATATAGTTAACAAATAAATAATATTAAATAAACGATTATATTTATTATTATTAATATTAAATAAAAACAGACAGTAACTAAATTATAAAAATGGAAATGGAAATGAAGACACCTGAGACACCCGAGAAACACGATAAACGTGAAAAAAATAACCCACAACATTTACATTTAGATATACACGGCAACATAAAACAAAAATTAAAATATTTTATAGAAATAAAAAAAATTCCGAATATTATATTTTATGGTGTATCGGGTTGCGGGAAAAATACTATTGTAAAACAATTTATACAGGATATATACCACAATGATAAGGAATCAATCAAAAACTATGTAATGGAAGTAAACTGCGCACACGGTAAAGGCATTCGATTTATCCGCGAAGAATTAAAATTTTTTGCAAAGACAAATATAAACCTGAAAGATGGCGACTTTTTTAAATCTATTATTTTATTAAATGCCGATAAACTAACAATAGATGCACAATCCGCATTAAGAAGATGTATCGAACTATTTAGCCATTCTACTAGATTTTTCATAATCGTGGAAGATAAATATAAACTATTAAAACCGATTTTATCGAGATTTTGTGAAATATATATACCCGAGCCCATAATTGATGGTAAGATAGTAAACTTACACACGCACGCTATTAATGCAGTGTATCATATGGAAGACAATATAAAAAAAAATAATATTAAACTTAAGCGCGAACTAAAAATGGATAAAAAATATACATTAAATGAGCTTATGGATTTGTGCTCGAAATTATACGAGAAAGGGTATAATAGTTTAGATATTATTCGATTCATAGAAACATCGTCTATGCGCGACGAAAGTAAAATATTTGAGTTTATGATAACATTTAATAAAATACGAAAGGAATTTAGAAATGAGAAAATATTAATGTTTTTTATATTAAATTTTTTCTTTTTTCGTAGTGATGTCACTTTAGAAAATATTTCATTTATGTAAATGGACGACTTTAATATAAATGGTTTACAAGAATCGCGCAATGAATATTGTTCACGATTGATTACAATATTGACACCTTGTATTATAGACGGGGTAAAATCTATTTTCGAAGAATCGTGGAAGTTGTGTAATGAAAACGATGAAAAAGCAAAATATCTAATGACGTTTCAAAATTTTCTTTCGAGGGTCCCAAAATGGAATCCCAATATTATATCCCAAGAATGTTCACGTATTAAGGAGAAAAGCAACTGTAGTTATATATCGGATCTAATCACGTGTGTTCATATTCTACAATTGAAAATGTTATCTTGTATGCGTGTCGGAACCAAACAAAAAAAAGTAAATGTAAATGTACCTGTTTTAGAAGATTTTGTTCATAAAGTATATACAAATGTCGCGCGAAAAATATATACTAATGTATACCTTTTTGAAATTGGTATAACGTCTCTTAAAGCACAGAAGAATTCAAGAGATTTAGAAATTATTATTAGAGAATGTATTTTACAAACTATACGCGAGAATATACCGGTTGAAGAATTATTGAAACTATATATGAATGAAACGGTGGAAGATGTTATGGAAGTACACGAAACGGATGAAATAATTTCTCAGAATGCTGTTATTGAAGAACCTGTGGCGGGGAGTGTATCTGACCCATTAAATAGCGATTCGAATAATTTATCATCAGAAGATAAGAATACGATTTCGAAAATCAAAGCTGCATCATCGTCGTCGATTTCGTCTTCATCGTCTACGTCAAATGGCGTAAGCTTTAATATGAAAAATAACGAAATTATCGAGATTGAAAAAATAAGCAACGACAATAAAGATGACAATGACAACGATAACAACGATAACAATGATTATAATTTTGAAGACAGCAATGGTGACGACGATTATGATGACGACGAAGACAATGTTAGGTTGAAAATTGGTGATAATGTGGAATTAAGTGTTGATGCTTTCCCGTCTGATGCAAATGATAGCGATACTGAATATGATGGAAATAGTGACGTAGATATAACTATAGACGAAATCCCTTTATTGGATGATTAAAATTTGAACGATTGAGGGATGTAATGATTTACTGATTATTCGTAAAAAACATCAATAGATTATTCCTTTATAGATTATACATAAACATTAATGGATAATCTATATATCTCTGCCGCGATTGTTGCTTGTATCTTTCTTTTAGCAAGATTTATCGAAATTAGATTCATCTCAAAACCCAGTATCGATAAAGATGGTGAACCAGAACCTAAACCGATGAAGAATATTTTCCGCGATTCTATAATCGTTTTTGTATCCTATATTTTAGGCCATTTTATAATGACCCAATTTAGCGAATCCACTGTCATTTTAGGAGAAAAACCTGATGTATTTACAGGTGCTCCCGGGTTTTAAGTTATAATATAACAATATACCAATTCAAAAATATAACAATTCAAAAATATAACAATGTAAGTACTGTTATATTTTACATTTTCATTTTATCATAAAACTATCTTTACTATTCAAACCATATATGATGGTATTTTATCGATATTTATAATCTTATGTTTCGGTTTTACTTGTTTCTTTGGAAATTCATATGCGGCAAATATCGGCTTTGATAACTGCGAATGCGGTGTATGGTTATGAACATTACGAGCAATCATTTTATATAATTTAAAATCGGGATAACGCTCCTCGCCGTTTGTTTTGTATAATATATTACGACCCTGATCATCAGTAACCCATTCCACGATTAATTTCGCAATAGGATTTGCTTTACAAATTTTAGTAACATCGCCAATATTATCCACAAAATAGTCAAAAATAGAACACCCGAGACGACACAAATCAAAACTATAATTGGGGTCAAGACGCGGTTTTTTATCATTTAAATAGGGTTCGCAGTTATATTGTGTAGCAGCGTCACCTGTCATACTAAAACTATCACTACATATAGTCTTTGATTTGTATCTGTAAATAGCGCGCCCAAAATCGATAATCTTGAAAATACGATTATATGTAGGTACGCGGTAATATTTTTTATCATATAAATAATAAATGTATTCCTTCTCTGTGTATACAAACATTACATTATTTGTGTGTAAATCATTGTGCGTAAATCCGAACGCTTTCTGGTATGCAATTAATGACATAATAATTTGAATAAGCGCCGACTTCCATTCACCATCTTTCATATCTTCTTCTTGCATCATTAGTGAGTCTAGTGTATCATCGCATTTCTCCAACATAATTGCTGATACGGGGAAATTGTGTATTGTAGCCCATAACGTATCATCGTCTTCGCTATCATAATCGCTATCTTCACTATCTTCACTATCATCACTAGCTTCGCTATCATCGCCCTTGCTACATTCGCTATTGCTACCGTCACTTCCACCTCCACTATTATTACCTATACTATCAATCTCAATATCGTTTTCATAAACGTCGTTAATTATATTGCCTTTAGCATCGGCAGTACCGTTACAAACATCATCATCGTCTGTATAAGAAGAACGCGATGAACAGGATTCGGTTCCACTATCGCTACTACTCGTGTCATCTATATCTTTATTAATATGAAATTCTTCGATATTGGCGTTATTATCACATTCGCTTTTACTAATTACCTGATTATCATTATTAATATCCGCATTACTATCGCAAAGCGTAGCCAAGTCTATAGCATTTATATCAGTTATACTAGAATCTACAACAGAATCAATCGATGAAACACAAAATACGCCGTGTAGTTCCTTACAAACAGAATCAAAATCGTCGTGAATAATATATTGTTTATTACGGTCACTATCATCGCTGTCGCCGCTGTTGCCGTCACAATCGCTGTTACCGTGACTATTACCGTCACCATTACTACTATTATTTACGATTTTAATCTTATTTTTAACATTTCTAGTACCGTTCTTATTACTTTGAGATTCTCTATTACTATCACCAGATTCGAAACTATATGCATCTGTATCTTCTACGCTAAAGAGAACATTTCTATGTTTATTAAAATAATGATTTTTATCTAAATAGTCTATATCGTCAATAACGTTATAATAAAAATTCGCTTTAGTGGCATTAAAAAAACCATAGAAGTCGAGACCATTTGCGAAGTCGTGATGATTCAATAACTGGCTCGATAAATAAGAAAAAAAACCATCTACATACGCGGAGTTGTTTCTATCATTTGCCTTAACGACGCCGTGTGTATGTTCGAGTTTAGAAAAAGTGGGGAGATTTAACGCTTCGCTATTTACGGTACCTCGCGGGCTTTCGCTGGTAATACTATCATATTTTCCTGTCATATATTTTATTGGGTCAATCAATGGAGAAAATTTAATAAAAATGGGTTTATGCGCAATCGTTAATGATTCAGGAACACTCTTGAAACTATCTACGACGGCAGCCTGAATGTTATTTTTATCGACAATACCCGATAATGCTGATACATAATATCGCTGATTTAAATTGATAGAATTATAATTGGTATCGTTGAAATTAAAATAGTTTTCATATACCGGGATATAATTTTTACTATTTTTTATTTCAAGCTCGGATTCTTCTAAAGAAGAGAAAAGCCCAGAATTATCGTGTTTTCTATAATACAGAGAAAACGTTCCTTTCCCGGAAGAGGAAATAGTGTCGTCATTACCAATATCCATACTCTTAATTATTTAATTCAATACATATTTTTATTATGTTTCAAACTAATAAAAATATATTATATGCGTTCATAATAAATGTATTTTTTAATTTATATTAATATATTAGTATATTAGTATATTAAAGTATCAGAATCAAGTAATAATAATGAGTGTCGGATTAGAATTAGCAAAGTTTGATATGCGTTCGATTAGTTTTCGACCTGATGAAAATAAAGGCCCCGTTATCGTGCTTATCGGGCGACGTGATACAGGTAAAAGTTTTTTAGTAAAAGATTTAATGTATTATCATCAAGATATACCTATAGGTACTGTTATATCAGGAACAGAAGCCGGAAACGGTTTTTTCGGAGAACATGTTCCTAAACTTTTTATTCACGACGCCTATAATACCGCAATTATAGAAAATATATTAAAGCGTCAGAAAGCTGTATTAAAACAAATGAAAAAAGAAATTGAAACATATAAACGCAGCACAATTGACCCACGAACGTTTGTCGTATTAGATGACTGTCTTTTTGACAACAAATGGACAAAAGACGTGATGATGCGTCTTCTTTTTATGAATGGTCGTCACTGGAAGGTTATGCTCGTCATCACTATGCAGTATCCACTCGGTATACCGCCTAATTTAAGAACCAATATTGACTATGTATTTATATTACGCGAACCTTATATCGGAAATCGCAAACGAATATATGAGAATTATGCTGGTATGTTTCCGACATTTGAAAGTTTCTGCCAAGTGATGGACCAGTGTACCGAAAATTTCGAATGCCTCGTAATAAATAATAATGCGAAATCAAATAAACTGCACGACCAGATTTTTTGGTATAAAGCGCAAACGCACGGCCCATTTAAACTGGGCGCTAAAGAATTCTGGGAAATGTCCAAAGATATTCACTCGGATGACGAAGAGGAGCAATATGATCCAAGTAGCGTAAAACGTAAAGGACAAGGACCTAAAATCCAAGTCAAGAAAAATAAATGGTAAAGGTGTAGCGCATCATCGCCCATTACCCATCGCGCAACTTACTTTAAAACAAGGTGAAAAATGTTGTCGTGAGTTTATCAATATCCTTTGACGGTATTTTACCTGTTCTTGGGTCCGTATCAGAAACAATACCTAAACACATGGCTGGTATATTAAAATGATTAGACAAAAACATAGCCAAATATATACTCTCTGAACCTAGCAATATTTTATTTGTATTTTGTGTGGATAATGTGTTGCTTTGGTTGTCTTCATATGTATGATTGCGACCACTGCCGGCACTACCTCCACTACCTTTATGGTCATTCCTAAACATCTCATCAATCGTGAGTTTAACATTATCGTTTGATAAATTATTTATGGTAATGGTATCTGTTGTTAAATATTTCGTATTTTTGATTATTGTTTTTATCTGTATATAGTCTTCCATTGATTGTATATTTTTATAATTACTGAAATCTTTATGAATAATAGCAGATGAAAGCTGTAATATACTCGATGGTTTTAAATAAGTACTGTATATAATAGACAAATCTATTATATATGACGGCTTCAATAATTCAACAATGCGTTTCAATTCATTAATTAAATATGATTTTTTTTTGATTTTATTAAACGATGTTTTTGTAAAATAGTAGTAATTATCATCATAATTATATATTACACCATCCAGTATTTTTATTTTTTTAGAATATTTCTTCAAATAGCTGAATATAAATCTAAATTGACTTTCTATATTTATATTGTCAACTATTATAAACGCTCCCGTTATATTTAAATTTAAATCAACATTGTCAAATTTACGAGAAAATGGTTTATTATCTTTTATAAGTTCGAGTAACCATTTATTTTCCGATAATTTTGCCGGCGTATGTGTAAATATACTATTAATCCAATAATAATCTTTGCCATTTATATTTGTAGGCGACATTGTTATTAAACTATTTTTACCCAATATGTCCACTGCATATTTTACATCGTTAATTACTAACTGTACATATGTTTGAATATCATTCCCTGTATCATTTTCAAAATAATAATGATAACCATTAGGTGTTTTTTCCGTTACAGTATCTTTCGGGACTTTATCTATTAAAAAATCGGCACTATCTATACCATCCTTGGTATCGATATCTAAAACAATATATTTTCCAGGAACATACCCAATTGCATTTTTATTCTTGAACCGATTATTTTCTTTTCCGACGACCTTGGCGTTGTTCATTATATGTTTTTTCTTGTTTTCATTCAGATATATTATATTGTAATTTTTAACATCCACACCAATCGCTTGTAACTTATCGAAATTAGTTTTAAGACGATACATATATATTGCATTATTTGCCCATCTATATAAAAAGTAAATTAATATAATAGACAATACTATTGTTATTAGTGCGAAAATAAATTTGAAAAAATTATACGGGCTAGAAAATGCCTTTATGTTCCAAGATTTTAATGAAAATATTTTTGTAGGTTTTATTTTTACCATATAATATATGAGGTTAAATTAACCTTATGATGGGTATATATTAATTATATATTATATATTATGTTTGTAATAACATATAATAATCATTTAATAACATATAATAATTATAAAAACTACAATAATTAAAATAATTAAAATAACCACATTTTCAAATTAAAAATGGATTATAGATTATGGATTATGGATTATGGATTACGGATTATGGATTATAGATTATGGATTATAGATTATGGATTACGGATTTTTAATTATCAAAATGACTCGTAAGTTTGGATAATCCGTGGTCACTCTTTTTATCTAAAACAACATTTTCTGATTCAAACATAGTCTTTTTAATATCATCCATCGTAGAATTTTCATCGAGTCCATCGAAATTCGCAACATTTGCCACACCAACAAGCTCACCTTTCTCGTTAAGTGTCTGTGTAAGTTTGTTACCTGACTCTTCTGCCTTCTTCATATTCTCCTCAATTGCCTTCTGTTTTGCCTCGCGTACACGTTTATCAAAATCCTGTTTCGCCATATCTTCATTTTTCTTTTTATCTGCCATAAGTGAATTCAGAGTTTCTTCCATATATTCTACACGACCCGTTTTGTATGCCTCGGGATGAAAAGGAACCCACATACCAACTTGCCCTACATAAATATCGTGATTAGGGTCTACCTCACGCAGCAATTTACAACGAAGCTCTGCCTCGCCTTGTGTGGAAAAAACACCGCGTACCTTAATACCACGTACCGACGTCTGAAAATTATGTTGTTCGCCAAATTGCTGATCCAATAGTTCCTCATTGTTGTCAATAAACGTCTTATAATCATCGCTAATAGTAGATGCCTTAGCAAGAGCAGCTCCCTCCTCTTTATTAAAATCTTGAAAATCGGCGGTCAATTTATCAAATGAAATAGAATACTTAAATGAAACGAAGTTTAGAAATTGTGTGAACTTCTCCATCGATTTCTTGAAATCCCATTGTTTGATAAATTCCTCGAAAAGAAAATGCTCCTTTTGTTTTATAATATGTTCTGGAGATACAAATGACAAACAAACAAACTTTTGTCCGGCAATCGGCTTATCTTCCTCCAGAAGGTCGACATATTTAGGATTCTCTTTCCCATCTGGAAGATACTTAGGCGTTACACCCTCTGGCAACTGATTCTGGTTCTGATGAGACATTTTTGTATTATATATAAATATATTTAACAAATCATTTTAAGTTAGTTTACGCTTTAATATTTTTCGATTTTATTTTCAATAGTTAAACTTTTGTTAATATTGATAATATTTATAATATTAATTACGTTAATTATATTTAGCAACAATAAAATAATATTTTTTTCTATATTATATTTATAATGTACGGAACACTTGACTTTAGTGAGCTTTTTAAGCGTTTTATTAAGTATATCATCGAGGGTCTTTGCGTAGCCATTGTCGCTTACTCAATCCCGTCTCGTTCTCTCAAATTCGACGAAATTGCCTTGATTTCTCTGGTTGCTGCCGCGACCTTTGCCATATTGGATGTATACGTCCCTAGTTTAGCTGTTTCTGCAAGAACCGGTGCTGGCTTCGGTATCGGCGCCAACCTCGTTGGATTCCCCACCCCTCTTCGCATTTAAATAGTTCGAATATAGTCGCTCTATAGCACCCCATATTGTGATGGGAGAGACTTTATATCCATATTGTATTTATTACAATACAATATGAATTTATTAGAAATTACACAACCCGTTCCTATTAGTATGAAATATTTTTATATACGTATTATAAATTACATTGTACTAATGTTGTTACGTACCATTTTTAGTAATAAATTAAATAACATACAAGTATTATTTGTAGTTCTTCTTTGCGCGTGCCTTGTTATTAGTTTTTACATTATGGTAGTTACTCTATTCTCAAAAAATAATACACACAATCACATATTTTCGGCTTGGCAATTCCCAATGCTACTTGCCATATTTATTGACACGATATATCATACTGGTAGTTTTAAGAAATATGTTTGTTAGATGTTTTATATATAGTTACATATCACAGAGAACATTTTTCATTATATAAAAATATTATTCTGCATTTAATATAACAATGTCTCATAGTCTTAGTAGTCTTGGTAGTCCAAGTATACAAAGTAGTGCTAGTAGTCCAAGTAGTCCAAGTAGTCCAAGTAGTCCAAGTAGTCCAATTAGTAGTCGAAGTAGTAGTGGAAGTAGTCAAGGTAGTGCTAGAATGGTAAAATTGGCGAAAATATATCAAAAAAATGGAAAAGAGGTTAAAGAATGGGATGGGAAAAAACCGGAACCTAATGCGGCCATTTTTGTACCTGTTAAATTGGATAACTATTGGATTAAGAGAGAGGTGTCTCGTAATTACGGCAATCTTATTAGAAAACAACATCGCTGGTATGATATTCAAGGTGAACCATTAAGTTTTAAAATTCAAGATTCTTCTTCTTTTCCAACCACCGTTGGAACCTATTTAAAATTATCTAATTCATCTAGCACTTGGGGACAGCCTCGTATCTTAGACGAATGTTGGCACCATGTAACATTTTTATTAAAAAAATTTATGAGTGAAGGAAAAATTTTTAAGTTCGACCCAATATCAAATATAAAAGTAATGTCATATGGGCATAAGACTGTTACAAAACCAGATAACTATTCATTTTGGTTAGATCTTAGTGGTATTCCTTATAGAGACGCACATAATGCTAGCACGACATTTTTTAATAGGGATATTTTTGCCGAACCTACAAGAACGATTCCCGTATCAGAGTTTGAAAACCCAAGTCTGTATATACCCTTTTATGAATATATACCTTGGCAATATATGCCTCCTAGAGGAAGAAGCGCCAGCCCTCCCCCTCCTCCTGGAAGTGGAGGCAAAAGCAGTCGAAGCGTAAAACGAATATTTAAAAGAAAAACAATAAACCGAAGATTTAAAAGAAAAACAATAAAACGAAGATTTAAAAGAAAAACAATAAAATGAAGATTTACACCATTGAAGATTTAAAAATAGGTTTGTTAATATTACTGCGTTGGAATAAACACCCAATTCAACTCCTCGCATATTTTCTTCCATATATCATCCTGTTCTATCCTCTTTTCTTTATCTTTCAACATTGGAAAATAGGATAAAAATTCGGTTTTTTGAAGCAGTTCGCATAATTTGTACACCGTATAATAATAATTCAAAAAATTCACACGGTCTTCGGGGCAAAATTTCGCATACGGCCTCTGTATTTCCATAAATAAATTACAAAGTGTCTCCTCTAATTCCGGCGTCATTATAGGCGGTTTAATACCAAGTTTATCTTTAATAAACGGAATATGTTCATAATATTTATTGTATCCCAACTTCTTAAGCACCTCTTTCGCCTTTGAATTCGTAAATTTGGAAAGAGGAATTCGCTCTTTCGTCATTTGATGTTTAATACTCTCCAATACTTCTTCCGGAATTTGCGTCGTTTCTTTCGCCTGAAACTGTGCAAGGATTTCTTTGAAATGATTAATACGCTTATACGCATAAAAACACGCTTCTTTTGGCGGCTCTTTATACGACGGCTTCTCATTTTCAATAAGACACGTCACCTGTTTCGCACAAAAATTACAAACCATTATGCCCTCGTGTTCGACAGGAATCATTTCCCCTTTATTACAAGAGAGACATATATCTGTTGAAAAAATATAATCATTTACATTGATATATGTCTGGTCTAAATTAGAGAAAAACTTCTGGACATTATTTTCATTTGCACGATTTAATTCACTTTCATTGATAGAGTCATTTAGACGATAAAATGAATTCAGAATTTTTGTACGATTGGTGCCATTGGTTATTTCCTTTTTGTTTTCAAAATAATCGAAAATAAACCGGCTATTATTTAGGTAATATTCTTTAATTCTTACTTTATATTTTGAGATATCATTTTTGATATCATATAGTCGGTCCTTTAGCTCAATTTCTTTCGATATATCAAGTTTATATTCTTTTCCATCTTTGTTCTTATTATTTTGTAGTAATTCTGTTATTTTATTTTTTTCTTTAACAAGTCCAGGCAATACCTCTTCTTCAATTGTTTTAAATTCTGTTTGTAATTCGCGATGCATACCGTCTAATGTCATCACCTTCTTTTTATCGACTACGATTTTTTTGTTTGTTTTATGTTTGAAGGATGGCATTGTATGTGGATATTTATTGTATATATTTATATATAGTATAGCTATATTGTTATATACATAACTTTTTTAATATAATATATGCAATAATTATTTAATATATACAATAACTATTTCATATATGCAATAATTATTTCATATTTTAAATACGACAGTATCTTTCATTTCAAGTTAGTATTTGATTAATGTTTTCTCTATTAAGTAAAATAATGATTTTGCCTACAAATTTAGAGATAAATAAAAATTCAGAAAACCATTTAAACGACACTACGTCTAACATTGCGACTGGTGTTGGTGTTGGTGTTGGTTTGACTGGGCAATCATCATCGTCATCATCGTCATCATCGTCATCTTCCTCAACGAACGCAGCATTTAATATAGATATAGATATTTTAGACAAAAGCGCAATCAAGAAAGAAACATACTACAAGATGAAGTATATTATGAATTCATTGGATAAAAATTGGGCAATAAAGAAAAGGGAAAATATTTTTTATTTGAAAAATTTAGACAATTCAACAAAGGATATTATAACCGAGGATTATTTAAATAAACGTGTGATTCAAAAGATATACAATGAATCTACAATAAGAACCGTATCAGGCGACGATATAAACAAAGAAATAAAAAAACACGCGATATCGACAGCCAATGTAGCCAATGTAGCCATTACGAGACACAGAAAGAAAGAAGATATTATATCTTTAAAAGATGGAATTTTAGCATTAAAAGAATTGATGAATAAAGAAATAACGAATAAAGAAACACTCGATATGAATAAGGAGTTAAGACAAGAGATATATATAATGATATTTTTAATGAATGCTCTCGAAAGTGGATGGAGTATTCGAAAAAAAGATAATAAATTTGTTTTTAGGAAAAGTCACAATCATAGAAAAGAAGTCTATTCAGATAACTATTTAGTGAATTTTCTAAAAAATAACCTAAAAAATATTGTTTTTTAATGGACGCGATAACGATAACGATAACGGCAAGTAATTAGGAATACCCACGTCCGCGTCCGCTCTTACTTAACTTAATTGAACCAATTATGTAACAAATATGTTATCTAGCAAGTATACACAGAATATGAAAACATTTAAACATAATTTAAACTAGTAGAATAGTAGATTAGTAGAATCTACAATATCTATAAGTATAACCCTCGGAATTTGTTGATACTTTAGGAATATATGGTCGATACTATGATAAAAACCGTTATAGATTTGGTTTTAATGATTTTTAGTTACTTTTAGTTACTTTTAGTTACTTTTAGTTAGTTAGTTAGTTATTTAATTATTTATTTATAAAAACAATTTAGGTTTTTTTTATAAATTTTTTTCTTTAGTAATATTATAATAATTAAAAATGGGAGGAGGTCTTATGCAACTTGTAGCTTACGGTGCCCAGGATGTTTATCTTACTGGCAACCCTCAGATTACCTTTTGGAAGGTGTCTTACAAACGTCACACTAACTTTGCTATGGAGTCTATTGAGCAAACTTTTAACGGTCAGGCCGATTTCGGTCGCCGTGTAACCTGCACCATTTCTCGTAATGGTGATTTGGCTTACCGCACTTACCTTCAGGTTACTCTCCCCGAGATCAACCAATCTATGAAGGGCAGTAACCAGGATGGTGTTTATGCCCGTTGGCTCGATTTCCCCGGTGAGCAGCTGATTTCTCAGGTTGAGGTTGAGATCGGTGGTCAGCGCATTGACCGCCAGTATGGTGATTGGATGCACATCTGGAACGACCTTACTCTTCCCCTCGACCAGCAGGATGGCTACTATGCTATGGTTGGCAACACCACCGAGCTTACCTTCATCACCGACCCTTCTTTCAATGCTATTGATGGTCCTTGCCAGGCTAACGCTCCTCGTCAGGTTTGCGCCCCCCGCAATGCTCTCCCCGAGACTACCCTCTATGTTCCCTTTCAGTTCTGGTACTGCCGTAACCCCGGTCTTGCTCTTCCCCTCATCGCCCTTCAGTACCACGAGGTCAAAATCAACCTCGATATCCGCCCCATCGATGAGTGCTTGTGGGCCGTTGGTTCTCTTAACTGCGCCAATAACACCGCCAACTCCCCTGTCGGTGGTCGTGTCAACAACGCCTACAACCAGTCTCTGGTCGCCGCCTCTCTCTATGTCGACTACGTCTTCCTGGACACTGATGAGCGCAGACGTATGGCCCAGAATCCCCACGAGTACCTTATTGAGCAGCTTCAGTTCACTGGTGATGAGTCCGTTGGCTCTTCTTCCAACAAAATCAAGCTCAACTTTAACCACCCCGTCAAGGAGCTCATTTGGGTTGTCCAGCCCGATCAGAACGTTGACTACTGCTCTTCTCTGGAGTGCAACCAGCTTCTCTACCGCGTTCTTGGTGCTCAGCCCTTCAACTACACCGATGCTATCGATGCTCTCCCCAATGCTATCCACGCATTCGGTGGCCATGATGCCGTTGCTGATACCACTGGCTCTTTCATTGATGGGTCCGGTCTCTTCCACGAGGCTGGCGCTGTTGATGTTACCAGCACTTATTGGTGGGGTCAGGGTGACGCTCCTTATGGCAACACCCAGGACTACACCCAGAGCAATATGGCTGGCGCTAACTCTTTCCACCCTGATTCTCCCTATGATAACTCTGGTGTCTCCGATGCCGGCACTTTCGTTCTTACCCAGACTTCTCTTGACCTCCACTGCTGGGGTCAGAACCCTGTTGTCACCGCTAAGCTTCAGCTTAACGGCCAGGATCGCTTCTCTGAGCGTGAGGGTACTTACTTCGATCTTGTCCAGCCTTACCAGCACCACACTCGCACTCCTGACACCGGTATCAATGTGTACTCCTTTGCCCTGAGACCAGAGGAGCATCAACCAAGCGGATCGTGCAACTTCTCCCGCATTGACAATGCTACCCTTCAGCTTGTTCTCTCCAACGCCACCGTTGAGGGCACCAAGACTGCTAAGGTTCGTGTCTATGCTACCAATTACAACGTTCTCCGTATCATGTCTGGTATGGGAGGCCTTGAAGCTACATGCTTAGTTATGATGATGATCATACTAGCTGTGAACAAGGGCCGAAAAGCAGTATGCCATAGTAAAGTGAGCTCTTACTATGGAAAACCATTTATGTCCTCACCATCATCGTTATTGATGATTTGACTAACTGCTAGTGATTCCGACTTGTTGTCGTCGGAGTTGCAACACATCTTGTTGTTCGGGAAACCCCTTAGAGCTTTTTCTACCAAGCTTATCTCCGAAAGGAATAAGTGGCCAAGAGTAATGAACTTGGGTATGGTAATAATGAAAAAGATTGGGCAATCCGCATGCTTACTACCTAAAGGCGATATTAATATGCTAGTCTATGGTAGGGCGTCAGAGACTGAACGGATGTGGGTCGTTAATGAAGGTTTAAGCAACCTGAAACGGCTTAAGATACAGTCCTCCCTCTAGGGAAACTTAGGGGAATAAGAGTGCTTACAGCAATTAAATTGCGTGTGCGCTTCACAATTGGAATTACAATTTTATTTTAATATTATTATGTATTTAATAATATGAAAAATTGATTATACATAAAGGGTGTCCATACTATTGCTACACCCCCCCGATATAAGTTATACAAACACACAATGGATATGAATATTGGTAACACATTTTCATTAAAAGATGCATATATTCGTGATAAATATAAAACGGTAAAAATAGACTCTATAAGAGGTCATATTAAAACGATTGGTCGAACATCTAATCAAGAAAAAAACCCATTATGGAAAATCCAAAATGAAAATGGAACAACTATTATAGTTATGTATTGTGAAGTTGATACATTTTGTATATTATGTCCAATAAGTTACCAA
>Ga0114966_10002630_pt1 | contig 15949 bp, 15 predicted proteins | sample M_130207_XF_Meta_FD_87029 | JGI IMG/M metagenome (GOLD analysis project Ga0114966, IMG submission 87029) | Freshwater microbial communities from Lake Montjoie, Canada to study carbon cycling - M_130207_XF_MetaG | ecosystem: Environmental > Aquatic > Freshwater > Lake | place: Lake Montjoie...
ACCCCCGCGCCGCGTCAAACGATCAGCGGTTTGCGCCTTAAACGGGCCAGTCTTCGCAGGCGCCGCCACAGCCGGGTCTTCTCCGGTTCGGGATAGGGCTGCAGGTTGCGGACGAATTCCTCGGCGCAGACCCGCCAGGAATAGCGCTCGGCATAGGCGCGAACGGTTTTGCGATCGAGTTTGAGCGCTTCAAGGCAGGCCTCGCGCAGGCCCTCGGTCGGGGTGGCGGCCAGAGTTCCGGCGTCGGACCCTGGAATAATGTCGATCGGACCCGGCGCGGGATAGGCGGCCACCGGCGTTCCCGCCGCCATCGCCTCCAGGATCACCAGGCCGAAAGTCTCGGTCAGCGAGGGAAAGACGAAACAATCGGCGCAGGCGTAGCAGGCGGCCAGGTCCTCGCCGTGCTTGGTGCCGACGAAAACCAGATCGGGATAGCGCGCCGCCAGGTCCCCGCGTTGCGGTCCGTCGCCGACGATCACCTTGGTGCCGGGCAAGTCCAGGCGCGCGAAGGCCTCGATGTTCTTTTCCACGGCGATGCGGCCGACATTCACCCAGATCGGCCGCGCCATACCTTCGAACACGTCCGGCTCGCCCTTGCGACGCGGCCGGAACATCACGGTGTCGACCCCCCGCGCCCAGGGCGAGATGTTGCGAAACCCGTGGCGGGTGAGCTCGTCGCGCATGGTTGGCGTGGCCACCATCAGCCGGCCCGATGGTCCGTGGAACCAGCGCATATAGGCATAGCCGGCGCTCACCGGCACCGGCAGGCGGGCCGAGATATATTCCGGGAATTTCGTATGATAGCTGGTGGTGAACGGCAGCTTCCACTCCACGCAGATGCGCCGGGCGGCGAGGCCGATCGGCCCCTCGGTGGCCACGTGGATCGCCTCGGGTTCAAACTGCTTGAAGCGCTCCTGCACCTTTTCATAGGCCCCGATGGCGACCTTGATTTCGGGATAGGTCGGCAGGGGAAAAGTCTTGAACTGGTCGGGCGAAATCACCTCGACGATATGGCCCATCTCGCGCATTTCACTGACCACGCGCGTCAGGGTGCGGACCACACCGTTGACCTGTGGCTCCCAGGCGTCGGTGGCCAGCAGGATGCGCATGGGGCGAAAATCCGCCGGCGCCTTGGTCCCGCCTTGCGCATCGCCCGCATCGCTCACCTCGTCGGCAGGACCTTGCGTCTGCATCCAGGTCCAGAAGGCGCCCAGCAGCGCCTCGCGGGTCGGGAAATGCCGGTAGACAGTGCGTTCGGCAATCTTCGCATCGGCGGCGATGTCGGCGAAGCTGAAGTCTTCCAGACTGCCCCGGGCCAGCCGGCGGCGGACCGCCTGCATGATCATTTCGCGCCGGGCGGCCGTCTGGCTGCTTCTCGTGGCGCCGGCGGTCTGCGGCTTGATGGCCCCATTCATGTCAGTGGCGTTGTCACAATTTCAGTAACCAAGTCAATGACAGCCGTGTGAAGGTTGAACCCGGGTTCAGAGCCAGAACGTGGTCTTCGCCGGCTCCACCCGGACCAGCTCGTCGTCAACCCGGCGCAAGAGCCAGCCCTCTTCCACATCGATGATCGCCGCGCGGGGGGTCGAGCCTGGCGGCGGCATGACGATCTTCGCTCGCTCGGGATAGAATCGCTTGCGCTGGCCCGTTCCCGGGAGGTGGGCGGGCGTTCCCTCGCCCGTCGGATCGGGATGGTCGATGACCGGCTTCACATGCGGCCACCAGGGAAGGCGGACATAGTCCTTGCCCAGCCATTCGCGACGCAGAGCAGTATTGTCACGGTTGTTAAACGCAAAATCGAGGCACTCATCGTCCGCCACGCCGGGATGCGCCTCGATCGCCGCCTGCCAGTCATCCAGCAGGGCCAGCGCCGCTTCGGTGGCTGACCACAGCTGGGTCCCGCCGCTGCAAAACAGCTGGGTCTCATCGAAATAGTCGATGGCGTGCCGGAATTCCCAGTAGCGGGACTGGCCTTCCAGCGGCCGCCAGGCGTCGGTGTGGTCGTCCGCCAGCCAGTTGTAGATCGCCAGGTCACAGGTTCCGGCCAGAGCCTCAAGATGTTCGGGCTGCTCGCGCACCATCATGTCGGCATCGAGCCACAGCACCGGCTCTCCAGACGCCGCCAGCGCCTGGCGGATAAGGGCGGGTTTGGTCGGCCCCCCAATCGCCCCGCCGCGCGCCGAGATCGAGGGATGAACCGCTGGCGCCTCGGTGAAAGCTGTTGGCAGACCAAACGCCGCGCAGCTGGCCGCCAGCCGCCCGGCCTTGGTGCGGTAGTCGGGCGTATGCAGGCTGACGACCAGGAGAGACATGACCGCCCCGACACTAGAGCGCTTCCTGGGCCTGGTCGATCACGTCCTATGGCGCGGTGGGCGAGGCAGGGTAATCTGCCCCGACGATGAGTCGCCCCTTCACCTTCTACGAATTCTTCGCCGGCGGCGGCATGGCGCGCCTGGGGCTGGGCGGGGGCTGGCAGTGCCTGTTCGCCAACGATTTCGATCCCCTCAAGGCCGCGACCTACCGAGCTAATTTTGAGGACGCGGCCGGCCATTTCCGTGAAGGCGATATCTGGCGCCTGACGCCCGACGATCTGCCGGGCGTGGCCGATCTGGCGTGGGCCTCCAGCCCCTGTCAGGATTTCAGTCTGGCAGGCGCGAGAGCGGGCCTTGCCGGCGGGCGCTCATCGGCCTTTTTCGGCTTCTGGAAACTGATCGAAGGCCTGGCGAACGAAAATCGCGCACCAAAGGTCATCGTCATCGAAAACGTCACTGGCCTTTTGACCTCGCACGGCGGCGCCGATTTCGAGGCCCTGTGCTCGGCCCTCGCCGCCCAGGGCTACCGGTTCGGCGCGCTCGAGATCGACGCCGGCCTCTTCACCCCCCAGTCGCGCGCCCGGATCTTCGTGGTGGCGGTGCGCGATCCATCGCCCGCCGAGGGCCCCTCGCCCTTCCACACCCGGGGAGTCCGCGCCGCTCATGATCGCCTGCCACCCGCCCTCAAGAAGGCCTGGGTCTGGTGGCCGCTGGCCGCCCAGCCCAGGCGCAACAAGGATCTGGCGGCTGTGCTGGAACCCGACGCCGCCTGCCTGTGGCGCGCGCCCGCCCAGACTGCGGCCCTGCTGGACCTCATGGACGACCGCAACCGCGCCAAGGTCGACTTGCTCTCCCGCGGCGACGGCGGCCGCCACGTCGGGGCCGTGTTTCGCCGGATCCGGGCCGGGCGCCAGCGCGCCGAGGTCCGGTTCGATGGCATGGCGGGTTGCCTGCGCACCCCCGGCGGCGGCTCGTCCCGCCAGCTCCTGCTGCTGATTGAGAACGGCGAGGCAAAAAGCCGCTGGCTGACCGCCCGCGAAGGCGCCCGCCTCATGGGCATTGCCGACCACTACCGCCTGCCCCGCGCCCAGAGCCCGGGCCTCAAGGTCATCGGCGATGGTGTTGTGGTTCCGGTTGTCCGCCATCTGGCGGCGGGACTGCTGGAGTCCCTGCTCGCCGCTAAAGACGGCAAACCGGCGGCGGCCTGAGGTCCGGACCCATTGCCAATCCGCGCCTTCGGCGCGCTCTCCGACCGCTCCCGCTCAAAACCGGGCGCCCGTTTAGATTTCCTCTACAGACTCCCCCGCGCCCAAGGGTCTAAGTTGAGCAAAACCTGATCAATGGAGTGAACTTTCCATGGCCGAATATGACGCCTCGCGCTTCAAGCGCGCCGGACGCGGCAGGATCTACGATTCGATCATCGACACCCTGGGCGATACCCCGCTGATCCGGCTGCCCAACCTGACCCGTGAACTCAAGCCCAAGGGCGAGGTGCTGGCCAAGCTGGAATTCTTCAACCCCATGGCCTCGGTGAAGGACCGCATCGGCGCCTCGATGATCGAGTATCTGGAGGCCAAGGGCCTGCTCAAGCCCGGCTCCACCATCGTGGAACCCACCAGCGGCAATACCGGCATTGCGCTCGCCTTTGTGGCGGCGTCCAAGGGCTACAAGCTGATCCTGGTCATGCCCGAAAGCATGTCGATCGAGCGGCGCAAGATGCTGCTGATCCTTGGCGCGAAACTGGAGCTGACCCCCGCCGAAAAAGGCATGCGCGGCGCCGTCGCCCGGGCCCAGGAAATCCTCGCCGACATCCCCGGCTCGGTCATGCCCCAGCAGTTCGAAAACCAGGCCAATCCGCTGGTCCACCGGGTCTCGACCGCCGAGGAAATCTGGAATGACACCAAGGGCGGCGTCGATGCGGTGATCTCCGGCGTCGGCACCGGCGGCACCATCACCGGCGTCGGCCAGGTGCTGAAGGCCCGCAAGCCCGGCCTGAAAATGATCGCGGTCGAGCCGGAAGCCTCGGCCGTGCTCTCCGGCGGCCCGCCCGGCCCGCACAAGATCCAGGGTATCGGCGCGGGGTTCGTGCCCGGCATCCTCGACCGCGGCGTCATCGATGAGGTGGTGCAGGTCTCCAACGAAGCCAGTTTCGAAATGGCCCGGAAAGTCGCCCGCCTCGACGGTGTGCCGGTCGGCATCTCGTCCGGCGCCGCCCTGACCGCGGCCTTCCATGTCGCGGCGCGCGATGAGTACGCCGGCAAGCAGATCGTCGCCATCATCCCCAGCTTCGCCGAACGCTATCTGTCGACGGCGCTGTTCGAAGGTCTGTGACAGACTTTCCCTCCCGCTTGTCGGGAGGGTGGCTCGCGGCGCCGCCGCGCGACGGGTGGGCCGGTGACTGACGTCTACTCTTCCGAAAAACGCTCCGCCGTCATGCGGCGCGTCAAGGGGCGCGACACCCAGCCCGAGCTGAAGGTCCGAAAGGCCCTAACCCGCCTCGGCGCGCGCTATCGCCTGCATCGGGCGGACCTTCCGGGCAAACCCGACATCGTTATGCCGGGCCGCAAACTGGCGGTCTTCGTCCACGGCTGTTTCTGGCACGGCCATGACTGTGCCAGAGGCGCGCGGGTGCCGAAACAGAACCGCGATTACTGGCTCTCCAAGGTGGCCCGCAACCGCGAGCGCGACGAGGCCCACCGGGCGGCGCTTGGCGCGAAAGGTTGGCGCGCCGAGGTGCTGTGGGAATGCGAGCTGAAGAATCCTGGTCTGCAAACGCGTCTTGCGGCGCTGCTGACGTCAGCGCCGCCCGCCCGGCCGCTTCGCCGATAACCAGCAGGACGGGCCCTTCGCTCGGGGTTCGCGCGACCACGTCCGCCGGGGTCGACAGCGTCGCGCCACAAACCCGCGCACCCGCACGTCCGGCCACAATCGCCGATTAGGCTTTCATCCATAAGGGTTTCCGGCGAGTCGGGCCCAGCGCGGGCAAGCCCGTCGGCGCGTCCGCGTCCCTGCTGCCCAAGCGAGAGACGCCACAAACGGGAAACGCCCCGAAAACGGGCGGCAATTAGCGCTCGCCTGGACTTCCAGCCGGGACTAGGCTCGGCGGAAAACGGGCTGGAGGACGTGATGAAACGTGCGCTCATCGTCGTATTGGGGCTGACCGCGGCCAGTGGTGTGCTTGCCCTGCCGCCCGGCCTTTCGGCGCAGACCAAGGCTGCGGCCTACAAGTCGCCGCGCACCAGTTTCGGCCAGCCTGACCTGGGCGGGACGTGGTCCAACGCCTCGCTGACGCCGGAAAGCCGCCCCGCCGCCTATGGCGATCGCGCCATCCACACGCCCCAGGAGGTCGCCGAGCTCGAAAAGGCGATGGTCGAGGAAGTGCAGCGCGGCAATGCGGTCATCGCCCCCGACCGCCCGGCCCCCAAGGTGGGCGGCGACGGTCCCCAGGCGATCCTGCGGCCCGAGTATAATTCCGTCGCCGCCGCCGGAGCCACCGGCGCCTACGACCGCGGCTGGCTCGACCCGGGCGATCGGGTCATGCGGGTCAACGGCCAGCCGCGCACGTCCTTGCTCACCACCCCGAATGGGCGTCCGCCGGCTCGCAAGGCGTCTGCCCCCGTCACCGCCCCGGCCAGAGGTGGCGGGTTGGGCGGCGAGGGCGGAGAAGCGCCAGGTCGTGGAGCGGCAACAGCAGGTAGAGGCGGCGGCGGGGCGGGCAATTCTGACGATCCGGAGCGCCGGACGCTGTCGGACCGCTGCGTCATCTTCGGGCGCAATGTCGGCCCGCCGATGCAGTCGAACGGTTTTTACAACAACAACTACAGGTTCGTTCAGGGCCCCACTTCCATCGCCATAACAAGCGAGATGATCCACGACACCCGCGTGGTGCGCCTGAACAGCAAGCATCGCACCGACGGCATCCGTCCCTGGTTCGGGGATTCCATCGGCAAGTGGGAGGGCGACACCCTGGTGGTCGAGACCACCAACTTCCCGCAGGCCCAGGCCTATCAGGGCTCGTGGCAGAACTTGACGGTGATCGAGAAATTCCGCCGGGTGGCCCCCGACCGGCTCTACTATCAGTACATTATCCGCGACCCCACCTTCTGGGACGCCGACTGGGGCGGCGAATACGAGTTCCAGAAGCTGACGGGCGAGATTTACGAATACGCCTGCCACGAAGGCAATTACGCCATGGAAAACATGTTGGCGGGCGCGAGAGCCGAAGAGCGGGCCCGGGCCGGCGCGTCGCGCTAGGCGGCCTCGCGTCGAGGAACTCGATCACCCCGGCCCGGGCCTTGATGTAGGCCGGGTTCTCGGCGACGGCCAGGCGGTCGCGGGGGCGATCCAGGCCCACGCTCAGCACCTCGTCGATGGCGGCGGCCGGGCCGTTGGTCATCATCACGGCGCGGTCGGAGAGCTGCACCGCCTCGTCGACGTCGTGGGTGATCATCATCACCGTGTTGCCGAGCTTGGCGTGAATTTCCATGACGCGGTCCTGCAGGTGCGCCCGGGTCAGCGCATCGAGCGCCCCGAACGGCTCGTCCAGCAGCAGCACCTTGGGCTCCATGGCCGGCGCCCGGGCGATACCCACCCGCTGTTTCATGCCGCCGGAAATCGCGGCCGGGCGTTTGTCTTCGGCGTGGGTCATGTGGACGAGGGCGAGGTTGGCCATCACCCACTCGCGCCGTTCCTTGGCCGAGCGCTGGCCGGCGAAAACCTTGTCCACCGCCAGGACGACGTTTCCGTAAACGGTCAGCCACGGCAGCAGGGAGTGGTTCTGGAACACCACGGCCCGGTCCGGTCCCGGCGCCTCCACCGCCGTGCCATCGACGATCACCGCGCCGGTGGTCATAGGTAACTTCGGCGACAAGGCCACGAAAATCGGCGCCAAAACTGGAAGGAATCCAAGGCGCCCAAGCGTTAGGCGCCGCCCTCCCGCAACCCTACATCCCTTGCGGCCTAGCCTGATCCCGCTATGAATGAGAATAATTGGCCCGGAGACATTCCAGGGTCACGACAAGAACACTTCAAAGGGTGAGGATACCGTGCGCAAACAGGTTCTAACGGGCGCCGCCATTATGGCGGCCATGACGGCGATGATCGCGGCGACAGCCGGCCGCACGCAACCGGCGGCGGCGGACGGCGCGGCAGTCTTCAACGGCGCCTGCTCGGGCTGTCACACCAAGGAAGCCAAAGCCGGTCTCGGGAACGCCGCAATCGTCGAGGCTCTGACCAAGGGCATCATGGCCCCGGTGGCATCGGCCAATAACCTCAACGCGGCGCAAATTCAGGCCGTGGCGAACTACATCACCGGCGCCCCACCGGCGCCGGCGGCGGCCCCGCCCGCGCCCCCTCCGGGCGGGCGCGGCGGAGCGGGCGCAGCGCCCGACGGCGGCGCTGCGGCGGCGCCCGGCGGACGGGGCGGTCCCGCGGCGGCGGGCGGCCGGGGCGGCGGACGCGGCGGCGCACCGCAGCCCGCCCTGACCGACAAGATGTGCGAAGGCCCGGCGCCGGCGATTACCGCCACGCCCAGCGACTGGCCGATGGCCGGCTACAACGTCAGCAACTCCCGCTACAACCCGACCCCGGGCCTGAAGGCCGCGGACGTCAAGAAGCTGAAGGTCAAGTGGACGATGTCCGTCCCCGGCAACGGCAACACCCAGCCGGTGGTCATCGGCAACTGGATGTGGATGCTGGGCTCGACCGCGACCTACGCGATGGACCCGAGAACGGGTTGCTTGCGCTGGAAACTCGACGCGACCACGGCGGGCACCGGCGCGCGCAACACCCCCGTGGTGATGAGATCGTCGATCTCGCCCAGCGGCTGGCTTTTGATCGTCGCGCCCCGCAACCGCCAGATCAAGGCGCTGGACGCCCAGAACGGTCACGTCATCTGGACCAGCGAAGCGATCGACAACACGCCCGAACAGCGCGGGGCCGGCATCACCGGCTCGCCGCTGGTCGCCGGCAACCAGATCTTCGTGCCGACCACCTCAGGCATTGAAGGCACGGGCGGGCGCGACGTGGCCTGCTGCACGTTCCGCGGCGGCCTGGTGGCGCTCGATCTGACCACCGGCCGCATCCAGTGGACGGTTCACACCATCACCGAACCGCTGCGCGACATCCGCATGACGGCCGGCGGCAACAAGCTGCAGGGCCCGGCTGGCGGCGCCATCTGGTCGGCGCCCACCGCTGATCTGAAGCGCGGTCTTATCTATGTCGCCACCGGCGATTCCTACACCGAAGCCGACACCACGGGCGCGGACGCCATCATCGCCTACAATATGAAAGACGGGTCGGTGAAGTGGCTCCACCAGGTCACCGAAAAAGACAACTTCGTGATGAACTGCACAGGCACCCAGGCCCTGGCCAAGGCCAAGCAGAACGCCAACAACTGCCCCATGCCTGCCGGCCCGGACTATGACTTCGGCTCCTCGCCGATCCTGATGAAGGGCTCAAACGGCAAGGACATCGTGGTCTCGGGCCAGAAGTCCGGGATTGCTTATGGGATGGACGCCGACACCGGCCGCTTGCTTTGGAAGACCACTGTCGGCGCCGGCTCCTCGCTGGGCGGCATCGAATGGGGCATCGCCTCTGCGCCCGGCGTGTTGTTCGCCGGCAACTCCGACGTCGTGAACATGTTCGACGCCGCGGCCCGCCTCGGCGGCAAGGACAACTCGGCCAACTTCGACACGCCTCTGCCCCCGGCCCAACCCGGCCTGACCGCGATCAACATCAATAACGGCCGGGTGCTCTGGCACATCGTGCCGCCGGTCGCCCCCTGCAACCCGCCGCGCACCTCGCGCGTCGCGGGCGATGGGACCACGCCCTGCTACAACGCCATGTCGGCGGCCCCTGCGGTCATTCCGGGCGCGGTGTTCGAAGGCACCACCGATGGCTGGTTCCGCGCCTATGACACCAGGGACGGCAAGCTGCTCTGGGAACACTCCACGACCGCCCAGACCTATGCGACGATCAACGGCGCGCCGGCCCAGCCGGGCGGCGCGATCGACGGCGACGGTCCGGTCATCGCCGGCGGCATGGTGTTCGTCACTTCGGGCCACGATGGCGCGATCGGTTACGGCGGCAACGGCACAAATGTGCTGATCGCCTACTCTGTCGACGGCAAATAGCCGGCCCTTCGCCCGCCGCGGGTCAAACCACGGCGGGCGGCCACGCTCATCAGCGAGATCGCCATGCACAAGCAGAGCCTCATCACCGCTGGCCTGATTGGCGCCGGGCTACTCGTCCTTTCAGCGACCGCGGGCCGCTCGCAGCCGCCAGCGGCCAGCGCCACACCCGACGGGGCGGCCCTGTTCACCCAGGTGTGCAGCAGCTGCCACACCCGCGAAGCCAAGCGCGGAGCGAACGTTGCTGAGGCCCTGACCAGCGGCATCATGCAACCTATCGCCGCCGGGGCGAACCTAACGCCTGCACAGATCCAGGCGATCGCGGCCTACATCAACGGCCCGGTGAGCCCGCCCGCGGCGGCTGGCGCAGCCCCGGGAGGCGGACGAGGCGGCGGCGCGGGACAGGCCGCTGGCGGTCGTGGCGGCGCGCCGGCCGGCCCGGCGCTGGTCGACAAGATGTGCGAGGGTTCGGCTCCGGCAATCGTTGAGACACCCAGCGACTGGCCGATGGTCGGCCACGACCTGCGCAACACGCGGTTCAACCCCAATCCCGGCCTCCGGTCCGGCGACGTCAAAAAGCTGAAGGTGAAGTGGTCGATGGCCATCACCGGCCATGGCAACGCCCAGCCGACGGTGATCGGCGACTGGATGTGGATGCTGAGCGCGGGCGCGGCCTATGCCCTCGACCCCAAGACCGGCTGCGTGCGCTGGAAGCTCGACGCAGCGGCGGCCGGCCTTGGCGCGCGCAACACGCCTCCAGTCTTCAAAAACAGCCTCTCGCCCAGCGGCTGGATGATGATCGTCGCGCCGCGCAGCCGCGTGGTAAAGGCGCTCGACGCCCGCGATGGCAAGACTCTGTGGACCAGCGAGCTGCTGGAAAACGCTTCGGGCTCGGGCATTACCGGCTCGCCGATGGTCTCGGGCAATCAGGTGTTCGTGCCGACCACCTCAAGCCAGGAAGCGACCGGCGGGCGCGAGTCGGTTTGCTGCACCTTCCGCGGGGCGCTGGTTGCTCTCGATCTGGCCACGGGGCGGACCCAGTGGAAGTCCTACACCATCACCGAGCCGATGAAGGAAATCCGCAAGACGGCGGGCGGCATTTCGGTGACGGGACCGGCCGGCGCAGCGATCTGGTCGGCGCCGACGCCCGATCCCAAGCGCGGCCTTGTTTATGTGGCGACGGGCGATTCCTATACCGACGCCCCGTCGAAGGGCCCTGACGCCATCATCGCTTTCGACATGCGGTCCGGAGCCATCCGCTGGAACACCCAGGTGCTCGAAAACGACAACTTCGTCATGGGCTGCGGCCCCCTGGCGACATCGTCCGCGACCCGGCCGAAGGGTAACTGCCCGACACCGATCGGGCCGGACCACGATTTCGGCGCCTCGCCGATTCTCTTCAAGGCTGGCGGCAAGGAGGTGGTGGTTTCGGGCCAGAAGGCGGGCATGCTCTATGGCATGGACCCCGACACCGGCCGGTTGCTGTGGCGCCATCAGGCCGGCGCCGGCGGCGTGCTGGGCGGCGTCGAATGGGGCATGGCCTCGGACAGGCGCTACGTCTTTGCGGGCGTCTCCGACGTCGCCTCCATGATCGACGAGGCGGCGCGTCTTGGCGGCAAGGAGGCCGCGCCCTTGGAGCAGGCCCAGGCGCCGGCAAGGCCGGGCCTCACCGCCATCAATCCGGCCACAGGCCGTGTCGCCTGGCACATCGTCCCGCCCAGAGCGCCCTGCAACCCCACCGCCGCCCAGCGGCCGACCGGGGATGGCTCAATCCCCTGCTTCAACGCCATGTCCGCCGCGCCCGCGGCCCTGCCGGGCGTGGTCTTCGAGGGCACGATCGACGGCTGGTTCCGGGCCTATAACAGCGCCAACGGCAAGGTGCTGTGGGAAGACTCGACCAGCCAGCGCACCTATTCGACCGTCAACGGCCGCACCAACCAGCCCGGCGGCTCGATCGACGGCAACGGGCCGACCATCGCGGGCGGCATGGTGTTCGTCACCTCGGGCTACAACGGCGCCGTCGGGCAAGGCGGCAACGGAACCAATGTGTTGATCGCCTATTCGGTCGACGGCAAGTAAGGTCTCTAGGCCTTCTTGATATCCGTGCAGAGCTGCTGAACCGCGTGGGTCAGGGCCAGGACTTCTTTTTCCCGCAGCTCGTCGATTTTCTGGTGCAGAAGTTCGATCTCAAGCTCGGCCTTGATATTGACCTTGTAGTCGCTCTCCGCCTGCTGGCGGTCGATGTCCTGCTGGCGGTTCTGGCTCATCATGATGAAGGGCGCGGCGTAGGCGGCCTGGAACGAAAGGGCGAGGTTCAGCAGGATGAAGGGATAGGGATCCCACCGCTGCACCCAGGCGGTGATATTCAGCAATATCCAGATCAGCAGGATCGTGGTCTAGATGATGATGAACTTCCAGGACCCCATGGTTGCGGCCACGGCGTCGGCGATTTTCTGTCCGACGGTCAACGTCGGTTCACCTTTTCCCTCATGTTCGCGGATCGAACGCCGCAGATCGCGCAGTTCGTTAAGCAACTTTCGCTCGGTATCGCGCAGGCCGTGGACGGAAAGCGGCGGGTTGGTCATGGAGGTGATCCTGATCGGGCGGGGCGAGCGATTGCCGGCGGCGGCGAGGCTAAGCCCGGCAGGCCAAGGAGGAAAGGCCGCCTGCGCGCTTTTGACACGGGGATCCGCCGCAGCCCAAAAAACGATTTCTTCATGGTAAATATATGTAAAGCATAGATATTTAGGCCGTTAAGAGTCTTTTTGAGCCCCCGGTTAAGCCTGATCTGGCACTCTGCCTGCGTCATTGGGGGGCGAGCCGTACGGCGTGGCTTGATACCTCCGTCCCTATCGTCACGCAGTACCCAGGAGACCCATATGTCCAAATTCCTCTCGCGCTTCGCCAAGGACGAGTCCGGCGCCACGGCCATCGAATACGGCCTGATCGTCGCGCTCATCGCGGTGGTTATCGTCGGCGTCGTCGGCACCATCGGCACCAAGCTCAACACCTCGTACGGCAAGGTCGACGCCGTCCTCTAGCGTCACGCTTCCGCACGAACCTGAAGGGACCGCTCCCCTGAGCGGTCCCTTTTCGTTTGCGCGGTCTATCGCGCGGACAGACGGTAGAGGCTCGTAAGCCCCGGTTGCAGATCGCTCGAGGCGATGACGCCTTCGCCGGCTAGGCGGATCATGTGGGCGAGGACTGACTGGGCGGCAGCGGGATACAGGCGCTTGTCGACAGCGGCGTACATCACCGGAACCATGTCGCCGATTGTACCGAGGCCGCGGCTGAGCATTTCGAGGATCTGGCGTTCGCGCTCGAGGCGATGGTTCTTGTAGGCCTCGATAAACGAGGCCGGTTCACGAACGGGCGGGCCGTGGGTCGGCCAAAGGGTCGTGAATTGCCGGGCGGCGATGCGATCGAGGCTGTGGAAATAGGCGTCCATATCGCCATCGGGCGGCACGATGACCGTCGTCGACCAGCCCATGATGTGATCGCCGGAGAAAAGGGCGTTTTCCTCCCTCAGAGCATAACAGACATGGTTTGAGGTATGGCCGGGCGTGGGGATGGCTTCCAAGGTCCAGCCCGGGCCAGACACCACGCCCCCGCCGCAAAGTTCGTGGTCGGCGACGAAGCCGAGGTCGTGGTCGTCCTCGACCTTCACCGCCATGGCGCCGGGCGGATGCCTCATCGGACAACCGTAAGTCGGCGCTCCCGTCGCCTGCTGCAGAGGCCCGGCCAGCGGCGAATGGTCGGCGTGGTTATGGGTGACCAGGATGGCGCGAACGGTCTCGCCGTTCACGGCCGCGAGGATGGCTTCCAGGTGCTCGGGAAGGTCGGGACCGGGGTCGATGACGGCCACCTCGCCGTGGCCGACGATATAGGTTCCGGTGCCGGTGAAAGTGAACGGTCCGGGGTTGTTGGCAATCACGCGTCGGATCAGTGGACTGACCTGATCGGCCCGGCCGTACTCGAATTCAAAATCGCGAACGAAGGGGATCATTGGGCGCGGCTCTTGCGCCGGGGACCACCCAAGATGGTCCAGACCCTGTTTTTTGTCTCAAAACGGCTCCAGCGCGTCACAGCCGCGCTGATCTGTCTCGTCCTGGCGCAGGCGCTGGCGGCCTGGGCCAGTGCGCCCGATCCAGCCGCATCCCCCAGCGTGACGGTTTCCATCAGCCGCTAGCCACCCAGCAACGGGCGAAGATCATAGCCGGCGCCCGCGCCGAGCCGAACCAGTTCGGCCGGTTCGCGCAACCCGGCGAGAGCCTGACCCAGCGCCCAGGTGTTGATCGAACGGGTGCCTGAGCGGCAGAAGGCCAGCACACGGCCCGAGGCCTCGCTGACGGCTTCCTGCATGACTTCGGCCTGGGCTCGCGTTGGCCCGCCGACCACCGGAATCCAGATGTAAGCGATGCCCTCGGCCTCGCAGGCCGCGGCGATATCGGCGCTAGCCGCCTGCCCCGGGACCTCGTCGTCCGGGCGGTTGTTGATCATCAGCACGACGCCTTCGGCGCCCGCCCGGGCCACGTCGGCCACCTCGATCTGGGGCGCCACGAAAAAGCTGTCGGTCACCTGGCGAAATTCGCTCATGGAGATGTCTCTCTCACACGCGCAGGCGCGTTGACAACATCAAGCACGAATGGAAGGTTCGCAACCCTGCCCCGCCGTAACCGGGGCGGGAGGGAGCCCGGGCCAAAAGTATGCTGCGCTTTATTCTCCGCCGCCTGCTCGTCGCCATCCCGACGATCTTCGTCGTCATCACCGTCGCATTCTTCATGATGCGGGCCGCCCCCGGCAGCCCGTACTCGATCCAGCGCAAACTGCCGCCCGAGATCGAGGAAAACCTCAAGAAGAAGTACCATTTCGATGAGCCTCTGATCGTTCAGTATGGCCGCTATCTCAGCCAGGTGGCGGTCGGGGATTTCGGACCTTCGATGAAGTACGAGGGCCGCGAGGTGGTGGACATCATTAAGGCGGCCGTCCCGACCAGCGCCAAGATCGGCCTCACCGCCCTTTTCCTGTCCCTCATCATCGGCATCGGCCTGGGGATCATCGCCGCGCTGCGGCAGAACCGCTTTGCCGACTATTTTGCCTCGACGATCGCAGTGATCGGGGTATGCGTACCGACCTTCGTAACAGGGCCCCTGCTTGTGCTGATCTTTGCGACCAACCTGGGTTGGCTGCCTACGGCGGGGATCGGAGCCGGACTGAAGAGCTTTGTCCTGCCGGTCATCGTGCTGACCCTGCCCGCCATCGCCGGGATCGCCCGCCTGACGCGCGCCAGCATGATTGAAGTTTTGAATTCGAACTTTATCCGCACCGCCCGCGCCAAGGGCCTTTCGGGATCAACGGTGGTGTTCCGACATGCGCTCAAGCCCGCGCTGGTGCCGCTGATGGGGTATCTGGGCCCGGCGACAGCAGGGGTCATCACGGGCTCACTGATCGTGGACAAGCTCTTCCGGCTGCCCGGACTGGGCAAGATCTTTTTCACAGCCGGAATCCAGCGCGACTACACCCTGGTGATGGCGATCGTTATTCTGTCGGCGGTGCTGATTTTGGTCTTCAACCTTCTGGCCGACATCGCCCAGGCGCTGATGGATCCCAGGGTGCGTCTGACATGAGCCGCCAGCCTTCCGCCTTCATCCCAGGTTCGCGCGCCGGCGCCGCGGCCATGGAGTCCGCGGCCGTGCAGGGGCGCAGCCTGTGGGACGATGCGCGCCGCCGGCTATTCCGCAACAAGGCCGCAGTCACTTCGATGATCGTGATAGCGGTGATGGTGGCCTTGGCGCTGGTCCTGCCCTTCTTACTGCCGTTCAAGTACAACGAGATCACGCACACCGACGTGCTCAAGGCTCCGCTGCAGAGCGGACATCTGCTGGGCACGGACACTCTGGGCCGCGACCTCTTTGCCCGAATTCTGACAGGCCTGCGCATGTCGATAACCATCGGGATAGTGGCGACCGCCGTTGCGCTGGTGATCGGGGTCGCCTGGGGCGCCACCGCCGGCTATTTCGGCGGCCGAATTGACGAGGTGATGATGCGCATTGTGGACGTGCTCTACTCTCTGCCGTTCATCTTCTTCGTCATCATTTTGATGGTGACGTTCGGCCGAAACATCATCCTGATCTTCGTGGCCATCGGGGCAGTCGAATGGCTGACCATGTCGCGGATCGTGCGCGCTCAGACCATGTCGCTCAAAAACATGGAATTCATCGAGTCGGCGCGCGCCACCGGCCTCACGGCTGGCCAGATCATCGGCCGCCACGTCGTGCCCAATCTGCTCGGCCCTGTGGTAGTGTATATTACACTGACCGTACCGGGCGTGATCCTGACTGAAGCCTTCCTGTCGTACATCGGCATGGGCGTGCAGGAGCCGCGCACCTCGCTTGGCCGCCTGATCAACTCTGGCGTCACCAATATGGAGCAGGCGCCCTGGCTGCTGATCTTCCCCTCCATCGTGATGGTGGTGACGCTGATGTGCTTCAACTTCATCGGCGACGG
>Ga0114966_10002635_pt1 | contig 15933 bp, 16 predicted proteins | sample M_130207_XF_Meta_FD_87029 | JGI IMG/M metagenome (GOLD analysis project Ga0114966, IMG submission 87029) | Freshwater microbial communities from Lake Montjoie, Canada to study carbon cycling - M_130207_XF_MetaG | ecosystem: Environmental > Aquatic > Freshwater > Lake | place: Lake Montjoie...
ATGGCTGGCGGAACCAGCCCCTGTACGCCGCCGTATACCGGTCCCCACCAGGCGCCGACCCCAATGTTGGGGATCAGCATCAGCCAAAAGGCCAGCATCAAATTGTCGGTGGTCGCCACATACCAAAGCACCGGGATGCTAATGAAGGGTACCAGCAACGGAAAGAGGGCGTAGTTGCGGATATCCTTCATGCCGAGCTTGTCGGCCAGGACGCCGCCGAGCCAGGACCCGAACGCGCCACCGATGCCAGCCGAAAGACCCAGCGCCAGGCTGGTGAAGAACAGCGGTGGTTTGCCAGGATCGGGGGCCAAGCCGAACTGGCCCGCGAGGGTCGTCAGCTCGGCGCCATGGTTGCGCAGGAAGAAGGGCGTCAGAAACTGCGCGTGCGCGTAGCTGACGAACGATGTGATCGCGCCACCCAATGCAAAGAGCCAGAAAGTCGGACGCTTTTCCAATGCAGAAAACACAGCCAGCAAGGAGATGTGGCTGGACTCGTTGGCCAGTCTTTGGACGTCCTTGGAAAGTTTGCTGCGCGGCTCATTCAAAGTGAAGATCGCGACCACCGCGAAGAACAGGCCTGGAAGGCCGGCGACGAGGAAGGCCGTTCGCCAGCCCCAGCGTTCGGCGACAAACCCCCCCAAGGCAAAGCCCAACAACGTACCAATGGAAATGCCCATGGAATAGATCGCCAGCGCCGTGGCGCGGCGCTCTTTCGGGAAGTAGTCGGCCAGCAGAGAGTGGGCGGTGGGCGAACAACCTGCTTCGCCGATGCTGACGCCTGCGCGGGCGAAGGCCAGAACTGCGTAGTTGCGGGCGTAGGCGGATAGGACGGTGAATCCGCTCCAGGTCGCCAATGAGATGGCCATGATCCAGGGGCGGTTTTTCTTGTCGGCCAGGCGCGCAATGGGAATGCCAAGGATGGTGTAGAGCGCCGCGAAAAAGATGCCGCCCAAAGCGCCCATCTGACTGTCGGTCAAATGAAGATCGGCTTTGATGGTGTCGCCGATGGAACTGAGAATCTGGCGGTCGAGAAAATTGACCGTATAGATCATGACCAGCAGGGTCAGGGCATAGCGCCCGTAGTTCTTGCTGACCGGCGCGAAACGCGGCGCGGCGTCAATGGTTGTGTCGGCAACCGCCATACGATTGTTCCCTCTCCCTTTGCGCCTCGTTGGGCGCGTACCTTGGCCAAGGTCGGCTTTGCCATTTCCCTTGCGCCGCTAAGCATAGGAGGGCGCCGTAGCGGAATGCGCAAGGGGTGCGGCGATCAAGTGGTATGGTTGACCACCATGTCGCGGTTGAAACTGCGACAGGCCATCAGCAGCAATACACCCGCCACGGCGTAGAGCAGCCCGGTGACCAGCATGGACTGCTGCAGCGCCAGGGGGTGGGCCACATCGCAGAATTCCTTTTGCGCTACGTCGAGGAGGGCCTTGGCCTTGCCCTCGCAGGACTTGCGCACCAGCCCGGTAATTCCTGCCGTCGCCATCTTCTGCTTGAACAGGAAGTCGCTCAGCGTGCCGATGAAAAGCGGTCCGAGGCCGTAACCGATGAGGTTCTGCACAAACAGCAGGATGGACGTAGAGATGGCGCGCGAGCGCCGGGGTGCGACGCCCTGGGCAATGGTGTACTGGGCGGCGAGGTAGCCGTACTTCACAAAGCCCCCGACGATCAGCCCGAACAGCGCCAGCTTGAAGTCGTGAGTGGTGAAGGCCAGCCAGTAGAACGGCGCGCTCAGGATAAGCCCGATGCCGGGGATCCACGCGATAGCGCGCGGATACCGGTGGGCGATCTTTCCGGCCATGAAACCGGCTAACACCGTGCCGACCGCCGAAGCCAGATAAACCGGCACATTGACGATGATCGCCGCGTCCTGGGTCGACAGGCCGAATTCGCGGTTGATGAACACGGACTGGAAGTTGGCGATGCCGTAGCCGCTGAACGAGGCGATGGTGCAGCCGGCGACCATCCACCAGAAGGTCGGCTTGGTGGACAACAGGCGCAAGGTGTCGAGGTAGGAGGCGCGATCCTGTTTGATCACGTCGGGCGGATCGGAATAGCCGCGTGGCGGCTCTTTGATCGTCATCCAGACCATAACGGCAACGAGGACGCCGGGCAGGCCGAGCACGAAAAACGCCATCCGCCAGCCGTAATGCTGGGCCACCGGACCGCCGATCAGATTGGCCATCACCGTGCCCAGCGTCACACCCATGGCGTAGTAGCCCAGGGCGGTCGAACGCGACTTGGCCGGATAGTAATCGGCGATCACCGAGGTGGCGGGCGGCGTGCAGCCCGCCTCGCCGATGCCGACACCGACACGGCACAACAGCAGGACCATCACGGCGCCGATAGTGGCCGACCCGATGACGAGCGGATTGGCAAGGCCGCACAAGGCGGTCATCAGCGACCAGACGGCGATGGACGCGGCCATGATCCAAACCCGGTTCCAGGTTTCGGCCACCCGGGCAACGAACAGGCCGACAAAGGTGTAGAGCACGGCGAATCCGGCGCCCGTCAGCAGGCCGAACAGGGTGTCCGAAATGCCGAGGCCGCCTTCCTCGACAGGTTTTTTGATCAAGGGGCCGACGACCGACAGCAGACCACGGTCGATGAAGTTCAGAATGTACACCAGGGTCAGAGCCGTGAGCACATAACTTCGGTAGGGCTTTGAGCCGAAACCCGTCAGGTAGCCTTCGCCCTGACGATCGCCATCCATGTTCGGTGTGCTGGCGGTCACGTCGGAACCCCTCCCCAGGGTCTTTGTGTTGTATTGATTGGCGACGACTGTAAGCGCACTAAGCGCAACAGCGCCATGGTCAAAAAGTGCGAGAATGCCCAAATGAAGCTCGTCATTGGCAACAAGAACTGGTCCACCTGGTCGCTCAGGCCCTGGCTGGTGCTGAAACGAATGGGTGAAGCGTTCGACGAAATCCCCGTGCAATTGCGCCGGGAAGAAACCGCGGCCGACATCGCGCCCTTCTCGCCATCGGGCAAGGTGCCATCTCTGATCGACGGTGAACTGACTGTCTGGGACTCGCTGGCCATCTGCGAATATCTGGCTGACAAATTTCCGAAGGCGGGACTCTGGCCCGCTGATCGCATCGCCCGCGCGATTGCCCGCGCCGCCAGCGCCGAGATGCATTCGGGGTTTCCGTCGCTGCGCGGCGAATGCCCCATGGACCTGAAACTGCGCACCAAGGCCGACCTGACCGAAGCGACGATGACCGATGTGCGCCGGCTAGTGCGGCTCTGGGGCGATCTGCGCGGGCGGTTCGAAGGCGGAGGGCCGTTCCTGGCGGGGCAGTGGTCGATCGCCGACGCCTATTTCACGCCGGTGGCGACGCGCTTCCGGTCCTACGGCATCGCGTTGTCGGACTACGGCGATACCGGCGCAGCCGGGCGCTATGCCGAGACCCTGCTGCAGACGCCGGAATTCAGGGCCTGGGAAAAGGCCGCGATGGGCGAGCCCTAAAAGTCCGGGTTGCCGTTGCTACCGATCAGCATGGCCAGGTTCAGCAATGGGAAGAGGAAAGGCACGGCGATCGAGCCGTAGAGCCCGAGTCTCCAGGCGGTTTTCCGATGGCCGTCCACGTCAGCGGGCTTGGTCCCCCGCTCGGTCCAGGGGCCCAGCAGAAAGAGCACGTTGGCGATGCCCATGACGATCAGGAAGAGCGCGCCGAGAAAGAGGGTCATGGCCACGCCGCCCTGCCAGCTTTTCCAGATCGGGTGATTGAAGGCGTAGAACTGGGCGGCGTTAAGGCCGTAAGCAATCCAGGCCCCCGCACCCAGCGCGATGTTGTAGCGCAGGCGTTTGGCCTGCCACCATTTCCAGGCATCGCTGTCGAACAGACCTTCCGACGTGGTCGTGGCAGCCATGTGATCAACTCCCCAGTTTGCGTGCTGAACTTAGGGCGACTCCGGCCGGAGCGTATGGAGGCGGCATGCAGGAATCGAGGATTTGTATCTGGCCTACATCAGCCCCAGCGCCTTCAGGCTCGCCACGCCCTCGCGACCGACGATCAGGTGATCGTGCACACTGATCCGAAGGGTCCGTGCGGCCTCGACGATCTGCCGGGTCATGTCGATGTCGGCCGACGAGGGCGTTGGGTCGCCCGATGGGTGGTTGTGCACCAGTATGACGCTCGAGGCCGAAAGCTCCAGCGCCCGCCTCACCACTTCGCGGGGATAGACGGGTGCGTGGTCGATGGTGCCCTGGCCCATGACCTCATCGCCGATCAGCTGGTTTTTGCGGTCGAGGAACAACACCCGGAACTGCTCGCGCGCTTCGTTGGCCAGCGCCGTGCGCACATAAGCGACCAGGGCGGTCCACGACGAGATCACCTCGCGCCGTTCCACCTTGTGCCGCGCCAGGCGGACGGTCGCCTCGTGCAGCAGCTTGAGGTCGAGCGCCACGGCCGGCCCGACGCCGTCGATGGCAGTCAGGTCCGCGATCCCGGCGGACAGGACGCCGGCCAGGGTGTCGAAGCGGGCCAGCAGCGCCTTGGCGATCTTTTTGGTGTCGCCGCGCCGGTTCGAACGGAAAAGGTAGAGTTCCAGCAGCTCATAATCGGGCAGGGGCGCAAAGCCGCCGGCCTCGACCCGATCGCGCAGCCGCTCACGGTGGCGCGCGTGGTCTGGAACGGGATCGGCCTGCCGCCACAGATCGCCCTGCGGCCCGACATCCTCGACCTGACTCACCCCGCTCATGGGCAGACAATGTTCCGCAAATGTTCCGTTTGTGCAAGACGAAATTCACGCCTTGGCTTAAGCTTGCAAAATGGAGTCGGAGCCGCCAGAGCCGCCACATGATGGTCGCAAGATCATCCACGTCGACATGGACGCCTTCTATGCCTCGGTCGAACAGCGCGACAATCCGGACCTGAGGGGCAAACCGGTGGCCGTCGGCGGGCGCGAACGCGGCGTTGTGGCCGCCGCCAGCTATGAGGCGCGCAAATACGGGGTGCGCTCGGCCATGCCCTCCGTGACCGCAATGCGCCAGTGCCCGGAGCTGATCTTCGTCAAGCCGCGGTTCGACGCCTACAAACAGGTGTCGCGCCAGATCCGCGAGATCTTCGCCCGCTACACGCCGCTGATCGAGCCCTTGTCGCTGGACGAGGCTTATCTGGATGTGACTGACAATCTAAAGGGCATGCCGATCGCCAGCGAGATCGCCCGGGACATCCGCACCGCCATCTTCGATGAGACGGGCCTGACCGCCTCGGCCGGAGTTTCCTACAACAAGTTCCTCGCCAAGGTGGCGTCCGACGTCAACAAACCCAACGGCCAGACCGTCATCCCGCCATCAAAGGCGATCGCGTTTCTCGAAGTGCTGCCGGTCACCAAGTTCTATGGCATCGGGCCAGCGACGGCGGCGAAACTGCATGGCTTTGGCATCACCACGGGCGGCGACTTGCGCATCCAGACCCTGGACTTCCTGACCCGGAATTTTGGCAAGGCCGGCGCCTGGTATTTCGACCTGGTGCGCGGCGTCGATCACCGCCAGGTGCGCCCCGACCGCGAGCGGAAATCGGTGGGCTCGGAAAACACCTTCTTTCAGGACCTGTCCGAACGCGCCGACATCGAGCGGGAAATTACCGACATCGCCGCCGATGTCTGGCGCCGCTGCGAGGGCGTGAAGACCACTGGCCGAACCGTCACCCTGAAGGTCAAGTACGCTGACTTCCAGATCATCACCCGTGCGCGCTCGTTGGGCGCGCCCCTGGCTTGCTTAGGCGACTTGCAAGCCGCGGCGCTTGCGCTGGCCGACAGTGTCTTTCCGTTGCCGAAGGCGGTGCGGCTTTTGGGGGTGACGGTTTCGAACCTTGGATCGCCAGAGACGGGCGTCGCCGAGGCCCCGGCCCAGTTCGCGCTGGACCTATAACCCCGCCGGCCGGAACAACCCCTTGGGCGAGCCGGTGAAAATCTCGTATCCCGTCTCGGTCACGCCGATCGAATGTTCGCACTGGGCTGACAGAGATTTGTCGCGCGTCACAGCCGTCCAGCCGTCGGAAAGCACTTTCACGTCATAGCGGCCGAGGTTCACCATCGGCTCGACGGTGAAGAACATGCCAGGTTTCAAAACATCGCCCTCGCCGCGGCGGCCGTAGTGCAGGATGTTTGGATTGTCGTGAAATACCAGGCCCAGACCATGGCCACAGAAATCGCGCACCACCGAACAGCGCTGGGATTCCACATAAGCCTGAATGGCGTGGCCCACATCGCCAAGCCGCGCGCCGGGACGAACGGCCGCCAGCCCCCGGTCCATGCCTTCATAGAGCACGCTCACCAGGCGCCGCGCCTTGGCCCCCACATCGCCGACCAGATACATGCGGCTGGTATCGCCATGCCAGCCGTCGACGATGACGGTCACATCGATATTGACGATGTCGCCGTCGGAGAGCCGCAGGTTCGTCCGCCCGCCCGGAATGCCGTGGCAGACCACGTGGTTGGGCGAGATGCAGACCGTCTTGCCGTAACCCTTGTAGAACAGGCAGGCGGGATAGGCGCCCTGGTCCAGCACGAAGGCGCGGGCCAGGTCATCCAGGTATTCGGTCTCGACGCCCGGAACCACGTGCGGCGTGAGCATATCCAGACACTCGGCCGCCAGCTTTCCGGCGCGGCGCATGCCCTCAAAGGCCTCCGGCCCGTGGATCTTGATGTCGGCCCCGCGAAAGGGGACGTCCAGGATGTCGGCGTCAGTCATGGGCTCAATGTCGCAATTGGTTGGTTCGACTTCAACCTTTGGCGTGCGCCAGTTTCGAATAGGTTTCCGTGGACGCCAGGATCACATGGTCTTCGACCGCCGCCTCGCGGTGAACATTGCCGCGGGCATAGTCGTCGGACGTCACCATATCCAGGAACGCCGCGCGGCTGGGGTATTGGACCAATACGGCATAGGTCCAGCCTTTCCCCACTTCGCCATAGGCCGCGCCCTCGATGTTGCCGGCCCACAGCACTTTGCCGCCTCGCCGTTTGATCAGCGGCATGGTGTTCTCGGAATAACGGACATAGGCCTCCCAGCCCGTGCCTGAGCCGTCGGTCGCCTCATCCCTGAAACGGACCAGATTGATCATCGTCACCGGGCCGGTGTCTGGCAGGCTGCGGACGAAGGATTCGTTCAATTCGGAGGGGTTGGTCATGGGGCCTTCCATTCAATAGGCCGCGTCAACGTGATGCCGCCCGGGCCGACCTCGCAGCCATAACACAGGACTTCCACGCCGCCCCGCGTGGCGCGAGCGAGCGCGGCGGAGAATTTGGGGTCGATGTCAGCGGCGACTGAAAACGCCGCGCAGTCGGTTCGCTGGGTAAGAAACAGCGCCACCGCCCGCGCGCCGGCGCTCACCATCGCTTCCAGTTCTTCGAGATGCCCCGCCGCCCGCGCCGAAACGCTGTCGGGAAACTCCGCCAAACCCGGGCGCCGGGCCAGGGTGACGCTCTTGACCTCGAGGTAGCAGGCCGGGCGATCCGGATGCTCCAGCAGAAAATCCACCCGGCTTCTTGCGCCGTAGCGGACTTCGCGCCGCAGGCTCGGATAGCCCGCCAGTTCCGGGATCGCGCCAGCTCGTAAGGCCTCCTCGACGATGCGGTTGGGCAGCAGGGTGTTGACGCCCACCAGCGCGCCGTCCGCTTCCACCAGCTCCAGCGTATGCGCCAGTTTCCGCGTCGGGCTGTCTGAGCGCGACAGCCACACTTTCGAGCCGGGCACAGCCAGTCCCAGCATCGAGCCCGGGTTCGGACAGTGGGCCGTGACGGCCGATCCGTCCGCGAGCAGCACATCGGCGAAGAAGCGCTTGTAGCGGCTCGCCAGGGTTCCGGGGATCAGCAGGGAGGGGAAATCCATGGTCCTTGCCATAACCTGAACCGTTGCCCCGCGCAGCCACCCTGCTAATCAGTCGGTCATGACCGTTCCTGGCTCCAAGGTGACCTGCGCTGTCCTCATCATCGGGGACGAGATTCTGTCCGGCCGCACCCAGGACACCAACCTCGCCGCCATCGCCCGCTATCTCGCCCAGTACGGCATCGACGTACCAGAGGCCCGCGTAGTCGGTGATGTGGCGGCTGAGATCATCGCGGCGGTGAATTATCTGCGAACCACCTACGACTACCTGATCACCACCGGTGGCATCGGCCCGACCCACGACGACATCACCGCCGACTGCGTGGCGGAGGCATTCGGCGTCGCGCTGCACGAGGATCAGTCGATCCTGGACTTGCTCTCGGCCCGCTGGGAGCTGACGCCCGCCCGCCGGCGTATGGCGCGCATTCCCGACGGCGGTTTTCTGGTGCGCAACAAGGTGCAAGGGCCCCCCGCCTTCGGCATCGCCAATGTCTTCGTGCTGGCCGGCGTGCCTTCGATCATGCGCGGCATGCTGGAAGATGTCGGCCACCGCATGCGCCCGGGCGCGGTAACTCATTCCAAAACCCTGCGCGTCGACGGCTCGGGCGAGGGCGTGATCGCGGCGCCATTGGAAGCGGTGGCCAAGGCCCATCCGGACCTGTCGCTGGGCAGCTATCCGTTTTTCAGCCAGGAAGGTTATGGCTCGAACCTGGTGGTGCGCGGCCGCGACCTGGCCGAGGTCGAGTCCGCCTACGCCGAACTGGAGGCCGCTCTTCGCGCCGACGGCATCACCGGCCTGACCGCGGTAGAAAACGCCTAGGGACCGAACCGCCGGCCATCGCGGCCGACCAGATTGAGCTCGGGCCGATCGTTGCGCGCCAGGATCTGGGCATAGGCCGGCCCGTTGCTGCCCAGGCTCATGCCCGCGCCGTCCTCGAGCGCCGAAATCTTCACGGTCGGCTTGCCCTCCGATGTGATCAGCCGCAGCAGCACGGTTTCCGGATACATTGAACCGTCTGGCTGACGGCTGGCGGGGAACAGGCTGATCGAGGCGCGGACCCGGCCCTTGTCGTCGGTAATCTGCAGGCCCTTGCCCCGCAAAATGCCGTCGTCGGCCGCGGCCTTCGCGGCTGTCGCGTAAAGGGTCTGATAGCCCACAAGACCCAGATTGATGACGGTAAGCCCAACGAGCACGGGTGTGAGTTTCATGGCTGCCTCCGCAATTGAACCGCCCGGGCGGGGCGGGAAGGGCGCAAGTCTCCGCCCGAAGTTTGGCGTCCGCAAGGCGGCCGTGGACGGGGCGAGGCGGCCCGCCTATGGTCCGGGGCAGGGCGGACGTGGCGGAACTGGTAGACGCACCGGACTTAAAATCCGTTGGGCCGCAAGGCCTGTGAGGGTTCGAGTCCCTCCGTCCGCACCAGGCTTCGCCTGCTCCGCAGGCTATGCCTGGGCAAGCGCCGTTGAGGGCTTTGCCGACTTCACGCGTAGCCATCACCAAGGGGCGATGACTGAAACGCGTGCTGGCGCTTGCGGCCTGCATGTCGCACCGATAGGAAATTTTCGCGCAATGTTACTCGGCCATGCACCGCCGATGCGCGAAGTGGCGCAGGCATGCACGATGTCCGGCCGGAAACCGACGTGAAGGGAAACGTTTGTGAGTATAGCTGAATTTTTTGCGTCAGGCGCTTTCCTGTTCACCTATTCCGGGCTGCTGTTGCTGCTGACCGGCATCGCGATCGCCCGTAATCAAATCTCGCTCGCCTCGGAGGCCAAGGCCTCGCGTGAACTCGTGGGGGTCGTCGAAGCCGCCCACACCCGGAACGCTTCGGGCAAGGTCGAGCAGTTGCTCATCCTGAACGAGACCACGGGCGCGCGTATTCTCACCAATGCCGCCTGTCGCCGCGACGATCTTGAGGAACACAAGGTCTGGCGCAACCCCAAGTCCGCAACGGCCAAGGCGATCGCGCATTATCTGGGCCTGATGGCGGCGGTGCCCGCCGAGCGCCACAGTCTTGAGGGCCTGCGTCCGGCAAGAATGCCGATCGAGGAAGAGTACCGCCGGCTCCACAAGGGTCTGGGCGGCTTTGGCGACTTCATCATCCGGGTGGCGCTGCTTGGCACCTTCATGGGCCTGATCGCCGCCCTGACCATCGCCAGCGCCAACATCGGCGCCGATCAGGCCTCGGCGGCCGATCAAAGCGCTCACATGCGCGATTTCATCCAGACCCTGCTCGCCACGGCGGCGAACAAGTTCTGGATTTCGGCGGTGGGCATCGGCTGCGCCCTGATCGTGCAGATCTATCGCTCCACCGCGGAGAAAGCCGCCCATATCGTGCGCTTGGGAGACGCCTTCGACCATGCGCTGACCGATCCCGACATCGCCGCCGCCTGGTGCCCGACGCCGGCCACGCAGGAGGACAGCGATCTTGGGTTGGTCAGGGAGGCCATCCGCGAGCGGATCGCGAAACTCAATCTTGGCCCCCTCAACGATGCGATCGCCGAGACCGCCGCTGCGATCAGGGCCAACGCCGGCCACTCCGTTATCTCGATTGGCCCCGCGCCGTCGCGCCGGAGCGACGGGTGATGCCTGCACGATTGCGGCGACGTTCAGGCCATACGGAATCGGCGAGCGATGAAGGACCCTTTGTGTCCTTCACGGACCTGGTCATCGGGATTCTGTTTCTCTTCCTGATCCTGGTAGCTGCTCTCATCCTGATGAACCAGGAAGTGGTTCGCCGGCTGCAGGAGCAGATTCGCGAACTGCAGGTCCAGGTCGACGCGGCCAAGAAACTGGAGGCCGACAATCCGCCTTTCCGGCTGGGGATCATCTTCAATATCTACCAGCGACCATCCCAGAGTTCGGAATGGACCTATTCGCGTACGGTTCGGCTCTTCCGCTCGCCCACTGGTCGTTGTGTGAACACCGTCATCCTGCGGAGCAATCTGAGCACCGCCTGGAAACCGCCGGTGGAAGAAGGCGACGTTCCCACCGCCAAGGACCAGGACCTCATCAAGACCATCCCGGTGTGCGGCATGTCCGCCTCGGGAGATCACTGGGACTCCGGATCGGAAGAGGGTGATCTGGAGAGGGTATCTCCGACTTTGTATGAAGGATCCGCGATGCTGTACAAATCGACCGGGGCGACGAAGGTCTACATCCAGTACCGCGTGTTGGGTATTTATGATGACTATTTCCGCTAGCCCGCTGCTTCAGGGCGCAAGCCTGTGAAATCCCGCCTCGCGTCGATGGCCTTCGGCGGCGTCCTTGCCGCGGGCGGGGCGCTTGCCGCCTTCGCCCAGCCATCAGCTTACCGCCCGGTCGGCGACCCAGCCCTGGTGAAAGACCTGCCGTCAGCGCGCATGTACAGCGCGCCCCAGGGGATCATCTACAAAACCGCGGACTTCAACAGCGAGAACGTGCGCCTGACGGCCCAGTGGTTTTACGCCAGCACGAACGAGGGCAAGAAGCTGCCCACGGTCATCATGGCGCACGGCTGGGGCGCCACGGCCGCCAACTTTCGGGACGACGCCGTCGATCTGGCGCGTGCGGGCTTTCTGGTCATGCTGTTCGACTACCGCGGCTGGGGTGACAGCGACGGGCGGGTGATGCTGACGACCGGTCGTCCCCCGGCGGGAGGCAAGGCGGCCGCGGCGCAGGTGCGTGATCTGCGGGGCTATTTCGACCCCTGGGAGCAGGAAGACGACTGGTTCAACGCCATCAACTTTGCGGTGACCAATCCGATGGTCGACGCAGAGCGCATCGGCATCCGCGGCGCCAGCGAGTCCGGAGGCGAGGTCATTTATGTTGCGGCCCACGAGCCGAGGGTCAAAGCCCTGGTCAGCCAGGCGAGCCGGCTGGATTTGCGCCCGCCGCCCTTGCCCTACAAGCTGGACCTCGCCACAGCGATAGCCGACGCAAACGCGACGGCCGGGCGTATCGCCGCGGGTCAGGAGCCGTACCCGGCCGATGGCGCCCGCGCGCCCGGCAACATGGTCGGCGCGGCGGTTGGCAACAAGGTGATGCGCTGGGCGCCTCTGGAACAGGCTGATCGGGTGAACGCGCCCGTGCTGTTCGTCCTGGCCGAGAAGGAGGAGATGTTCTCCAACACCGACAACGGCGTGGCGGCCTGCGACAAGGTCAAGGGACCGCGCAAGACGGTGATCGTCCCCAACGCGAACCATAACGACTTCTACGCCATCCAGCGGCCGGCGGCGATCACGCTGGCCATCGACTGGTTCGACAAGTACCTGAAGCCTGCCGGCGCGCCGACCCGCATCCCTGTTATCCGCTCAGCTACGCCTGAACGCGGCGATTGCCTGCCGCCGGCCAAGCTGGAGATCGAGGGTCTCTTCGCCGGGGCCGGCGGGGCGGATGGGAACGACGGCAAAGGGCGCGGAGGTGGCGGCGGTTTGACCCCACCGCCACAGGACTCGCCAGATCGGTGGAATTGAACCTTGAAGAGGGCGGCGGGTTCCAAATCTCGCGTCTACTCAAAATCTGAGTGACCGGTGCGGATTTTGTGGCAAATGAGCGTCGAACGGAGTCAACGAAGATGCGCATGAAATCCCTGACCATCCTCGTTTGCGCCGGCCTGGCGCTGGCCGCCTGCAGCGTATCAACCTCACCGCCTGCACCGAGTCAGTTCAACACCACCACCAGCATGGCCGATGTGATGAACCGCGTCATCGATCCGGTCGCCCAGCGCATGCTGCGCCGGTCAGGCTCGATTGACACCGCCGAAGGCACCAAGACGATCCTGCCCGCCAGCGACGCGGAATGGCAGCTGGCGGAGAACGAGGCGACGATCCTGATTGAAAGCGGCAATCTGCTCTTGATCCCCTCGCGCATCAAAAAGCTCGACGACAAGGACACCGACTGGGTGAAATACACCAACCTGATGGTCCAGCTGGCCCAGGAGGAACGCGCCGCCATCATCGCCAAGGATGGCGACAAGATGTTCGATATCGGCGCCAGGATCTGGGACGAGGCCTGCACCGGCTGCCATAAGAAATACGTCATTCCGACCCTGCCGAGGTCGTAGCCTCGCGCCAGGCGCGGGTCCGCACTTTTTGCGACGCGGGGCGCCAGGGAAACCCCAAGGCCGCGCGTAATGGTCCTTGGAGGTGCGGGACGTCTCCCGTGAGGGTTTGGGGGAACCAAGAGTATGACGATGACGGTCCGTGTGCTGGGGTCGGCCTGCGCTGTGGCGATGATGGCCTTTGCCGCGTCGGCCTTTGCGGAAGATGACGATGCGATCGTCCTCTCGGGTGAACTGGCGTTAGACCTGGTCGGGGTCGTCTCGGGCGGAAACGATCACCAGGTGCATGAGGTCGACAAGACCACCCTGACCGCCGATATCGATTTCGAGAAGCTGACCGGATGGTCCGGCGGTAGTGGCTCGGTCACCCTGCAGCACACATCAACCGGCTTGCCCAACGCGGCGACCGGCAGCCTCCAGGGCATCAACAACATCGAGGCGGGACAGTCGAGCACCCGCCTGTTTGAAGCCTGGGTGCAGCAAGCCTTCGGTGACAAAGGCTCGGTCCGGGTCGGGCTGCAGGACCTGAACGGCGAGTTTGGCGTAACCGATTCCAGCGCCCTTCTGCTTTCCCCTGAATCCGGGATGGCCTCTGAAATCGCCGCGACCGGACCGGGCGGGCCTTCGATCTATCCCAAGGCGGGGTTGGCGCTGCGGCTGGTGCTTAGTCCCACCGAAAACACCTATTTTCAGGCGGCCGCCTACAATGCCCGGGTCGGCAGCCTGGGCGATGCGGGCGGCATCGATACTTCGTTCGATGACGGTGTAATCCAGATCATCGAGGGCGGTTGGACCGGCGCCGGAAAGCTCGCGGTTGGCGCCTGGCGCTATTCGAAAAGTCAGGACGATCTCTTTGACACCGACCTTCTGGGTGATCCGATCAAGCGGACCAGCCAGGGCGCATACATTATGGCTGAACATAGACTGGTGGACGGGGGAGAGATGGGTCTAACAGTCACCGGCTTCGTTCGCACCGGGGTTTCCGACGGTGATACGGGACCATTCCGATCCAGTTGGAACACCGGGTTGCTCATTGAGCATGCCCTGGGCAGCCGCCCGGATTCACAGTTTTCCATCGGCTATGATCAGGCCCAGCTCGGTGACAAGTACCGCGCCGCCTCGGCCGCCGGCGGCCAGCCGCTCGGCAAAACCGAATCCCATGCCGAAATCACCTATTTCGATCAGATCACCGAGCACTTCAGCATCCAGCCGGATCTGCAGGTCGTCTGGCATCCCGGCGGCGTGGCCTCGGCCAAGCCCGCGTGGGTCGGCACAATCCGGTTCGGGGCCTCGTTCTAGGGTCGGGGTCCGTTCGGCCCGGAGCATGCAAATCCTCCCCTGATTGACGGCGATTGTGCCGATTGGGGACGGACGCCATGGGCCAGGCGGCGAGCATTCCGGATCATCCGCTGCGCCGCGCCAGCGATCGCCCGCCGCTGGTGCGCCGCCGCGAGCGCGCAATAGGCCTGGCCTGGTTCCTGGCCATGTCGACGCTGGTGGCGCTGGCCGGTCCGCTGTTTGTCGTCTTCTTCGCCCTCGGCGTGGTCAGCGCCTTTGGGCTCCGCTGGATGGTTCTGACTGCCTAGGGGTGCTTGCGCGCCTCTGACAGCACATAGGCCCGAACGTGCTCGACCTGTCCTTCGGTCAGGAAGGCCTTGAACGGCGCCATGCCGCGTGAAGCATTCTTGCCGTCGAAGACAATCCCTTTCCAGTCCTCGGAACTCAGCAGGATCGGCGAGCGGCGCAGGTTGGGCAGAAACTGGCCCGAGACATTGGCGCTGTGGCAGACCGAGCAGAAGCCGTCATAGATCGCCGCGCCCTGGGCCGGATCACCGCGAGAGGTGACGTCGGTCAGATCGAGCGGATCGGGGATCGAAACGTTCACGGCCGGCGCGGAAGCCTTGCCGCCCAGTTTGAACACCAGGATGCGGCCATTGGTGGTGCGCACCTGGGGCAGGTAGAAATGGGCCGAGGTGGGCCCGGCGCCGCCGGCGCCCACCAGCACCGCCACATACTGCTCGCCATCGATCTCATAGGTCATGGGGGCTGCGACAATGCCTTGACCGGCCGAGGGCGAGGCCCACAGAACCTTGCCGTCGTGGGCGTTGTAGGCTGAGAGGACGCCGTCGGCGTCGCCCTGGAAGACCAGGTCGCCGGCGGTGGCGAGGACGCCCCCGTTCCAGAAGTACTTGTGCGGCACGGTCCAGCGCGCCTCCTGCTTGACCGGGTCCCAGGCGACCAGCGAGCCGGTCAGGAAAGGCCGGGTGGCCTCACGCGCCTTGTCGTCATCGGGCAGGCCGTTGATGCGCGAGTTGGTGGCGATGTTCCAGGCGCCCTTCATGAACCGGTAGTTCGGATCGTTCTGATATGAAAACGGCACGCCGATGGCCGGGATGTAGACGAGGTTTTCCTTGGGGCTGAAGGCCATCGGATGCCAGTTGTGGGCGCCGTAAGGTCCCGGCATCGAGTTCATGTTGGCCGCGCCCTGATAGCGCGCCGTCGGACTTTCGACTGGCCGCCCATTGGCGTCTATCGAGGTCGCCCAGGTCACCGTGGCGAACGGCTTGGCCGAGATGAACTTGCCGTCCTTGGCGTCGATCACGTAGAAAAAGCCGTTCTTGGAGGCCTGCATGACCACACGGCGCGATCCGCCTTCGAGCGGCAGGTCGGCCAGGATCAACGGCTGGTCGGCGTCGAAGTCCCAGGCGTCGTTTGGCGTCACCTGATAGTGCCAGACATAGGCGCCGGTGTCGGCGTTGATCGCCACGATGGATGACAGGAAGAGGTTGTCGCTCTTGCCGTCAGAGCGGGCAGTCGGCGACCAGGGCGTGCCGTTGCCGACGCCGAAATAGATCAGGTTGAGATCAGGATCATAGACCGTGGCGTCCCACACCGTGCCGCCGCCGCCGGTCTGTTTCCAGCCCTCGCCCGGCCAGGTGGCCGCGGCCTTGTTCTTGAGCACCGTATCGGAGGGCTCATTGTCGGCCGCGCCGGTTGGGTTGGGGATGGTATAGAAGCGCCACAGCTTCTTGCCGCTGCGCGCATCATAGGCGGTGA
>Ga0114966_10002636_pt1 | contig 15931 bp, 16 predicted proteins | sample M_130207_XF_Meta_FD_87029 | JGI IMG/M metagenome (GOLD analysis project Ga0114966, IMG submission 87029) | Freshwater microbial communities from Lake Montjoie, Canada to study carbon cycling - M_130207_XF_MetaG | ecosystem: Environmental > Aquatic > Freshwater > Lake | place: Lake Montjoie...
GCGCGCGCCCACGGCAGCGATGACCAGTTCTGCAGATCGATGGCATCCGGGAGGCTCGAAGCCACCCAGATGACGGCGCAGAGGATGCCGAAGACCACCGCTGGCCTTTCGATGCGCCCGGTCAGGTGATCAATGTGCGAGATCGCCCCCACAGCAAGCAGGGCGCACCCGACGAGCCGCACGATCCACCCCCACCGCGTACCCCCTGGAAACTCGATCATCTGCGCATATTCGACGGCGTCAAGCAGAAATCCGACCGAACCGGCGATCAGGGACTGAAACGATGCGTGCACGCTGACATTCGACATGTCTGTGTCGCCGCCATCTTGGATCTGCGCAATGCCCTGCTCGATCTGGCGCTCCTTATGCACTGCCACAGCGGCGAGGCGGGGCCAGACGTCGCCCCTCCATGCCTCAGGGCTGATGACAGTGGAATCGTCGACAAGCCCAGCAGGAATGATCCAGCACTCACCGAGATCACCGCGGGACGACCGATTCGGTGGCTGAGGTGGTCGACATGGAGGGTTGCGCATTGCCCTTGCGCATCGGCCTGTCCACACTCGACTGGCCGCCACTCAAATGCCCCATGGGGGTCACCTAGGGTTGGGGCGTGCCCCACTCCGAAACCCCTCCGTCGCGGCTGTCGCTCCGGCCCGACGGCCATGCCGCCACCTCGAAGGAGGTCCCAGACGACAGCGACCTCCGCTCAGACATCCGCCTACTCGGCTCGCTGCTGGGACACTCCCTCGAGCGATTGGAGCCCGACGGCCGGGAGTTGCTGTCACTCGTCGAGCAGGTACGTCATCTGGTGCGCGAGGACTCGGGCGAGGCCTCCGTGCTGCTCCAGCGCGTCGACCTCGCGACCGCGACGCGCCTCGCCCGAGCGTTTTCCATCTACTTCCAGCTCGCTAATGTCGCCGAGCAGGTGCACCGGGCGCGCCAGATCACCGCGCGACGCGAGTCGGCAGACGGTGGGCCGCTCGCCACCACCATGGCCGCCCTGGTCAGGAGCCAGGTGCCCCTCGCCGACATCACCGAGGCGGCCCACACCCTGGGCGTGCGGCCGGTCTTCACCGCGCATCCCACCGAGGCAAGCCGCCGCAGCGTGCTGATGAAGATCAGGCGCATCGCCGACGTGCTCGCCGAGCCTGTGATGACACCCCGGCGGGAGGAGCGGCTGGCCGAGTATGTCGACCTCCTCTGGCTCACTGACGAGCTGCGCCTCGAGCAGCCAGAGGTTCTCGACGAGGCGCGCAACGCGATGTACTACCTCGACGGCATCGCCAGCGGCCCCCTCCTCGACGTGCTCGACGACCTCGCCCACGGGCTGAGGTCGATCGGGGTCGAGACCGACCCGTTTGACCGGCCGCTGAGTTTCGGATCGTGGATCGGCGGCGACCGCGACGGCAACCCCTTCGTCACCCCGCAGGTGACCCGCTCGGTCATCGGCCTCCATCGCGACCACGCGGTCCGCGACCTACTCATCCATCTCGACCGCCTGCTCGAGGACCTCTCGCTCAGTGAGCGACATGTCGGCTCCGACCCTCAGCTGTCGGCCGACATCGCCCTCGACCTCGAGGCTCTCCCCGAACTCGACGCCCGCTACCTTCGACTCAACGCCGAGGAGCCCTGGCGCCTCAAGCTCACCTGCGTGCGCCAGAAGCTGGTCAATACGCGGGCTCGGCTGGGTACCACGCTGCCGCACCGCAATCGCCATGACTACGTGGCAACCCATGAGCTCATCGCCGACCTCACCATCGTTCGCACGTCGCTCACCGAGCACGGCGGTGTTCATGCGCTCGCGGTGTTCGACGACATGGCGCGCGTCGCTGCCGCGCTCGGCATCAACCTCGCGACGCTCGACGTGCGCGAGCACACGGCGGCGCACCATCACGTGCTGGCCCAGCTCGTTGACCGCCTCGACGGCGAGGGCACCCGCTACGCCGCTCTCGACCGGGCGGCCCGCACCGCCCTCCTGAGCCGCGAGATCGTGGCCCGCCGCCCGCTGGCCTCCAGCCCACCGCCGCTCGACGAGGCGGGGGCGCGGACCTTCGACACGTTCCTTGCCATCGGCGACGCCCTCGACCGCTACGGACCCGACGTGATCCAGAGCTACATCGTGTCGATGACCCGCGACGCCGATGACCTGCTGGCCGCGGTGCTGCTGGGCAAGGAGGCCAGGCTCGTCGACCTCGCGGCAGGCGTGGCCCGCATCGGCTTCGTGCCCCTGCTCGAGACCGTCGACGAGTTGCGCCGAGCCGATGAGATCCTCGACGAACTGCTCTCCGACGCTGGCTACCGCGAGCTCGTGCGCCTTCGCGGCGACCGGCAGGAGGTCATGCTCGGGTATTCCGACTCGAACAAGGACGCAGGAATCACCACGTCGCAGTGGGAGATCCAGCTCGCGCAGCGCCGGCTTCGCGACGTTGCCGCCCGCCACGGCGTGAGGCTGCGACTGTTTCACGGCCGCGGCGGCAGCGTCGGCCGCGGCGGCGGCCCCACCTACGAGGCCATCCTGTCGCAGCCCTCGGGCGTGCTGAACGGTCAGATCAAGCTGACTGAGCAGGGCGAGGTCATCTCCGACAAGTACCTGCTGCCCACCCTGGCCCGCGAGAACCTCGAGCTCACCGTGGCCGCGACTCTCGAGGCGACCCTGCTTCACCGCACCCCTCGCACCGAAGCCACCAAGCGTGCCCTCTGGGACCAGGTGATGACCTGCGCCAGCGACGCGGCCTTCGCCCGCTACCGCGACCTGATCAACGACCCGGAGCTGCCCGCCTACTTCGAGGCATCAACTCCCGTCGCCACTCTGGCCGACCTCAACCTGGGCTCGAGGCCCGCACGGCGCATGACCGAGGGACAGGGCCTCAGCTCCCTGCGCGCCATCCCCTGGGTATTCGGCTGGACCCAGTCGCGCCAGATCGTCCCGGGCTGGTTCGGGGTGGGCACGGGGCTTGCGGCGGCTCGCCGACTCGGTCACGGCGATGCCATGGGCGCGATGCACGACAACTGGAACTTCTTCCGCACCTTCATCTCGAACGTGGAGATGACCCTGGTGAAGACCGACCTCACCGTCGCCCGGCACTACGTGCATCGCCTCGTGCCCGAGCCGCTTCACCGCTTTCTCGACGACATCGAGAGCGAGTACCACCTCACCGTGCGCGAGGTACTCGCGCTGACCGGCGCCGACACGCTTCTGGCGAACCAGCCGTCCCTCGCCCGAACCCTGTCGGTGCGCGACGCCTACCTGATGCCGCTGCAGTACCTGCAGATAACGCTGCTCAGCAGGCTGCGCGAGGCCCGTGCCGCGGGGCTCGACACCAACCCCGAACTGACACGCGCCCTGCTGGTGACCGTGAACGGCATTGCGTCAGGCCTGCGCAACACCGGCTGATACCGGCTAATACCGGCTGATACCGGCTGATACCGGCTGATGCCGGCTAATACCGGCCGCTCAGAGCGTGCGCATCATCCGGGAGTTGCCCAGCGTGTTGGGCTTCACGCGCTCGAGCCCGAGGAACTCGGCGACTCCCTCGTCGTACGACTGCAGCAACTGCTCGTACACCTCATGCGACACGGGCGCGCCTTCAATTTCAACGAATCCATGGGCTCCGAAGAACGTGGTCTCAAAGGTGAGGCAGAACATCTTCGAGACCCCAATGTCGACCGCGCGCGCGACCAGAGCCTCGAGCAGCGCCGACCCCACTCCACGTCGGCGGGCGCTCGGTGACACCGCGAGGGTGCGGACCTCAGCGAGGTCCTCCCACATCACGTGCAGCGCGCCGCAGCCCACCACCTCGCCATCGACGTCGGCAACCACGAACTCCTGCACCGACTCGAACAGCGTGACGGTGGCCTTCGACAGCAGCACCCCGTTCGAGGAGTAGGTGTCGATGAAAGTCCTGATGGTCGGCACATCGGAGGTGCGGGCCCGCCGCACCTCAATGGAGCCGCTCACCCGCGCTCCCGCGGCTTCACGAGTGGGAACAGGATCGTGTCGCGGATGCCCAGACCAGTGAGGGTCATGAGCAGCCGGTCAAGGCCCATGCCTACTCCGCCCGTGGGAGGCATGCCGTACTCGAGCGCCCGCAGGAAGTCGTCGTCGACCGCCATGGCCTCAACGTCGCCCCGGCTCTTGAGCGCGCCCTGCGCCTCGAGTCGCTCGCGCTGCACCACCGGGTCGATAAGCTCGGAGTACCCGGTGGCCTGCTCGACCCCGTTGAGATACAGGTCCCACTTCTCGACCACGCCCGGCAGTTCACGGTGCCCCCGCACGAGCGGCGAGGTGTCTTCGGGGTAGTCGTACACGAAGGTGGGGCCGACCAAGGTGCCCACCACGTGGTGCTCAAGAAGCTCCTCGACGTACTTGCCGGCGACCCACGTGGGCTCGGCGTGGATGCCTACCAGCTCACACAGCTCGCGGAGGCGGGCAACAGGGGTGTCGGGCGTGATGGTTTCACCCACGGCCGCGCTGACCGACGGGTAGACGTACGCCGTGCCCCACTCGCCCGATAGGTCGACGACGCTACCGTCGGCCACCTCGAAGGTGAGCGAGCCGTGCGCGGCCAGGGCGGCCCGCTGAATCAGCTCGCGGGTCTCGCGCGCCATGTCGGTGTAGTCGGCCCACGCCTCGTACCACTCAAGCATCGCGAACTCGGGAGAGTGTGAACGGTCGGCGCCCTCGTTGCGGAAGTTGCGGTTGATTTCGAACACCCGCTCGAGGCCTCCGACCACGCACCGCTTGAGGAAGAGTTCCGGAGCGATACGGAGGTACAGATCGATATCGAACGCGTTGGAATGCGTCACGAACGGGCGTGCGGTCGCCCCCCCGTGCTGAGTCTGCAGCATGGGTGTCTCCACCTCGATGAAGTCCCACTCGGCGAAGGTCGAGCGCAGCGACTGCACCACCCGCGGACGCATACGTGCCATAGTTTGGGCCTCGGGACGGACGATCAGGTCGACGTAACGCTGGCGCGACCGAGTCTCGTCGCTGAGATCCTTGTGCGCAACCGGCAGCGGGTGCAGCGCCTTCGACGCGAACATCCACGACTCTGCCATGACGCTGAGCTCGCCCGTGCGACTCGAGATGACCTCGCCCTGCACCGCCACGATGTCGCCGATATCGACCATGCGCTTCCACGAGTCGAGGCCGTCGTCGCCGGCGACGGCAAGGGACACCATCACCTGCAGCTCGGCGCCCCCGCCCTCACGAAGTCGGGCGAAACACAGTTTGCCCGCCGTGCGGAGGAAGATAACGCGGCCCGTAATGGAGACAGCGGTTCCGGTGCTGGTGTCGGGCTCGAGGTGTCCGAACTCGGCGCGCACCGCCTCAAGCGAGTGGGTGCGCGGCACCCGAACCGGATAGACCTCGACTCCGTCGTCGAGGAGTCGACGCCGCTTGTCGTGCCGCACCGCAACCTGTTCGGGAAGGTCGTCGCCGTGATCGGCGATGGCAGGCTCTGCGCTGGTGAGTGGCGTGGGCTCAGTCATGGTGCACTCAGGGTACCGACATCCGTGTTGAGCTCAGGCCTCGACATTGCGCTCGTACACAAGGCGCAGCCCCTGAAGGGTCAGATCGGGGGCGTGCACTGTGATCGTCTCCGAGTGCGGCACCACCACCGGGGCCAACCCACCCGTGGCGATGACAGCCGAGGGGGTGGCGCCGAGCTCCTCGGTGATACGGCGCACGAGAAAGTCGACCTGCCCCGCGAATCCGTACAGCACGCCTGACTGCAGTGCCTCGACGGTGTTCTTTCCGATGACGCTGCGGGGCGCCACCAGTTCCACCTTGCGCAACTGGGCGGCCCGCGAGGCCAGTGCGTCGAGGGAGATCTCGATTCCGGGCGCTAGCGCGCCGCCGAGGAACTCCCCTTTCGCTGACACCACGTCGAGGTTCGTTGACGTGCCGAAGTCGACCACGATTGCGGGGCCGCCGAAGAGGGTGAAGGCGGCGAGGGTGTTCACGATGCGGTCGGCCCCGACCTCCTTCGGATTGTCGGTGAGGATCGGAACACCGGTGCGGGTCCCGGGCTCGACCACCACATGCGGCACATCGGGGTAGTACTGCTCGAGCATCTGGCGCATCTCTCGCAGCACGGCAGGGACGGTGGAGCACAGGGCGACTCCGTTAACCGAAGGCTCGTCGCGCAGCAGACCCCGGAACGTGAGGGCGATCTCGTCAGACGTGGACCGGGAATCGGTCTTGACCCGGTACGACCGCTCGAGGCGTTCGCCGCTGAACAGTCCGATCACCGTATTGGTGTTTCCGACATCGATGGCGAGCAGCATCAGTTCTCCTGGCGGTCGGGTTGGTGCGGGCGACCTGGCTGGTCGTCCAGCGGACGGAGGTCGGCGCCGATGTCGAGCACGGGTGCCGAGTGGGTGAGCGCCCCCACGGCCACGAAGTCGACGCCGGTGGCTCCGACAGCGGCGGCGTCGGGCAGCGTAAGCCCGCCAGACGCCTCGAGGAGAGCCCGGCCGGCGGTGATCTCCACCGCACGTCGCATCGTGCCGGTGTCGAAGTTGTCGAGCAGCACGAGGTCGGCACCAGCGTCGAGCACCTCCGACAGTTGCTCGAGCGAATCAACCTCGACCTCGATCGGAAGTCCGGGCCACATGGCACGCACGGCGTCGAAGGCAGCCGCCACACCCCCGGCCGCCACCACATGGTTGTCCTTGACCAGGGCGGCGTCCGAGAGCGACATGCGGTGATTGACCCCTCCACCGCAGCGCACCGCGTACTTCTCGAGCCCGCGCAGGCCCGGTGTGGTCTTGCGGGTGTCGCGCACCCGGGTGCCTGTTCCGTGCAGCGCCTCGGCCCAGAGGGAGGTCGCCGACGCCACCCCTGACAGATGGCACAGCAGGTTGAGTGCGGTTCGCTCGGCCAGGAGGAGCTCGCGCGTGCGTGCCGTGACAGTGAGAAGCACACTGCCCCGGCTGACCCGGTCGCCGTCGACGACAAGCGGCATGATGGTGGCCTGCGAGTGAGAGGCAACGTCAAACACAGCAGCCGCGACGGGAATGCCCGCAGCAATCCCCTCGGCACGACTCACGAGATCGAGGGTGGACCACTGGTCAACCGGAACCGTAGCCTCCGACGTAACGTCGGTGCCTCCGTCGAGGTCCTCGGCCAGCGTCGCCCTCACCAACGCCTCGACCGCGGCGGGGTCGAGGCCGACGGCTACCAGTGCCTCGACGATGGGCGCCGAGAGAGACATCAGACTCCCTCCTGGGCCAGCACGGGCTCCCTCACGGTCACCACAACCCCCGAGTCGTCGAGCCGGCTACTGAGGCGCACCCGCCAGCGCGAGTCGTCGCGATCAGGGTAGTCCTCACGCCAGTGCGACCCACGGGTCTCGTGCCGCGCTGCCGCGTTGGCTGCCAGCACCGACGCAACCGCGTGGAGGTTGGTGGTTTCCCAGGTGTCGGTGCACGGATCGTCGTCAATTCCGGCCGTGAGGGAGTCGAGCACCGCCGAGGCGGTGGCGAGGGAGTCACCGCTACGTAGGACTCCGACCCCCTCGGTCATCGCACGCTGCAGAGTGAGGCGAGCGTTGGGGGGCAGCAGCCCGGGAACCTCACCTCGGGCCGACACGGGGTCGCGCGGAGCCGCCACATCGTCGGCGAGAACGGCGCCAATACGCTCGGCGAACACGAGTCCCTCGAGCAGCGAGTTGGACGCCAGCCGGTTGGCGCCATGCACCCCGGTGCACGCGCACTCGCCGCACGCGAAGAGACCGGCGACCGACGAACGGCCGAACAGGTCGGTGCGGATGCCGCCCGAGTGGTAGTGCTGGGCCGGCGAGACAGGAATCAGGTCTGCGCGCGGGTCGACCCCATTGGCCCGGCACGACTCGAAGATCGTCGGGAACCTGGTGGGCCACTCGGCCCCGAGGTGTCGCGCATCGAGCCAGACGTGCTTCGCTCCCGACTCGCGCATGCGACGCATGATGGCCTTGGCAACCACGTCTCGGGGAGCCAGCTCAGCGAGGGGGTGCGCGCCCAGCATGAAGCGGTCGCCCTCATCGTCAACCAGCGTCGCTCCCTCACCTCTGACCGCCTCTGACACGAGCGGCTGCTGACCCGATGCCTCAGGTCCGAGCCACATCACGGTCGGGTGGAACTGCACGAACTCGAGGTCAGACACCACCGCGCCGGCCCGAAGGGCGGCCGCGACGCCGTCGCCCGTGGCCACCCGCGGGTTCGTCGACTGGGAGAAGACCTGGCCGATGCCTCCGGTGGCGATGACGACCGCCGGCGCGAGGATGGCGCCCACCCCACCGCGCTGCCCGGCCCCCATCACGTGCAGGGTGACTCCCTGGGCGGCCCCGCGTTCGTCGAGCAGCAGGTCGAGAACGAGCGCGTGAGTGACCACCTCGATGCCGGGGTCGCCCGCCACAGCCTCGACGAGCGCGCGTGAAATCTCCGCGCCCGTGGCGTCGCCGCCGGCATGGGCGATGCGGTCGCGCAGGTGGCCGCCCTCACGGGTAAGCGCGATTTGGCCTGCCGCGTCGCGGTCGAACTGGGCACCGAGAGCCATCAGGCGACGCACCGCCTCGGGGCCCTGGGTCACGAGCACGTCGACGGCGTCGCGATCGCACAGGCCCGCGCCGGCCACCAGGGTGTCGTGCAGGTGCTCAGCTGGGGAGTCGTCAGGATCGAGCGCCGCGGCAATGCCGCCCTGAGCCCACACGGTGGAGCCCTGCGACACCGTCGACTTCGTCACCAAGATGACTCGAAGACCAGCGCGACGGGCATGAATAGCGGTGCTGAGGCCCGCGACCCCCGAGCCCACGACCACGACATCGGTCTCCTCGAACCAGCCGGGCACCGATGCCACGAGCGCCAGGGGGAGACGAGCGGTCATGATGCTTCTCCGATGGTCACTCGCACATTGTCGAGGAGGCGGACTCCGCCCACCACAGCGGCCACGAGCGCCCGAGCCTCCCCGCCCGACGGGGCCGGCCCCAACCCCTCCGAGCGCACGACGAGGTAGTCGACCGAGTCGACGCCAGGCTGGGCAGCCAGCCATCGCGCGACACTCGCCGACTCAGCATCGACGTCGATACCCGCGCCTGCGGCGAGCGAGCTCCGCAGGCGCTCGAGAGCCGCGGGGATGGCCACCGCGCTCGCCCGCCCCGCCCCGAGCCGCCGGTTGCGGCTCGACATCGCAAGCAGGTCGGGCTCGCGCACCGTGGGCACCCCCACGATGGCCACGGGGATGAGGAGATCGGCCACCATCTGCCGGATGAGCGCCAACTGCTGGAAGTCCTTCTCGCCGAACGCCGCCGCGGCGGGGCCGGTCAGCATCAGAAGTCGGTTGACCACGGTGAGCATCCCGCGGAAGTGCCCAGGTCGCGCGGCACCCTCGAGATCGTCGCCGAGCGGGCCCGGGTCGATGGTCACCACCGGGTCTCCGTGCGGGTACATCTCCTCGACGGAGGGTGCGAACACGACGTCGACCCCCTCGTTGCGACAGAGAGCGACGTCGGCATCGAGGGTGCGCGGGTAGGCCGCGAGGTCGGTGGCGTCGGGGAACTGCAGGGGGTTGACGAACACTGTCACCACCACCTCGCATTCGGCGGGTGAGAGTCCCTGCGCGGCGAACCACTGGCGACCGGCACGAACCAGTTCGAGGTGCCCCTCGTGCAGTGCCCCCATCGTCATCACCACCAGTCTGGGGCCGTGAGGCCGTGCCCGCAGAGCAGCAATTGAGTCAATGACCTCGGTCATGCCCCCTCCACCGGCGCCAGCGCGCCGAGGAGCGAGGCGGCCTGCTCGGGACTGAGCCTGCCGGCGGCGAGCGCCCGATCTGCGGTCAGCCGGGCCATGGCGATGTAGGCCGACTGAGCGGCTCGACTCACCGCTCCAATCTCAGCCACGTGCATGGCCACGGTGCCGGCATCACCGCGCGACACCGGTCCGGTGAGGGCACGGTCGCCGGCATCGAGGGCATTATCGAGCGACGCGTGGAGCAGCGGCCACACCAGTCGCGCGGGATCATCGACGCCAGCGTGCGACAGCAGGTCAAGGGTCTGCGCAACGAGGGTAATCAGGTGGTTGCTCGAGTTGGCGAGCGCCGCGTGATACAGCCCCCGGTGCTCCTCGGCGACCCACACCGGATCGCCCCCCATCTCAACCACCAGAGCCTCGGCAACAGGGCGCAGCACCTCCGGGGCGGTCACTCCGAACGGACATCCGTCGAGGCGTGCGAGGTCGACGCTGGTACCCGTGAAGGTCATCACCGGATGGAGTGCCAGCGGCAGCGCCCCGGCGGCAGTCGCGGGGGCCAGCACATCGGTGCCGAACCTGCCCGACAGGTGCACCACGAACTGACCCGCTGAAAAGGCACCGGTAGCAGCGAGGCCCACGACCAACTCGGGCAACACATCATCGGGCACCGCGAGCACCACCAGATCTCGCCCACGCACCACCGCCGGCACATCGGTGACAGGAATACCCGGGAGCATGGCCTCGGCCCGAACTCGACTCAGCTCTGACACGGCCGACACGGCCACCACCCGGTGTCCGGCGCGACGCAGGGCCGCGCCCACCGCCGAGCCGGCACGACCAACGCCCACCACACCGACAGTTAGGCGGTGGGGCGCGACGCTTCCCTCGGCTCCCTCGGGCACGTCGCCAGCGTAGTGGGGCGGGCACTGCTGTCACATGGCACGATCGGGGCATGCGACTGGCAACGGCACCATCGGGGACAGGCTCCGACGCCGTGGTCGAACTCGACGCCGCCCACTGGGCGAGGCAGGGGTCGCTTTCCTTCGACCTGCAGGTCAATGACGGTGTGATCGTTGCGTCCGACGTGGTGCCCGGTTTCATGCACCGTGGAGCTGAGAAGCTCTTTGAGGCGCGCGACTACCGCCAGGGCATGGCGCTGGCCAACCGGCATGACTGGCTTGCCCCGGTGGGTGGCGAGATCCTGATGGCCCGGGCCGCCGAGGACCTTCTGGGCATGTCGGTCCCACCGCGCGCCACACTGCTGCGTCTCCTCGTGCTCGAGCTAAGCCGCGCAGCCGCGATGCTGGCGTTCCTCGGCCCTGCCGCCGAGCCCACAGCGATGCCCGACGCGCGGGCGCTTCGCCTCGAGGCCGCGCAGCAGCGAGAGCGCATCGTTGGCCACATCGAGGCTCTCACCGGCGCGCGCATGCACGTGACCTACGCCGTGGTCGGCGGGGTCCATCACGACGCGCAGCCCGAGTGGCTCGACCACACGACCGAACTCTGCGCGGCCATCGACCGCGACACCGTGCCGCGTTTCGAGGCAGCGATGACCACCCCCGAGTTCGTCGGGCGATGCACCGGCCTCGGTGTGATCACCCCCGACCTTGCCCTCGGGCACGGAGCGTCAGGGGTGGTCGGCCGCGCGAGCGGAGTGTCCCGCGACCTTCGACGCGACGAGCCCGCCTACGCTGGCGCACTCGACCTCCTGCCCGTTCCCGTGCCCGCGCCCGGCCAGGAATCCGGAGATGCCGTCGGGCGCCTGCTCCTCATGACAGCCGAGCTTCGGGCTGGGCTGCGGCTCGCCCACCACCTCTCAGGGCAGCTTGCCGACACCGGGGGGACCGTCAGTATCAGCTTGCCCAAAGTACTGCGCGTGCCCGTGGGCTTGAGCCTGCAGTGGCTCGAGACCCCCTGTGGCGCAGCGGGCTCGCTGCTCGAGTCGCGGGGCGATCGCGTGCCACACCGCTACGCGCTGCGAACGCCCTCGCTCGCGCACGCCCCCCTGCTGGCCGCCGCGATGCTGGGCCACCGGGTCGACGATGCCGCTGCGATTCTTAGCTCGTTCCCGATCGTGGTCGGAGACGTCGACAAGTAATCAGCGCGAAGGCCACAGCCACCGCCGCGGTAGACGCGATCATCAACGGAAAGTCGAGCACGGAGGTGGTCCAGACGCCGGCGGTCGGAATCACGCTCGCCGAGTACCCCACGATCAAGACGGCGAACACGTTATTGGCGATGTGGGCGCCGATGGCCAATTCAATCCTCCCGTCGAGCACGCTGACCCACGCCCACCCAGCCCCGAGGATGAACCACACGAGCCACGCGTAGAGCTCGGCCCCCCGCGCCTCCGGATTGGCCAAGTGCGGGAGGGCGAACACCAGTCCGCTGACCGAGGCCAGCACGCAGAGCCTGGGTATCGGCGCCATGCGTCGCCCCGGACGGTCGGTGGCCAGGCTGGTCCACTGCACGATGTAACCCCGGAAGAGGAGCTCCTCGGCCGACGCCTGAACCGGGATGAGCAGCAGCACCACCACGGCGACCGGAAAGAAGCGTGCGGGGCCCCAGGTCAGCGCGTAGGCTCCCGGGTGCAGCAGCGCGTCGACCGTCGAGGTCACCGCCATCAGGCCGACATACACGCCCGCTCCGGCGAGGATACGACGGATCGACACACGAGGGCGCCCCGTCACCACCGTGCGTGCCGATCGGCCCAGCACGAGCCGCACGGCGAGCAGCACACCGATCGCGAGCAGCGAGAACGGCAGCAGGTCGATGATCAGTCGCTGCCAGTCGCTAGCGCCCACCGCCTCGACGCTGCCGGTCAGGGCAGCTGCGAGGAGTCCGGACACGATCGACCCGACGATGAGCCACGCCATCAGAATCACGAGCAGACCCAGCAGGTAGAAGCCTCCCTGCCCCTTGCCCTCACGGCTGTGGTCAAGGTACGACGAGCCGAACTCGCCCGCTGCAGCGGGCACAACGGGGGGCTGGGCCACCACGCTAGTCGGGGTGGCGGGTCAGGTAGTCGACAAACACGGCGCGGAAGAGCGGCTCGAGGTCACCGGGGTCGTCGGTGAAGGCCTCGCGGGCCGAGCGGATCGAGTCGATGATCGACCCGCCCGCCTCGCCCAGTGAGCCGCCCTCGTCGGCCATCTGCTCCATCGACGGGGTGTGCGCCATGAGCCCGAGGAAGAACGAGACGTCGAGGCGGCGCTCGGCGCGGTGGAAGGCCCGGTCTCGCAGTTCGGGGTAGGGGACATTCTCCAGGGTGGGGTCGGTCATGCGCCGACTCTAGCCGGGCACCGGTCCGCCGGTGCCGAGGCCGGGGTCGTCGGGCGGCTCAGGCACCCGGCACAGCCGCTCAAGCCACAGCGCCACCACCACCACGGCCACCGATGCCACCACCGAGAAGGTGCAGGAGACCACGCGGTCGCGGCCGGAATCCTGGGCGAATCGCGACACGAATGACAGCCCGATTCCGAGGTAGACGCCTCCGGCGAGCGCTCCGGTGCGCGAGGCCGCCATCGCCAGTGCCGCGGTGCGCGCCGCCACGATGGCCTCCAGCGGCCGGGCTCCCTCGTGATGCTTGAGGCGAGGTCGCACCAGCAGGGCCCAGATGAGCAGGGCGGCGGCCAGCAGGGCCAGCGCGGCGCCGGTGGTCCAGGGAACCGGCAGGTACCGCCCGGTGACGGTCTCCCAGAGCAGTGACAGCCCCCAGCCCACCGCGCAGGCAAGCACCGCGAGCGCTGCCAGCAGCGTGCCCTTCGTCGGCCTCATAGCGACTCCTGGTCGAGCAGTCGCACATCGTCGCGCTCGGCCGCAGGGAGGTCTTCTAATCGTTTCGCAACCGTGCCCCACTCACCCAGCGCGGCATCGGGGTCGACCTCCGACCACGGCACGAGCACGAAGGCGCGCTGGTGGGCCCTCGGGTGTGGCAGCACGATGCGCGGGTCAGCCGACGCGAGCTCGCCCAGTGCCAGCACGTCGACATCAAGGGTGCGCGGCCCCCAGTGCACCTCCCGCACGCGCCCATACCGCTGCTCGAGCGCCATGGCCATGGCCAGCAGCTCGTCGGGACCTAGGTCGGTATCGGCCACGACCACGGCGTTAACGAAGTCGGGCTGGTCAACCCCACCCACCGGGCTGGTGCGGTAGAGGCTTGACGCGCGGGGGTTCACCAGAGCGGGATCATCCGACAGCGCGACGATGGCGGCAGTGACGGTGCCTCGAGCGTCACCAAGGTTGGCGCCGAGCCCGAGGGCGACGCGGCGGGTCATGCCGAGTCGGTTTCCGCCTGGGTGCGAACAATGCTCACGCTGATGTCGGCGAAGCTGACCTCCACCGGCGCCGACGGCTTGTGCACCGTGACCTCGACCCGCCCCACCCGCGTATCGGTGAGGCAGGCCGCAGCGATGTGGGCGGCCAGAGTCTCGATCAGGTCGGCGGGATCTCCGGTGATCAGCGCGTGCACCTGGTCGGCCACGTCGGCGTAGTTGATGGTGTGGGCGAGGTCGTCGGTCTCAGCAGCGAGGTGTGTATCAACGTGCAGCACGACGTCGACCACGAACTCCTGGCCGTCGCGCCGCTCGTGCTCGAGCACACCGTGATAGCCGAAGGCCCGTAGCCCGGTGAGCGTAATCCGATCAGGAGGCGCGCTCATCGCTGGCCGCCCGAGCGGGCTGTCCGCCAGGCCGCGCCCACGCGAACAGCGTCAGCCGAACCACGCACATCGTGCACTCGAACACTCCACACGCCCTCGCTCGCGGCGATGGCCGACACGGCGTGCGTGGCGTCGTCGCGCTGGTCGACGGAGCGCGGACCCCCTGACGCGTCGGCGAGCAGCGCCCCCAGGAATCGCTTGCGCGACGCACCCACCACCACCGGGAGTCCCAGCGGGTTGAGGGCGTCGAGACCGGCCAACAGCGGCCAGTTGTGGCGCACCTGCTTGGCGAAGCCAAGCCCCGGGTCGAGCACGATCGAACCAAGGTCGACGCCGGCCTCGCACGCGGCATCGACCCGCGCCTTCAGTTCGGCGCTCACCTCCGCGACCACGTCGTCGTAGGTGGCCAGTTCGTCCATGTTGGCGCTGTGACCGCGCCAGTGCATGATCACGTACGGAATGCCGAGACCGGCCATCACCCCCAGCATCCTCGGGTCGGCCAGACCGCCCGACACGTCGTTGACGATCGAGGCCCCGGCTACAACTGCGGCCTCAGCCACCTCGCTGTGCATCGTGTCGACGCTGACCACGACGTCGTCGGCTACGAGCGCCCGCACCACCGGGATCACCCGCTGCAACTCGTCGTCGACGTCGATCCTGCGCGCCCCGGGGCGCGTGGACTCGCCACCGATGTCGACAATGTCGGCCCCGCCCGACGCCAACTCGAGTCCGTGGGCGATTGCGCTCGACTGGGACTCCCACTGGCCGCCGTCGCTGAACGAGTCGGGGGTCACGTTCAGGACGCCCCACACCAGGGTGCGATCGAGTTCGGCCAGCCGCGTGGGCAGGCCTACCGGGTGCCTCACCGGCCAAGGATCAGCGACATCGCCTCGGCCCGGGTGACCGAGTCGCGGAGTTGCCCGCGCACCGCCGAGGTGAGCGTTCGAGCCCCTGGCTTGCGCACCCCTCGCATCGACATACACAGGTGCTCGCACTCGATCACCACGATGACGCCGCGCGGCTGGAGGATCTCCATGAGCGAGTCGGCAACCTGGGTGGTGAGGCGCTCCTGCACCTGAGGCCGCTTGGCGAACACGTCGACCAGCCGGGCCAGCTTGGAGAGTCCGGTGATTCGTCCGGATGGGCCCGGGATGTAGCCCACGTGAGCGACCCCGTGAAAGGGAACGAGGTGATGCTCGCACGTGGAGAACACCTCGATGTCGCGCACCAGCACCAACTCATCGTGGTCGCTGGCGAAGGTGGTGGTGAGCACATCGGCGGCGTCGAGCCGGAGTCCTGCGAACACCTCGGCATACGCGCGGGCCACCCGCGCCGGTGTTTCGATGAGACCTTCGCGCGTGGGATCTTCGCCCACGGCGATGAGCAGCTCGCGCACCGCGGCCTCTGCGCGTGCATGGTCGAACTCGGCGATCATGCCGGCGACTCTTCCGAGGAGGCAGACGACGTGTCGGTGGCTTCCAGCGCGTGCCCATCCGAGGGCCCAGCACCGTTGCCATTGCCATTGCCGTTGCCGTTGCC